>ERZ773252.2521-NODE-2521-length-15510-cov-3.091491_pt1 | contig 15510 bp, 9 predicted proteins | sample MGYA00580517_ERZ773252 | MGnify/ENA primary metagenome ERZ773252 (study PRJEB29015, sample SAMEA2737766) | human gut metagenome | biome: human gut; feature: human-associated habitat; material: faeces | place: China | collected 2012 ... | reverse complement strand
AGTGGGTCTGGCTATTGGCATTCAGTTATATATATTATGCATCATCAGGTATGAAGTATCTGGTGTTTTTGTTGTATACAACAGTTGTAACTTATGGGATCGCAAGAATGATTTATGGAGCAGATCAAAAGTTTGCCAAGCAGAAAGAAAAGATAAAAACTTATAAGAAAAGTATTATGGTGTTAGCATTGCTTCTGGATTTTGGAATGCTGGCAGTGTTGAAATACACGAATTTTGCAATCTCGAATGTCAACACATTGTTTCATGCAGATATTAGAATGGTAAAATTCCTGCTTCCACTTGGAATTTCCTTCTATACCTTCCAGTCAGTAGGCTATATTCTGGACGTATATTGGAAACGTTATGAACCAGAGAAAAATATATTTAAATTTGCGCTTTTTGTATCATTCTTTCCGCAGATTCTTCAGGGACCGATTGGACGGTATTCGAATCTGGCTCATCAGTTTTATGAAGAACATAGTTTTGACTTTATGAGAATAGAACGTGGTGTTCAGAGAGTTTTATGGGGATTCTTTAAGAAGATGGTCATTGCAGACACTGCAGCAGTATTTGTAGATGCGATATTTGATCAGTATCAGACTTACAATGGTCTGGCAATTCTCGGAGTCCTTGCATACTCTGCACAGCTTTACGGAGATTTCTCCGGAGGAATGGATGTTGTAATTGGAATTGCTAGTATGTTTGGAATAGAAATGGACGAAAACTTTAAGCGTCCATACTTTTCAATATCTATTACAGATTTCTGGCATCGCTGGCATATTACACTTGGAACATGGATGAAAGATTATCTGTTCTATCCTTTGTCTCTTTCAAAAGGAATGGGCAAATTCGGCAAGTTTGCGAAGAAAACATTTGGAAAGACTTATGGACGGGCATTACCAATCTGTGTGGCAAATATTGTGGTATTTCTTGTAGTCGGTATCTGGCATGGTGCCGCTTGGAAGTTTATCGTGTATGGTCTGTATAATGGTATTATTATCGGATTTAGTGGTCTGATGGCAAAGAACTATCGAGACTGGAAAAAGAAATTTAAAATCAACGACAAGTCAAATGGCTGGCATATATTCCAGATTGTAAGGACATTTATACTGGTTAATATCAGCTGGTTCTTTGACCGGGCAGATACAATTCCGCAGGCACTCACAATGATGAAAAATGCAGTGACTGTGTGGAAACCGGTGCAGGTTTTGGATATTCGAATTGGAACTTCCGGACCAGCTTATACAATAATGGCAATTGGGATTTTGTGTATAGGTTGTCTGGTGCAATTTATTGTAAGTTATAAACAGGAGCGCGGAATGCAGATTCGAGAAAGTATTGCAATGCAACCAAGACTGGTAAGGTGGGCTGTATATATGGCATTGGTTCTGTCAATTTCAGCAATCAGTTTACCGGCAAATACAGCGGGAGGTTTTATCTATGCGCAATTTTAAAAAAAATATATATCCTGTATTGTTCCTTGCTGTGATTATATGTATGAATCAGATATTGATACTGGCTTTAAAACCATGTACAAATTTTCGGAATGATATTCATAAGCTGGAAACAAATCAATATGACGATTTATTTGTAGGAACTTCACATGGTAAGGCTGGAATTAATCCGGAAGTAGTAGATAAGATTACAGGGGAAAAAAGTTTGAATCTTTGCCTTGGGGGAGAAGAGGTTCAAGACAGTTACTATATTATAAAAGAGGCATGCCGTGTAAATAAACCGAAAAAAATTATCTATGAATTAGATCCGGGATATTGGGTATCTACTGCAACACTTGGACCAGAATACCGGACGGTATATGATGAGTTCCCGATGTCTGAAGTGAAAGTAGAATATTATCTGGACAAAATATGGAATGTAGATTTTCGAACAACTCTTTTTCCATGGTATTTATATCGAAAAGGAATCAAAGGCGCCGGAGCAAGATTTACATCAAAATTCAGCCATGCTTACAAAAATTATGATGACAGCTTTTACAATGAACCATCACAGGCTTATATAAGCCAGGGACAGATTCGGATTCACAGAAGCGATGCTCCTAAAACAGAAGCTAATCTAATCTTATGGGATAAGAAAAAATTAAAGTCAGATGCTGTAAAATCGTTTGAAAAGATTGTGAAGCTTTGTAAAGAGAATAATATTAAGTTGACTGTGGTAACTACTCCGGTTCCGCAGGAGACATTGGAAAAATATCATGATAATTTTGAAAATGCGAATAAATTCTTTACCTCACTTATGGAAAAAGAAGGGGTAGAATATTATAATTACAATTATCAGGAGATTTCAGGATTTGACAGATCTTTGAATGGATTTTCGGATTATGAAGGACATATGTATGAAGAGCAGTCAGATGTGTTTAGCGAGGAAATAGGGAAAATAATGAGAGATATGTAAGCTGCAATGAATTCGGTATTTTTAGGAATAAAAGGAGAACGATGACTCATGGGAACTAAGGCGGTATTATACATAGTCATTCCATGTTATAATGAAGAAAAAGTGTTGTCGATTACAAGTGGAATCTTTCTTGAAAAAATGCAAAAATTAATCCAAGACGAAAAGATAGATGAAAAAAGCAGGATTATGTTTGTCAATGATGGGAGCAAAGATAGAACTTGGGAAATCATCCTAGAACTTGCAAAGAAAGATGAGCACTTTATTGGAATCAGCCAGAGTAGAAATCGAGGACATCAAAATGCGGTATTAGCGGGATTAATGGAAGCAAAAGATTGTTGTGATATTACAATATCTATAGATTGCGACGGACAAGATGACATTAATGCCATGGATCAGATGATTGAAGAGTATTATGATGGATGCGAGATCGTATATGGAGTGCGAAACAAACGGGAGACGGATACAATTTTTAAAAGATGCACTGCACAGGGGTTTTATAAGTTCTTAAATGCGATGGGGGCTGAAGTTGTATATAATCATGCGGATTATCGCCTTGTATCCAGCCGGGTACTACAGGAATTTGCAAATTATAAAGAAGTGAATTTGTTCCTCCGAGGAATGTTTCCTCTCGTTGGATTTAAAAGCACTTCTGTTTATTACGAAAGGCATGAACGTATCGCAGGAGAGAGCCATTATCCACTTCGAAAAATGCTTGCATTGGCGTTCGATGGAATTACAAGTCTTAGCGTAAAACCAATTCGAATGATAACGGAACTTGGAATTATTATAGCAATGTTGAGTTTTGCTGGAGTTATTTGGTCAATTGTTATGGCATTGCTTGGAAGAACAGTTGCAGGATGGGCAAGTATGGTATGTATTGTTGCTTTTATCGGAGGAGTACAGTTGATTTGCACCGGAGTGATTGGGGAGTATATTGGAAAAATATATATGGAAGTGAAGCATAGACCTAGATATATAATCAGCGAGAGGACAATGAATCAAGAAGAAAAATAAAATCAGGCAACAGAGGTAGAAAGGCCAAAGGAGGGGTATGAATGATTAAAAACAAAAAAGTAAAAAAGTTTATATCAATCTGTTTATGTATGATATTGCTTTTCGGAATGGGAGTTCAACAGACATTTGCAGAAGGTGAAAATTCGGAAGTAGAAAAAAGTGAAGAGATTATACAAGATGAGCAAGACGTAGCAGACAAAAATATAACTATAGATAATGAGCAACCAGATAATCAGGAAGAAAATACAGAGGTGTCTGATACGGAAACTTCTCAAGAAGATAGCGAACAGCAAGAGGTATTGGAAATCAGAAAAGATGAAATAATAACTTCTATGGATGAAGATGGAAATATTACAGAGATAGAAAGTGAAAACGGAACTCTGGAAGATGAAGGAATTTCATTATTAGATGGAGAAAGCTCTGCAAAGATAGTTAACTTTAATACTAAAGGTAGTGCTGTAACGGAATACCAAGAATATGGTACAGGGTATGATGGATATACGAACGGTATGTACGGTGCTGATGCAGCATATTTAGGGGATGAAAACGGAAAAGTTAAGTTCATGCTGTCAGGAGTTATAGGACTTGTAAATCCTGGAGAAGTTCAGGTGGTTGATATAAATCAAGCAAGCTCTCTTAGTTATTATACAGTTAGTAATGGACGTTTGATTCACAAAATTACAACTAATATAACCAAAGCTTCATATGCTTCTTCACTGGATAATGGTCCGGCGCCAAACTACTTACAAGAAAGCGGAACATATTATAGTTATGATGGTCATTATTTTTATACCAGAGAGAACTTTAGTAAAATGATTGATGATTATAACGGGGGAACAAGAACTAATGCCATTAATGCTGATAACCCATATTATAATTATTTTCAGTATCTTCCATTAAGAAGTAAGACAGCTTATACAACTGATCAACTGAACAATGTTCTGAATAGTAAAATAGCGGGAAGAACTTCGGCAATGACTAATATGGCTGGTACATTTTGGAATTATCAAAATCAGTATGGAGTAAATGCACTGATTGCAATTGGCGTTGCTGCAAATGAAAGCGCATGGGGGACAAGTAATATTGCCAGAAATAAAAACAATCTATTTGGTCTGAATGCAGTGGATACTTCCCCGGGACAGAGTGCCAATACATATAGCAGTGTTGATTCATGCGTAAAGACATTTATGGAAACTTACATGTCAAAGAGATATTTAAATCCTAATGCCGGGGTATATGCGGGAGGATATTTAGGAAATAAAGCGAGTGGTATGAACGTAAAATACGCATCAGACCCATATTGGGGAGAAAAAAATGCGAATATTGTATGGATGATAGATAAGACATATTCAAATTCTGAATACGCAAATTATACATTAGCTGTGAAAGATACTATTGGCACGGAGCATACTAACTTAAACGTCAGGAAAGAAGCATCTACTTCTTCGACAAGGATACATACAACAAAGAAGTATTCGAACCAATCATTTATTGTTCTAGGAAATCAGAATGGATTTTATAAAGTGCAAAGTGATGGGGCGTTAAACAGTGAGCGTTCTGCAATTTCAGATTCAGGCAATTATAATTATGACAATATGTATGTTTATGTTAGTGACAGCTATGTAAAAATTGTACTTGAAGGTAAGAATGGAAATGGCGGAAACAGTGAAGAAATAAGTGTTCCGGATTCTGTAAAAGATGTACTGGAATATGAAGGATATGTACAGGAAAATGGCTGGAGTGATTCTGCAAAAAATGGTCAAATTATAGGAACGACCGGAAAAAATTTGTCATTAAACGCAATTAAATTAAATGTTAATGATTTAGATGGGATAGGAATAGAATATCGAACTCATATTAGTGATATTGGATGGCAGGATACTGTGAAAAACGGTGAACAGTCTGGCACGGCAGGTCAGTCTAATTGGATAGAGGCAGTACAGATAAAATTAACCGGAAATAATGCATCTAATTATGATATTTATTATCGAAGCCATGTTTCAGAAATAGGCTGGTTAGATTGGGCAAAAAATGGTGAGTTGTCAGGAACTCAAGGGTATGGATATGCTGTTCAGGCTATACAGATTGTGCTTTTGCCAAAAGGAGATACTGCACCAGGATCAACACTTGTACCATTTAAAATTGGTACTGTGAAAATGCAGTATCAAGCACATGTACAAGATATTGGATGGCAAACAGAGGTGAAAAATGGAGAAATAGCAGGGACAGTTGGAAAAAATCTGAAAGTTGAAGCGTTGAAAATTAGATTGAAAGGGCAGGAGTATGCAGGTGATATAGAGTATTCTGTGAAAATTGGTGGAGAAGATTGGCAAGAAACTAAAAATTCTGATGAAATAGCAGGAACAGTTGGGCAAAATAAGCGACTGGAAGCTGTTAAGATAGAATTGACGGGGCAAATGAAAGAGTATTATAATATTTATTATCGAGTACATTTATCAGATATTGGCTGGCTAGATTGGGCGACCAATGGTGATCCTGCCGGAAATGATGGATACAATAAAAAAATTGAGGCAATTCAGATTCAATTAGTGAAAATAGGTGATACTGCACCTGGAAGTACAGATAATGCGTATTTAACAAAAGGGACTGACATTATTTACAGTGCACATGTACAGGATATTGGTTGGCAGAAATCGGTAGAAAACGGAAGTATATCGGGGACAACCGGTAAGAATAAACAGATGGAAGCTATAAAAATATCATTAGATAATCAGTCTATTGATGGTAGTATTCGATATCGGGCACATGTACAAGATATTGGCTGGCAAGATTATGTCAGTGCAGAGAAAATCGCAGGAACGGTTGGAAAAAACAAACCAATAGAAGCAATAAGTATTGAATTGACAGGGACGATTTCAAAAGACTACGATATTTATTATCGTGTGCATGCACAAGACTTTGGCTGGCTTGGTTGGGCAAAAAATGGTGAAAATGCAGGGAGTCAGGGATATGCTAAACATGTGGAGGCAATTCAAATTCAATTGGTAAAAAAAGGAGAGAGTGCGCCGGGAAATACAAATAATTGCTTTTATAAAAGATAAAGAATTGGAAGGAATTAGAATAGAATGCTTGAAAAACTATGGCATACTGAAAAAGAAAACATAGAGAAGAACAGTGTATTTTGGAATATGATGTCCAGTGGACTTAATTCTGTGGTATCTATGTTTTTGTTATGGATAGTAACTTTAATAAATGGAGTTTCGGATGCGGGAGTTTTTTCATTAGCCTTTTCGACATCTCAGATGATGCTGACAATAGGAAATTATGGAATGCGTAATTATCAGGCAACTGACATACGAAATAAGTACACTATGGGAATATATTTATCTTCTCGCATTTTAACTAATATTGTTATGATGTGTGTAGTAGGTATCTTTGTACTGGCAGAGGGATATTATTTCGAAAAAGCTTGTATTACAATATTATTATGTTTTTTGAAAGTAACAGATGCGATGGACGATGTATATGGCGGTTACTATCAACAACATGGTAGGTTAGATATTGCAGGTAAGGTGATGACTATAAGAATTGCGGGGTATGTCATTGCTTTTTGCATATCACTAGTTATTACCCATAATATGATATTAAGTTGTTGTATAGCGACAATAATTTCTGGGATTAGTTTAATAATGTTGGTCGGCTCTACAAAATCGGCATTTGTTTTAGAAAGACCATTTTTAGAATGGAAAAAAATAGTGGGATTATTGAAAGAATGTTTACCGTTGTGTATAAGTGCATTTTTGTTAATTTATATGGGAAACGCACCGAAATATGCAATTGATACATATATGACCTCACGGGAACAGGCATTTTATACATATCTATTTATGCCTTGTTTTGTAACGAATCTTTTTGTGGGGTTTGCATTACAACCTTTATTGGTGCGTTTGTCAGAAAATTGGGTAAAAAAACAGTATAGCAATTTTTTGAAATTATGTGCATTGATTTTTGCAGTAGCAGTTGCAATTGCATTTTTTATCGTTTTAGTAGGTGGCTGGTTGGGCTGTCCAATTCTCTCCATTGTTTTTGGAGTGGCGCTACAAAAGTATCGAAATGTGTTGGTTGTTTTATTAATAGGGGGTGCATTTTTTGCATTTGCGGTAATTGAACAGGTCATTTTAACGGTAATGCGAAAACAAGTATTTCTATTGGCTGGTTTTGTGGTTGCAAGTGTAACAGCATTTTTAATATCTAACCCGTTGGTAAAAAAATGGGGACTTATGGGAGCTGGATATGCATACTCTTTATCAGCAGGTGTCCTGTTTGGAGTATTAGGTGTGATGATAATTATATTTTTTATAAAAGAAAAAGGAGGAGAGAGATGAAAAACAAAAGAAAGGCAAAACGGATTCTGGCGGGACTGTTGGCATTGCAGTTAGTTTTCTTCGTGGGAGTGGGAACTTATGTTCAAAATGTGTATGCAGAAGAAACCGTAAAGAGCCAGACAGAAGAAAAAGAATATCCAGAAAAAAACGACAAAAATCAAGTGGAAGAGGATTCGACAGAAATTGAAAATAATCAGGATGAAGGGATTCTGGAAGATTTTAGTCAACAAGAGGAACAAACGGTAATAGTAGAAGAAAATAGGGATGATGAGAATCAACAGCTATTAGAAAATGAACCGGTTGAGATGGAATTGCAGGAACCAGTACTTACTTATAAAACTCATGTAAGCAGTATTGGCTGGCAGAAATCAGTGACAAATGGAGAAGTAGCAGGTACAACAGGAAGAGCATTATCAGTAGAAGCATTGCAAATGGATTTAGAAATGCCGGATAATATTGAAGGAGGAATAGAATATGCTGCACATGTAAGTGATATCGGCTGGCAGAAATCAGTAACAAATGGAGAAGTAGCAGGTACAACAGGAAAAGCAAAATTTATAGAGGCGCTTAAGATTAATCTGACAGGAGAAATAGCGGCAACCTATGATATATATTACAGAGTTCATTCATCAGATATTGGCTGGGTAGGCTGGGCAAAAAATGGAGAATATGCAGGAAGTACGGGATATGCAAAGGCTGTAGAAGCGGTTGAAATTAGGATATGCAAGAAGGACGCAGAAGATAAGCCGGTACAGGATCAGAAAAGTTATAAAGCTGAAACAAATCGGGGAAGAGTTATCTATCAGGCACATATGCAAGATGTTGGCTGGATGAGCAATGTTATAGATGGAGATTCAGCAGGTCTACCGGATGGAAGTAAAGATTTGCAGGCGTTAAGGGTGACAGTTGCAGATGATTTAAAAGAGTATGGACAAATAAGCGGTTCTGTAATTTATCAGGCACATGTGGAAGATATTGGCTGGCAGGATGAAGTGAAAGATGGACAGATAGCAGGAACGGTAGGAAAAAATAAGCAGATAGAAGCAGTCAGAGTAAAATTGACGGAACAACTTGCTCAAACATATGATATTTATTATCGAGTAAATGTAGAAGGAAAGGGTTGGTTGGATTGGACCGTTAATGGTGGAGATGCAGGAAGTACAGGATTAGATCTTGCGGTAAGAGGAATAGAAATCAAAATATGTGCAAAAGATGGGGAAGAACATCCAGAGGTAGGCACTAGAGCATTAGTTACAAGTGATAACTTTGGGAATATTGTATATCAAGCACATGTGCAGAAAATAGGATGGGAAAAACAAGTAGCAGATGGTGAAACAGCAGGAACAGTGGGAAAAGGCTTAGCGATGGAAGGGCTTAGAATCAGTTATCAAGGATTTGGAGAAAATCCGATAACAGAAGGTTCTGTAATTTACCAGGCACATGTTAGTAATGTAGGATGGCAGTCTGAGGTGTCAGATAATCAGCTTGCAGGTACAGAAGGGAAAAATCAGCAGATTGAGGCGGTCAAAATCAGATTAAGTGGAGCCTTAGATGAAAAATATGATATTTATTATAGAGCTCATATTGCAAATTATGGATGGCTGTCTTGGACAAAGAATGGAGAAACAGCAGGAAGTACAGGCTATGGCTGTGCTATAGAAGGAATAGAAATTAAGCTTTATCCTAAGAATAGCGCAGATGTTCCAGAAACAGGACGAAGTGCTTTGACCAGAGAAGATATTCCTAAAATTGAAGGACAGGTTCATGTGTCGGGTGATGGCTGGAAAGAAGCGCAGAATGCAGAACAACTTTTGGGAACAACTGGTCAGAATAAAGGAATAGAAGCAGTTGCATTAAGTGTAAAATCAAATGAGAATCAATATACAGGTGGAATTGAATATCAGGCACATGTACAGGATATTGGCTGGCAAAATTGGACTAGTACAGGAAATATAGCTGGAACAACTGGACAAGGAAAACATATCGAAGCAATGCGTATTAAGCTCACAGGAGAAGTAGCAAAATACGCAGATGTGTATTACAGGATGCATGTTGCTAATTTTGGCTGGCTTGGCTGGGCGAAAAACGGTCAAGATGCCGGTACAAGTGGATACGGTTATCAGGTAGAGGCAATACAGATTAAACTTGTTCCTAAGAATACAGCAGCCCCAGGAAGCACTTCCAATGCATTCAAAAAAGCACCACCTCGTGTAGAAAATGAAATGCAGGCGAGAGCTAACTTCTACAGTAGTTCAACACCATATCTAATCCTTGTAAACAGAAGCACACATAAAGTCGGTGTGTTTAGAGGCTGGCAGGGAAGCTGGCAGAATGTTTTCTACTGGGATTGCTCAGACGGAGCGCCAAGTACACCAACAGTAGAAGGAATATTTACAGTCGGAATCAGAGGATATTATTTTGATTCAGGTGCATCAAGATGTTATTGGTATACACAGTTTAGAGGTAACTATCTGTTCCATTCTGTATTGTATAACAAGAACGGAACATTGAGAGATGGTAGACTGGGAATGCCATTGTCGCATGGTTGCGTACGATTAGATATTAATAATGCAAAATGGATATATGACAATATTCCATCAGGAACGACCGTAGTTGTTTATCATTAAAAATAGAATATATTTATGAAATAGAAGTAATGCGCAGATTAAGAAAATTTAATCTGTGCATTATTTTTGTGCGAAATATACAATTTAAATATGAAAAATAGTAATTGTTAGTGAAAATATAGAAAAAGTTGTATGGATATGATATTATGTCGACAAGGACAAAAAAAGGAATGCATTGTCTTAAAGAAAAGGAGAAAAAAGTATGATATCAAGAATGGAAAGAAAAATCCTTGCAATCGTATTGACAGTTATGATGTTTGTGACAACTATTTATACTGGGGCGTAACAGTCAATGCAGCAGATTTCGAGGAAGTTCAAATTACTGAGATATCAGCTGGGGTAAAGATTGATACAGAGATAAAGAAAGATAATGATATGGTTCTGTATCATTTTGTGCCGCAGGAAACGGGAAAGTATCATTTCCATTCTATAGAATCAGGTGACACACAAGGAGTTATCCTTGATAGTAATAAGCAAATTCTAAAAGATGCATCTGATGATGGGCAGGCTAATGTTGATTTTAGTATAAAAATGGAACTTACAGCAGATGAATCATATTATCTGGGAGTAGATTATTATTTGGATATTGAAGAAGGAAAAATCACCTAGATAATTGAAAAAAGAAGAGAATACTGAAGAGAAAATTAAGAATGAAACAGAAGAGACACAGGTGCCAGAGGTTTCAGGAGATTCAATAAATGCACAGAAAGTGAAAAATGAACCAGAACAGGAGGCCGCGAATATAGATAGTGAAGAGAATCAAATTCAGAATGAAGCGAACGATTCGTCCGTGGCTGCCTATGCGATTAATGAATAGGATGTTTCATTAAACGATGATAACAGTAGTCTTAAGATAGATCATTATTACGGATCTGATACGAATGTTGTAATACCAGAGACCTTGGATTGGACAGGGACAGATGGAGTAACAAATAATTATCCCATTACAAAGACAAGTGAGTATGGGTTTATGGGTTGCTGGAATGTTACCAGCATGACGATTTTTTCTAATATAACAGAGATAGGAATGAATGCTTTTTCAAGTTGTTATGCCCTTGAAAATGTTGATTTTTCGAAAGCAGATAAGCTTGAGAAGATAGGCGGTGGAGCATTTGGCTATTGTGATAAACTTGCTGAAATACACTTGGAATATGCAAAGAATCTGAAAATAATTGATGAAGCAGCATTTTATAATAATGGGATTGAAAAAGTCTTTTTGCCAGATGGTGTCGAAACTATTGGCAAAAACGCATTAAAAAGAAAAGATGGACAAAAGACATATGTATATGGAAGAACAGGTTCTACAGCAGAAGAATATTGCAAAAATGAGAACGCTGAGTTATTTAGTGATGTATGCGTATTCCGTGATTACGAAGGGGTATATTTGGTTCACCCAAATTACTGGGAAGAATATTATAAGACAGGAGAAGGAAACTATCAGGTTGAACTGGAATGGCCTGTAAGCACAGATAATTCTGGCGTTGAATGGAAAAGTTCAGATGAGTCCATTGCAACAGTAGACAGCAAAGGGGTAGTTACAAGAAAGAAGAAGGGAACAGTAACAATTACTGCTGTCAGAGGTGAATTTAGCGATTCTGTAGTTGTTAAAATTTTGAAAGAATCGTTCTCATCAAAGGACGGAGTTTGGAAATACAGAAAGTTGACAGATTCTACAATTGCTATTTGTGGTTATATGGGAGAAGGAACAAAAAAAGTCACGATTCCGAGTGAAATAGATGGATATACGGTAACAAGATTGCAGCAGTTTTATGATGCAAATTGGGAGGATGTCCGAATATTGGTTCTTCCTGAAACACTCGAAATGATAGATTCAGATGTCTTAGCTTCATTTAATTATAGCTATGATATTATTATTCCAAAAAAAAATAATATCAGTTACGTAGGAGAAAATGCATTTGGATATCATGATGTATATGGACCTGAAAATTTCATTTTTAGAAATTATGTAATGGGATTCTATAGAGAAGACAATAAATTATATTTGGATGGGATTAACGGCAATAATGCAACAACAGTACAGGTTAAACATATGCCATCGACACTTGATGAAAATGTTGAAATTAAGTGGGATAGTACAGATACGGATGGAAAAATGTGTACTGTTACAGCAAGCAGCTATTATGAGAATGCTGTGGAGGTAACGAGAAATAGTGATTTAATTAGTGGAACAGTTACGGTAAGCGCTACTGTAGGAGAGTATACGGATTCTTATGATGTGGTGTTTGATCAAAAGACATATACTTCAGAAAAAGGACACACTTATCGAGTGATTGATGAAAATGAAAAAAAGGCTGAATTAGTTCATTATTCAGGCTCATATGAAAGAGTGAACAGGATTCCGGAAACAGTCGATGGTTATACGATTGTTAAGATATCAGACAATGCTATTTCTTCTGATGAGACAAGTCATGCATGGATTATTCCTGATTCTGTAACAGAAATTTCGGATGATATGTTCGGGGGTGGATATAAGAATACAGATGAAGTATTAATTGGAAGTGCAGGATCTGCAGCGGATCGGTATGTAAAACGTCATTCAGATACGAAAAGATTCTGTACGCCAGACCAGATGATATTAGAAAAGGGAAATGTATCAATAGTAAAACTTGTTGGTTCTGAGTGGGACTATTCCATGGAGCAATTATCAATTTTGTATGCGCCGGACAGTGTAGATACAACGAATGTAGAATGGTTATCATCCAACGATGAAATAGCCTCTGTTTCAACATATGGAGCAGTTACAGCTCAGAAACAGGGGAGTGCAGTAATCACTGCAAAGTGTGGTGAGCTGACAGCAGATTGTATTGTGACTGTAAGCTATAAAGCAGAAGGGTTTTATTATACAGAACTTTCAGATGGAACACTGGAAATTACGGGATGTTATGATCAGAATGAATCAGAAGAGATTCAGATTCCAGAGGCTATTAATGGACAGAAAGTTACTGTGATTGGGGAAAATGCATTTCCAAGATTAAGTCAAGATGTGACTATTCCGAGCACAGTTACCACGATTAAGAAAAATGCCTTTGAAGCATATAATTGGTATCATCTTCAGATTACTATACCTGAAAGTGTAAAAACAATTGAAGAAAATGCAGTTTTAGTGGACGATAAAGTATATCATACTGTATACAAATTTTATGGACTAAAAGGAAGCGTAGCTGAAAAATACGCCGAAAAGTATACGGATATTATAGAGTTTATCGAAGACAAGGTAGTAATTGCCGGAGATGCTTTATATAAAGTTGAAAACGAAGAATATAATGTTCAGGGAATGCTTTCCGTTGGTGAAAAAAGTGAGTTATCTGTATCACATCTTCCGATGAATGTAGATAAGACGAAAGATAAGATTACATGGAAGGTATCAGATTCAAAGAATATTTCTATAGAATATAGTGAGGATAGTTTTGAAGATGCGATGACTGTGAAAGTGAAAGGATTAAAGAAAACGGATATACCAGTAACTTTAACCTGTACAGTTGGAACACAGTCAGTGACTATACCGTTTGAAATATATGATAATACAGTTTATAAGAATGGAGAATATATATATACTGAAAATAACGATGGGACAATTAATATTACAGGATATACGGGAGAAGATGCGAATCTGAGTATACCTGATAAAATTGAAGGAAAAACAGTAGTATCTTTACAGGGATTCGCTGATAATGATGATATACAGAGTGTGACTATTCCAAGAACAGTTACAGAAATTCAATATTATGCATTTAAGAACTGTGTAAATTTAGCTAATGTCACTTTCGAAACGAGTTCTCAATTGAAAAATATTGGAAAATATGCATTTGAGGCAAGTGGATTAAAAAATATTACGATTCCAAATAGTGTTTCTGAAATAGGGGCTCAAGCATTTGGAAATTGTTCACGTCTGGAAAATGTAACTTTGAGTAAAAAACTAAAAGGAATTGAATATGAAGTTTTTTATAAATGTGTGAGTTTAAAATCTATTACAATTCCTGAAAATGTAACTTATATTGCGGAAGAGGCATTTTGCGAAAGTGGACTAACGACTATTATAATTCCGAAAAATGTGGAAAGTATTGGATACTGTGGTATCCGAAACACTTTATACCACAGGAGACGATATAAACAGTAAGCTGACATCCGTGCTGACGGATGTGGAAACGAACCTTCTTTCCTGGACGAATGAGGACTCGCAGATCTGCAAGGTGAACGCATCTGACGGAAAAGATATGGAGATTTCCGGAGAACTTTCCGGTTATCTGGAGCGGATACTTAAAATTGCCAGAGACTCTGACGGAGCTTTTGATCCGACGATCGGGAAACTGATCCGGCTGTGGGATATTGGAGGGGAAGATCAGAGGATTCCGGGCGAGGATGAGATCAGGAAAGTTCTGAAGGATTCCGGCTACGAAAAAGTTTCGCTGGCAGGAAACAACATCAGTATGGATGAAGGATGTTCCCTTGATCTTGGTGCAGCCGGAAAAGGTATCGGATGTGACTCTGTTCTGGAATATGTGGAAACTCAGAAGGATGTAACAGCAGCACTGATGAATCTTGGTGGAAGCAGTGTCATGACTTACGGAAGCAAACCGGACGGTTCTTCCTGGAACGTGGCAGTGACAGATCCCCGTGCTGAAAATGACGACGATTATCTTGGTGTGGTTGCCTTAAATGGCACAGAATTTCTTTCCACATCCGGAGATTATGAGAAATATTTTATCGAAGATGGTGTAAGGTATCACCACATTATGGATCCGTCCACCGGTTATCCGGCAAAAAGCGGAGTGACCGGAGTTACGGTAGTCTGCGACACAGGCCTTGAGGCAGACGCACTTTCCACCGCATGTTTTGTGCTGGGGGTGGAAAAAGGTGCCGAACTGTTGAAAACTTACGGTGCGGACGGACTCTTTGTGGATGAAGATCACCATGTGTATCTCACTGAGGGGATGAAAGAGCGGTTCAGCCTGCTTGCGGATTCCTACAGCGTGGAGGATATCACACAATAAAAGCGATAGTAAAGCCTGTAGCAATTCCTGAAATTTCGTCATCAGGTTCTCGACCGAAAACAGGGAGAGTCGGAATTGTTATGGAAGGTTTTCTATAAATAT
>ERZ773252.2519-NODE-2519-length-15515-cov-3.923351_pt1 | contig 15515 bp, 10 predicted proteins | sample MGYA00580517_ERZ773252 | MGnify/ENA primary metagenome ERZ773252 (study PRJEB29015, sample SAMEA2737766) | human gut metagenome | biome: human gut; feature: human-associated habitat; material: faeces | place: China | collected 2012 ... | reverse complement strand
ATCATGGCGAAGAAGTTGGATTTTGATAAAGAAAAGAATAACAGAAATGACAATGCGATAGAGGAAATCATGCAGGCAGAGTTTCCATTGCCAAAGCAGGCAGAAGATGCAAAAAACGAAGCATTTTCCAGAATCAGAGAAATGGCAGCAGCTTCTGGACATACGGAAAATACAGAGAATATGGTGCAAAGATTACAGGAGAAATCAACAGAAAAATCAACAGGAGGTTCCGGAAAGAAATCCACAGGAACAGCAAAATCGCACAAGAAATTCAAAACAGTATACAAAACAGCTTTGGGACTGACTGCAGCTGCAGCTGTATTTTCAACAGTATGTATCACAAATCCGGCATTTGCAGAGAACATCCCTCTGGTTGGAAATGTATTTAAGCAGCTCGGTAATTCCATGGGATTTTATGGTGATTATTCGAAATATGCAAAGCAGTTGACAGATTCTGCAGAAGATGCAGAGTTGGCAGATACTGATGAAAGTCAGGAGGACGGAGGTAATCCTCAAAGTGCTCAGGCTGAGGATCAGAATACAACAGAAAATAACAATGCAGATAAAACGAAAGACAATGAATCATACAGTAAAACAGTAGATGGAACAACTGTCACGCTTTCAGAAGTATACTGTAATGAAATGGCTCTGTACCTGTCCATGACAATCCATACAGAGGATAAATTTCCGGATACATTCATTACATCTGATGGAAAACCCAATATTAAGCTCAGCGAGAATTCTACAGTGAAATATGATTACATGGATGAAAAAAGTAATCTGTTCAATGCTTATCTGGATGGAAAAATGCTGGATGATAACACCTATGCAGGAGTTTTGCGTATTCCTGTAGAAGATATGACAGTGGATGATGCAGGATGGACAAAATTTTATGAGGTGCGTAATGCATTTTTCAAAGAAAAAGGGATTGATGTAGATTCCGAGGACTTTAGTTTTGATAAGTTAGCCCAGGTACTGGGAATGGATGAATACAGTGATGAGAAGCTTCCTCAGGTGGGAGGTCCGGCAATCAGCGATTATGTCAAAGACATCAAAGTACCTGACAGGTTTGCCATGGAGCTGGATCTGAAAGATATTGTGGGTACTCTTCCGGATGATCAGGATACCACTCCGGATATCCCTCAGGATCTGCGGGATGAATATAATCAGAAAATGGCAGAGCATGGAATCAGCACAGATGATGCAGATTATGAGAGCCTGACAGAAGAACAGAAGGATCTGGAACATCAGTTTTTCACTGAGATGTGGAATGAGTATTTTGAACGGTATCCTGAGGCAATTGAAGGTAATAACAGATATAACTCATGGACACTGAAGGGTGACTGGAAGTTCAACGTAGATGTAGAGAAAAATACTTCCGATACGGTTGAAAAGGATGTAAATGTGGTAGATGAAAATGGAGATGGTGTTCTCTCCATTACGAAAACACCATTTGAGATCACTATGAAAATGCAGGATCCGGAAACAAAATATGTTGCTGTTATGCTGGATGCCAATGGAGATATACTGCCAGATGGCGGAGTGGCAAACGGTAATGCGGACACATATGCAATACAGGACAGGGATATTTCCACAGTATATATCTATCTTTGCGATTACTATGAGTATATGGACGAGCTGAAAGGCTACTACTGGTCCGATGACTACGAAGAAAAAGCAAAGACCAAGACCTTCAAACAGCTCCTGGATGAACGGGCAGTTGCCGGTACAGAAGTACATTTTGATACAGATAAATAATGATATAAAGCTCCTTTTTGCCCTTGATATCAGATGATAAAGTCCCGTAACTGAAACAGCATCTTCACAATTTTCTGCAGAAAGATGCTATTTTAGTTATTTTGATAAAAAAGGTCAGAAAAACAGTAGAATCTGAGCCCGGTTAATGTTACAATGTAGGCGTCTCAAAAAAAGAGTGCAGAAGGGAGCCAAAACAAAATGGACTACGCAAAAGAATCTTTAAAAATGCATTATGACTTAAAAGGTAAAATTGAGGTTGTATCAAGAGCCAAAGTAGATTCCAAAGATGCTTTAAGCCTTGCTTACACACCAGGTGTTGCTCAGCCTTGTCTGGAGATTCAGAAAGATGTAAACAAGAGTTATGATCTGACAAGACGCTGGAATACAGTTGCTGTTGTAACAGACGGAACCGCGGTACTTGGACTGGGAGATATCGGACCGGAAGCTGGTATGCCTGTTATGGAAGGTAAATGTGTACTCTTTAAAGAATTTGGCGGTGTAGATGCGATTCCGCTCTGCGTCCGCAGTAAAGATGTTGATGAAATCGTTAAGACAGTAAGCCTCCTGGCCGGATCCTTTGGAGGAATCAATCTTGAGGATATTTCCGCACCGAGATGTTTTGAAATCGAAAAGAAACTGAAAGAATGCTGTGATATTCCGATCTTCCACGATGACCAGCATGGAACAGCAGTTATCACACTTGCAGGTGTTATCAACGCATTGAAACTGGTTGGCAAGAAGCTTGATGAAGTGAAGATCGTTACTTCCGGAGCAGGTGCTGCAGGTATCGCTATCATCAAACTGTTAATGTCCATGGGACTTAAGAATGTAATCATGACAGACAGAAAGGGTGCGATCTACGAAGGCAGAGAAGGATTAAACCCGATTAAAGAAGAGATGGCTAAGATTACAAACTTCAACAAAGAGAAAGGTACTCTTGCAGAAGTGATCAAAGGCGCAGACATCTTCATCGGTGTATCCGCACCTGGAACACTGACACAGGATATGGTCCGCTCAATGGCAAAAGATCCTATCATCTTTGCATGTGCAAACCCGGTACCTGAAATCTTCCCTGACGAAGCAAAAGCAGCAGGCGCAGCAGTGGTATCCACAGGACGTTCTGATTACCCGAACCAGGTAAACAACGTACTCTGCTTCCCGGGACTTTTCCGTGGTGTACTGGACGCAAGAGCATCAGATGTTAACGATGAAATGAAAGTTGCAGCAGCATATGCAATCGCAGGTCTGGTAAGTGACGAAGAATTAACAGCGGAATATATTCTTCCGGCAGCATTTGACCCACGCGTAAAAGACGCTGTAGCTAAAGCTGTAGCAGAAGCAGCAAGAAAATCAGGCGTAGCAAGAATCTAAGCAAATAGAATAATGAAGCCCTCTGTTTTCATGTGAGCAGCATGCAGACGGAGGGCTTTTTTGTGTTATAGGAAATTACTCCGTAATGTTCCTATAACACAAAAAGGCCCTCCGGGCAGGATCGCACTGCGACGGAGAGGAATTATGTCGCTGAAGCGACCCGCCGCAGGCGGAGAATCCTGCAAGCAGGATTCTTTTACAGAATATCCAATCTGACCTCTAAAAAATTCAAAAAATTGGTCATTGAAATAATGACACATTTCGCGTATGATAACTTCAACATATTGATGCGTCAATATATAAAAAATCTGATAGTGAGAATCAAACAGGCAATCTGGCTTATTGATATGGGCCTTCTATCAGATCATATGAGAGGGGACAGTTATTATGAATACTCAGAACAGCACAATTACAAAACTTGCAGAGACAGCTCTTATGGCTGCGTTATGCTATGTATCTTTTACATTCCTGCAGATTAAGATCCCTGTACCGGGCGGTGATGCAACATCCATCCATATCGGAAATGCATTCTGCGTACTGGCAGCACTTCTGATCGGCGGTGTATACGGTGGATTATCCGGTGCCATCGGAATGGGAATCGCAGACCTGATGGATCCTGTATATATCACAGGCGCACCAAAGACATTTGTACTGAAATTCTGTATTGGCCTGATCACAGGTCTGGTAGCACATAAGATTGCAAAGATTAATGAAAGTACAGATAAGAAATATGTTTTCAAATGGAGTGTGATTGCTTCTGTAGCAGGTCTTGCGTTTAATGTTGTGGCAGATCCGATCGTAGGATATTTCTACAAACAGTATATTCTCGGACAGCCTCAGGAACTGGCACAGGCACTTGCAAAAATGAGTGCTGTAGCGACATTATTCAATGCAGTTGTTTCGGTGATCCTGGTAGCAGTGATCTACAATGCAGTACGTCCGGTACTGATCAAGAGCCATCTGCTTACAATCACCGGTAAGAAAAAAGAACAGGCAGCATAAACGGAAACAAAATGAATAAGACATAATAAAACAGCATTTCGGGTGCAGAACCTGAAATGCTGTTTTATTATGTTACAGGAAATTATTCCGTAATGTTCTGCGCAGAAGTTTTTACTTGTCTGACGAAGGAAAAACAGGCACAAGCCATAGGATACAATTCAAAGAGTATGCACTTTTTTGACCTCAAAGTAGCACTTTTTTGGACATAGTGTAATAAGATAGAAAAAATAAATTGTGCATATTTAACAAATGACGAAAAAGAAAGATAAAAAAATTAAAACTTATGCGAAAAAGGTCTTGCTATTTCAGAAACAAAGTGGTATTATACAACTATCAAAAAACCTTATGCGCAAAAGGTAAAAAGAAACAGTTAAAAAAATGACGAGGTGACGAAAATGAAGAAAAAAGTATTTGCAACACTTTTAGCAGTATCTATGATCGCATCAATGGTTCCGGCAGCAGTATCCGTACAGGCAGCAGACGGTGACAGTATTCGTCTTGTAAACGGTAAGATCGAAGTTGACGCTCAGCTGAAGAAATTAGCTGAAATGTATGAGAAAGAAACAGGAACTAAAGTAGAAATCGAATCCATGGGCGGCGGAATCGATATCCAGGGTACTCTGAAAGGATACTATCAGTCAGATAACATGCCTGATATCTTCGTAAACGGTAGTGGAGCAGACTTTGCTAACTGGACAGATATGTTAGTAGATATGAGCGATCAGGAATGGGCTTCTGATACAGATGCAGCTTATGTTGATGAGAGCCAGGGTACAATCGGTTTCCCATATACAACAGAAGCAATCGGTCTTGCATATAACAAAGACATCCTTGACAAAGCAGGAATTGATCCTTCCACATTAACAAGTCCGGATGCAATCAAAGAAGCATTTGAGACAATTGATTCCAAGAAAGATGAACTTGGACTGACAGCAGTTGTAGGTTATGCAGCAGAACCAGTTAACCTTTACTGGTCAACCGGTAACCATTTATTTGGTACATATCTGGATGAAGGTCTTGACAGAGATGACACTACTTACATTGACATGCTCAATGATGGCGGTAAACTTGACGAAGACCGTTTCACAGATTTCGCTAACTTTGTAGGTCTTCTGAATCAGTATTCAGATCCGGCACTTCTTGTATCCGGTACATATGATCAGCAGATTCTGAACTTCTCATCCGGTAAATATGCATTTGTTACACAGGGATCCTGGATCGGTGCAACAATGGTTGGTGATGACGCTGACGCTTACAAAGAAGCTGGTAACTTCGAAGTTGGTATGATCCCGTACGCATTCGAAGATGGACAGGATACAATCCTTACAAGCTCCCCATCCTGGTGGTCCGTATACAAAGATGGTAATGTAGAAGCAGCAGAAGCATTCCTTCAGTGGCTGACAACAGACGAAGCTCAGGAAGTCCTCGTAAAAGAAGCTGGATTCGTAAGCCCATTCAAATCCTGCACAATCGTAGGCGATGATCCGTTTGCTCAGACAATTACTGATTATCAGAAAGCAGGAAAGACATCCGCATGGCACTGGTCAATTCCAGGTTTCAAAGAAGGTATCGCACAGAACTATACAGGTCAGGTATTTGCTGACTATGCATCTGGAAGCCTTGATGAAGCTGGATTTGTAAAGACAATGCAGCAGGTTCTTGAAAGTGCATATGCAAACTAATAATTGAAACTTATGGGCGGCGCTTATGTTGCCGCCCACTTTTATTTGCGCTGCATACCTGAGTAAAGGTCCGACAGACCTTTATCCAGGTACGCAAAAAAGTCTAAGACGCATTGATTTTTGCTTTGAAATAAGAAATAGGAAGGATGAAGGCAAAATGAATACAAACAGTGCTAGTAAAAAAGCAATTTCCATGGTATGCCTGATAGCCGGTATTATTTTACTGGCAGCAGCATTGATTCAGGATATTTCCGGAAGCGGAGCTGGCTGGAGAGGTCCGGCGCTGATCATCGGTGCAATTGGCATCTTACTGGGAATGTATTTATTCCCAACATTAAAACATCACAGAAGCATCGTTAACTTTATATTTGTATTTCCGTTGTTATTTACATTTGTAGTAACAGTCATTATTCCATTATGCCTTGGTGTGTTTTATTCCTTTACAGACTGGAATGGAATCAAGATGACAGGATTTATAGGATTTGCAAACTATAAGGCAATGTTCAGTGAACCAAGTTTCCTCTGGTCACTGATCATCACAATTCTGTTTGTAGTTCTGAATATGGTCCTGGTAAATGTAGTAGCGTTTATGCTTGCATTACTCTGTACCTCTAAGATTAAGGGACTCTCATTCTTCAGAGCTTCCTACTTCCTGCCAAACCTGATCGGCGGTATCGTACTTGGTTATGTATGGCAGTTCGTATTTAACAACGTACTGATCAAGATGACAAATAATATTTCACTTCTGTCAAAGACAAACACAGCTATGATGGCTATCATCGTTGTTTATATCTGGCAGTATGCAGGTTATATCATGCTGATCTATGTAACAGGTCTGACACAGGTACCTAAAGATGTACTGGAAGCATCTCAGATCGATGGCGCAAATGCAGTTACAACATTATTTAAGATTAAGATTCCGATGATCGCAGCTACAATTACAATCTGTACATTCCTTACCTTAACATCAGCATTCAAACAGTTCGATGTTAACATGGCTTTGACAAATGGTACAGGTTCTGTCGCAAGTTTCTTCGGAAACTATCTGACAAACGGTACTCAGATGCTGGCTCTGAATATTTATAATACAGCGATCTCCAAGAACAATTATGCACTTGGTCAGGCGAAAGCTATTCTGTTCTTCATTATCCTGGCTGCTGTATCTATTATTCAGGTTAGAATTTCCAATAAGAAGGAGGTTGAAATGTAATGGTTACGAAGAAAACTCCAAAGGTAGTGCTTACAGCTGTTGCGATTGTTATCGCAGCGTACATATTATCTCCTTTCTATCTGGTACTTATTAATACATTTAAGAATGCAAACGGTATTGTTGCAAACCCTGTAAGCTTTGCAGGTGCAAGCTTTGCACAGTTTAAGACAAATATTTCAAACGTTGTCAACAACTCTAACTTCAGTTTCTGGAGTGCATTCGGAACATCTGCGACCATTACAGTTGTTTCCCTTGTATTACTTGCTTTATTCGGTGGTATGGCTGCGTGGGTTATCTGCCGTAACAAGACAAAATGGTCAACAGCTATTTACATGACATTTATCGCATCCATGACAATTCCTTTCCAGGTAGTTATGCTTCCTCTGGTTTCTACATTCCGTGATGTAGGTAAATTCCTTGGAATCAACATGCTTCAGTCTATTCCTGGTATTGTATTTGCATACTGTGGATTCGGTGGTGCTATGACAGTATTTATCTTAACTGGTTTTATTAAAGGTATTCCATATGAACTGGAAGAAGCAGCAGCGATTGACGGATGTTCTCCTGAGGGAACTTTCTTCCGCATTATCCTTCCGCTTCTGAAACCGGTTATTGTTACTGTTACTATTCTGAATGGTATGTGGATCTGGAACGATTACCTTCTTCCTTCTCTGATGTTAGGACAGAATGGTAAGGTTAAGACTCTTCCGGTTGCTGTACAGGCGTTTGTTGGTTCTTATGTTAAGCAGTGGGATCTGATCCTTACTGCAGCACTCCTGGCAATGATTCCGATGATCATCGTATTCCTGCTTGCTCAGAAGCAGATTATGAATGGTATGGTTGAGGGTGCTATTAAATAGGCTTGCAAATACTTTTTGAAAAGCTGTCGTTTTCCTCATTATTGGGGAACGGCAGTTTTTTGAGTTACAGGAAATTACTCCGTAATGTCCCGATAATTTATAGAAATTCTATAAAATAATGTGATTAAGACAGTTGAAAGGTGGATATCTTCTGCATATAGTGCTGGATATAATCTGACACTTATGATAAAATTATAATAAAAATACTCCAGACAACAGGAAATTTTAATATATGAAAGTAAAGAATAAAAGACAGAATAAAAAGACAATTCGGTCTGAAATGGTGAATATGCTTGTGTGGACCAGTATTATGACAATGCTTCTGGTTGGTGGAGGATTATCCGTTATCATATTCCAGTGGTCTTCAATTGCATTGCGCGAAGATATGGATTTCTATATGGAAAGTGTGGAAAAGCAGTTTACAAATCATCTGCTGTTCTGGGAAAGATCAGTAATATATCTGAGTGAAAATGAAAATATGAATTATTTTTTCCGTACCGGTTCGACAGAGGGAATTGAGAAAGTGATGAAACAGGGAATCAACCTTTTTTCCAATCAGAATATGGTGTCGGATACATTTCCGATTGTAAGTGACTATTATGTATTTTCTAAAAATATGGAGTATAAAGGGATTCATTTTTATCCGGAGACACAATCGGCAGATAATATAAAGAATACACGTATAATTGATGGAATTAAAAGATACAGAGATCAGGACAAAATGTTCTATTACAGAAAAAACGGTCAGGAAATAGAGTGTTATTTTTCTGTTTATGATGATGACATGGAACGTATGGGATATTGTGTTGCAATATTTGATATGGAAAATATCAACAAGATCTTTTCCAAACTGGAAAAATATCAGACATATTACTGGTCAATACAGACGAATGATGGGACTGAAATAGGGGGAACAGGATTAAATGGAATTTTAAAAGATGAGCTGATTAATCTGGACGGAGAAATAAAAAAAGATCATAAAAAATATCTGTATAAAAAAAATCAGGACAGTTTTGGTTTATCTACTTACATAATAATACCAAAAAGTAAATTATATCTGGATATTAGACCGGGATTTCAGCTGGCCTGGGCAATTGCTGTATCTATGTTTATTGCAGTAGTAGTTTCAGCATTGTATTATTCAAGGAGGGTTACTTATCCGTTACAGAGAATTGTAAAAAAAATTGAACAGGTTGGAACGGGAGATTTTGAAACAAAGCTGGAGAATTACAATATTTTAGAGTTTCAGCAGATCAGCGACTCTTTTAATGAAATGACAGTGAGAATTGAAACTCTGATCAAAGAAGTATACGAAACACAATTACTTATGAAAGAAGCGCGGCTTCAGTATCTGCAAGCTCAGATAAATCCACATTTTATGTTTAATGTACTGACAATGATTGCTATTAAGGTAAAAAAACACCGCGATGAAGAATTATATCAGACGGTAACATCTTTTGCAGGATTAATGAGAGGAAAATTGTTCAGAAGAAATGAGGTTGAGATAAAGTTAAAAGAAGAAATGGAAATAGCCGGATTTTACTTATACCTTCAGAGTGAAAGATTTAAGGATATCATCACCTATAATATTGAATGGGAGTCTGATGAGATAAAGGAATGTTATGTCCCCAGACTTTGTATAGAACCGATAGTAGAGAATGCGGTCATCCATGGACTGGAGCCAAAGGGAACAGAAGGCAGAATCAGGGTAGCAATCAGAGAAGCTTCTGAAGATTCTATAAATATTGTTGTAGAAGACGATGGCGTAGGATTTAATGTGAATGAAATGGATGACAGGAAAGATAATAAGAATCCTCGAGTAGGTGTCATGAACATTCAGAGACTGATACGTAATCTTTATGGTGATAAATATGGCGTATTATTCCAGAGCGAGATTGGAAAAGGAACAATAGTTACGGTCTGTCTTCCTATGAGAAAGGATAGAACAGTTTAACCGAATCAGGTATCCCCTGTTTCAATTGCGGATATATGCTTGAATAGGAATTTAGCGGGAAGGGAATTAATATGTGGAAGGTTATAGTAGCAGATGATGAACCATTTATAAGAGAAGCATTAAAAGAAATGATTCCGTGGGATGAACTGGGATGTCATCTTGCCGAAGCATTAAAAAATGGGAAAGAAGTAGTAAATGCTGTAGAAAAATACAAACCGGATATCGTAATACTGGATATACAAATGCCACTTATGACAGGGATGGAGGCTGCGCAGTGGATACATGAGAATTATCCGGATATAGTAGTTGTGCTGCTTACGGCATATGAAGATTTTAAATATGCTCAACAGGCGATTGTATTTCAGGTGAAAAGATATGTGATAAAGAGTAATTTGTTTGAAGATCTTCCCAAAGCATTGGAAGAAATTTCTGAAGAATTGAAGAAAGATAATCGTTCAGAGAAGAACAGAACAGAAGTATACGCAGGACAGAAAAACAAACTGAATGATAATGAATTGAATAAAATTGTCTGTAATATTATAAGTTGTATGCAGAGCGGGGAAGAGAATGTATGCATGGAAGAAATGCAGAAATTACGTTCGGCTATCAGAGATTACTCAGACTCTTGTATACGAAGTGCCGCTATTCTGTTTATTTCCGAGTGTCATAGATTGTATATTGAATATGGAGATGATGAAGTAACCGGATTCGATATGGAACAGGAAGATGCTATCAATTTGATTCTTGAAACAAAACGGATTATTGAGATTGAAGATTGTCTGGAAAGTATGATGCTATCATTTGTCAGAAAGAAAAATAAAAAAATTCAGACTGCGGATGAACTGATTGATTCCATTAACAAATTTATAGAGAAAAATTATACGAAGAAAATAAGCCTGGATCTTATTGCGGATGCGGTACATGCAAACAGATGTTACATCAGCAGAATATATAAGGAACGGACAGGCGAGAAACTGTTCGAAACGATTAATCGGAAAAAAATTGAAATTGCCAGGAAATATATTGAAGACGGAAAGATGAGAGTTTATGAAATAGCAGACAGTATAGGATGGGAAGATACGGCATATTTTTCACGTGTTTTTAAAAAATATACAGGATATTCCCCGAAGGAGTATGAGAAACTTTACCGGAGGTAAATCGTTATGAAAAAATGTCTGATACTTCTTCTGATGTTGCTGATGTGTTTATCAGGATGTGGAACATTGTCACAGTCAGATGAAATCAGTATTGTTCTTTTACATGGCTGGGGAACAATGGAAGAAGATAATCAGGCCATGAGGGAAATATATAGTGAATTCGAAAAAGATAATCCGGACATTTCTCTGAAACTGATATCCATGCCTTCGCCGGAAAATGTAACATCAAAAGTAAAAGAAATGATTTCTGTAGGAAAATTGCCAAATCTCATTTATATCGGCGAAACAGGAATCGATACATTATATTCTTTTATGGTTACTCAGGGATATGTGATTGATATTATGCCTTATATAGAAAAGGATAAAGAATTTCAGAGTATGATTGCTCCGGAAACTCTGATGAAATGGAAAACTGCAGATGGAAAACTCTATACGGTTACAGATGTTCTGAATACAGGTGGTTACTGGTATAATAAACAGATATTTGAAAATGCAAAGATACAGAAAACGCCGGAAAACTGGAAAGAATTTCTGGAATGTTGTAAGAAGATAAAACAATGGGCAGAGCAGGAGAAACTGGATACGGTTTCCATGCATCTGGATTATAACACAATTGAATGTATGATGCAGTCATATATTGGAGATACTGATTCTGATGAGAAAAGTATCTCGGAGACGTTGAAATTATTAAATGAAATTAAAGATTATGCTGATGTGGAAAAAAATTATACATACAGGGATAGATTAAGAAGTTTTAATGTAGGGCATTCGGCAATTTATGCCGGTGGTATAGCCAGTGAACAGAAGATAAATCCTAAATTAAAAATGGAATATGCAATGTTTCCGGACAAAAATAATAAAGATGTGGCGATGGTATCTGCGTATCCCGGATATTTTATTGGAAGTTCCAGTGATACAAAACAAAAAGAAGCTTGTATACGTTTTCTGAAATATATGCTCAGTGAAAAGGTGCAGACGAAAATATGGAAAAAAACTGGTCAGATACCTTCGAATCCGAACGTAAATATAGCTGATCTTTCGGGACAAAACGATATTATATATGAAGCATATGCTAAATTGAAGAAAGCGGATATTATCAGGGAACTTCCTGGAAATGACTGGGATTTTGAACAAAGAGAAGATTTTGAAGCCAATATTTTCAGATATCTGTCAGGAGATATTTCAGAAGATGAGATTGTGGACTCATTAAAAAGTAAATAAATCAAAAGAAAAAAGTAAATATTGTGCAAGAAAAAAAGTGGTGGAAGATGGATTCTTGAGATAGATGCATCTTTCGCCTTTTTTTATAAGAAAAAGGAAATAATGTACAGATTAATGGCAATGAAGTGAATGGAGATTTGTCTGAAATTCGATTATGATAAATCTACCAAATAAAGGAGGGTGACAAAATGAAGTTGAAAAAAGCGGGAGCATTGGGGCTGAGCTGTGTGATAGCACTTGGGAGCATGGCCGGATGTGGATCATCTAAAGAGAAAGAAAAAACAGACGGAAAAGAAGAAATTTCGGGAGAGATAAGATATGCATTCTGGGATACAGCTCAGCAACCATACTTTGAAAAATGCATAGAGAAGTTTAATGAGCAGTATCCGGATGTGAAAGTTACGTTGGAACCGAGTTCATGGGATGAATACTGGACAAAACTTGAGGCAGGAGCAACTGGCGGAAGTATTGCAGATGTATTTTGGATGAACGGTCCAAATATCATGAAATATGCGGACGGAGATGTTCTGATGGATATCAGTGACCGTATTAAAGAAGATAATGTTGATACAGGAAAGTATCCGGAGGCATTGGTTGAACTTTATAATGTTGATGGAAAACAGTATGCAATTCCGAAAGATTTTGACACAATCGGTGTATGGTACAATAAGAAGATTTTTGATGAAGCAGGAGTTCCATATCCAACAGATGACTGGACATGGGATGATATGGCAGACATTGCAAAACAGTTAACCAGGAGTGATGGAAGTGTATACGGAATTTCTGCCGGATATGATACACAGATAGGTATTTATAACACCATTTTTGCCAATGGAGGAACTATTGTATCTGAGGATAAGAAAACGTCCGGTTATGATACAGAAGCAACTCAGGCAGGTGTACAGTGTTGGGTAGATATGATGAAAGATGGAGTAAGCCCATCAGAGGCATCTATAGAAGAGACTCAGGGAAATGTACAGTTCTTATCCGGAAGACTTGGAATGTACTGGTGCGGATCATGGTTTCTGAGTCAGGTTCTTGATTCAGATATTAAAGACGATATTGATGTTGCCCCTGTTCCATCTATTAATGGAAAACAGGCCACAGTAATTCATGGTCTTGGAAATTGTATTTATAAAGATACGAAAAATCCGGAAGCGGCATGGAAATGGGTTGAGTTTTTATCAGGTGAAGAGGCAAATAAACTTTCTGCTGAAATGGGAGCTGCAATTCCAGCCTATGAAGGAACTGCTGATATTTGGGTAGATAAGAATAAAGCCTATAATCTTTCTACATTTGTTACAGCATCAAAGGAATATTCCTATCCATATCCTGTATCCAAAAATACAGCAGAGTGGGAACAATATCAGGCAGAAGAACTTAAGAAAGCATATAATTTTCAGGTAGATGTAAAAGATGCATGTGATACTCTTGCAGAAAAGATGAACGAAGTTTTAGCCAGTGAATAAGGATTGGATAAAATGGAAAGGCATTTGCGTTGTCAGCAAGTGCCTTTCTTAATAAAATGCGAAAGGGGAAGTGGTATATGAAGGCAATCAGTAAACGGAAAAAAATGGACTATATATCCGGCTATACCATGATTTTACCATTGGTTTTAGGCCTTGGAGTGTTCTATTTTTACCCTATTTTTAAAGTGTTTTATGACAGTTTTCATGAGGTTGGTGCTTTTAATAAAACTAAATGGGTCGGATTGGAAAATTACATACAAATGTTTCACGATTCAACAATGTGGCATGCACTATTTAATACCATGAGATATGTTCTTGTGATTGTGCCATCAGTAATTATTTTGTCTTTACTTCTGGCCGTATTTTTAAATATGAAGATTAAAGGCAAATCTTTTTTTAGAGTAGTGTATTTCATACCTGCGATTACAATGAGTGCTGCAGTTGCTATGATTTGGAGATGGATGTTTAATAGTGATTATGGTATTATCAATTACATTTTAAATATATTTGGAATGGGTTCGATTCAGTTCTTAAGTAATCCCCAATTAGCCTGGATTGCAATCTGCATTGTAAGTGTATGGAGCAGTGTTGGTTATAATATGATTATTCTGCTGGCTGGAATTCAGGGAATATCCAGAAGTTATTATGAAGCTGCATCAATGGATGGTGCCAGTGGAATCAGACAGTTCTTTAGTATTACATTACCATTAATAACACCTACATTGTTTTTTGTGTTAGTAACCACATTGATCTCAACTTTCCAGACATTTGATACCATTTATATGATGATACAGAAAACAGGTCTTGCAATGGAAGCGTCACAAAGTATGGTAGTTTATTTTTATAAGAATGCATTTGAGTTCTCAAAGAAGGGATATGCATCAGCACTTGCAGTATTTCTGTTTTTAATCATTATGCTCATTACTGCATTACAGATGAAACTTCAGAAAAAATGGGTTAATTACGAATAGGAGGAACTCTTATGAAGTCGAAAAAAGTAAACTGGGGTCATGTAATTGTATTTATAATTCTGATTCTTTGTATGATAGTAACGCTACTGCCATTTGTATGGATGATCCTTACATCATTAAAGACACAGGCAGAGTCAATTTGTATTCCGTTAAAGATATTTCCGGAAAAACCGTTATTCTCAAATTATGCGGCAGTGTTTACAAAGATTCCATTTGCAAAAATGTATTTAAATACAGCTGTTACGGCCACTGTCATCGTAGTAGTACAGTTAATCCTCTGCTCTATGGCAGCATATGCATTTGGAAGAATCAAATTTCCAGGAAGAAATATTATTTTTGGAACATTGCTTGCTGTACTGATGGTTCCATCATCTTTTTTTATCCTGCCACAGTATCTGATGATACAGAAAATGGGATTGTTAAACACAATACCGGCGTTATTTATACCAGGATGGTTCAGTGCTTTTGGAACATTTCTGATGAGACAGTTTTTTATGGCACTTCCGAACGAACTGGAAGATGCGGCAAGAATTGACGGTTGCAATCATTTTATGATTTTTTCAAGAATTATGTTTCCTCTTGTAAAGCCAGGTTTGGTAGCTCTTGCTATTCTTACTTTAAGAAGTGCCTGGAATGATTTGATGTGGCCGATGATTGTTAACACATCACCGGAAAAAATGACCCTTTCAGCCGGATTATCCTATCTTCAGGGACAGTATGCAACAGATTATCCGGTTATGATGGCAGGTGCGGTTCTTGCAGTCCTTCCATTACTTATATTATTTGCTCTTTTCCAGAAGCAGTTTATTGAAGGAATCGCTTTACAGGGAATAAAAGGATAAGACATAAAAACATTTGAT
>ERZ773252.2518-NODE-2518-length-15520-cov-6.877983_pt1 | contig 15520 bp, 9 predicted proteins | sample MGYA00580517_ERZ773252 | MGnify/ENA primary metagenome ERZ773252 (study PRJEB29015, sample SAMEA2737766) | human gut metagenome | biome: human gut; feature: human-associated habitat; material: faeces | place: China | collected 2012 ... | reverse complement strand
ATGTTTCTATTTTATTATTGTTTTATTAAAATTGCAATAGTTTTAACAAATTTGCTCAAAAAAAGAAACACTTATGCAGTGTTTCTTATCTATCATCTCCACCTTTTGTTTGTGTATTAGCTTGAGTTTGGACCTGACTTTGAGTTTGTGCTTTAGATTGAGTTTGAGCTTGACTTTGAGTTTGCGTTTTAGTTTGTGTTTGACCATTGCTTTGTTCTTGTTGTTCTATAACCCTTATTCTCTCATTAAATTCCTTAATCTTACTATTTATTGTCTTTTCATTTCCTTCTGGTAATTGTGCTGGCTCTTTTTTTGCTGGAAGAAATTTTCCAAATGCTTTTTTTATAAGACTTGATTGATATTCACCCGTTACTTCCATTAAATCAGCACTTTTATCTGCAAACTCTGCCAATTTATCTCTATCTTTTCTAACCCAAGGTAAAAATGCACCTTTTGACATGTCTGTTTTATCCCATTCTATTGGTAATGCAACTCCTAGAGCTTTTTTATCATTAGATGATACAGCTGATATTGCATTTAATACATCTTTACTATGTAAAGTTCCTCTTTTTAGCCCTTCTTCAAATGCATATGCAAGTACTGGATTTAAATTTATTGATTTTAATAATTCTTCATTTATCATCTCGATATTTAATTTTTCAGCTAAGTCAGCATAAACATCTGGAATTTCACGATATTTCTTATTAGATGCATACTCTATTGGATGGCTTACAAATTTCTTTATTTTTCTAGCAATAGTTCCGATTCTTCCTCTTTCTTCATATTTTCTAAAATATTTTTTAGTATCTCCAATTGAATATGAATTTCCTCTTTCATCTTTTAATTCAATTTTTCTACCTATAATTAATTTGTCTGTATTTTGCTCAATTTTTCTTTTGGTAGGTACTTGTTGTGTTGATGTTGGTGTTTGAGCTGATGTTGGGTTTTGAGTTGGTGTTTGGGTTGGTGTTGGTGTTTGAGCTGGTGTTGGAGTTTGAGTTGGTGTTGGTGTTTGGTTTGATTTATCTAATTCAAATAATTCTTTTAAGTTTTTGGTTACAGTTTCTCTACTCCATTTCTGCATTGGTTTTAATTTTTCCTTCAATTCCCCTAGTCTTATATATTCTTCCTTTCTTGCAGCGTCATCCAATTTTGATTCACAATCCTTAATTTGTGATTTTAGGTTTGGTATCAAAACCTCTTTACGTCTTTTATAAAGTACATCATCTGGATTTATTCCTTCTTTTTCCCAAATTAAAATTCCTTCTTCTTGATTTTGTAATTCTTTTTCAAGTCGAATTTTTTGCTCTTTATATTTATCTTTATTTTTATTATCTTCATCAAGTTCAACTCTTCTATTTTCAATCTTTTGTATCCACTCATTTATTTTTGTATTTTTAAGCTCATTTACTTTAGCTTCTAATTCTTTATTAGTCTTTTCTTTTTCATCTTTAATATTTTTTTCTTCTTCTTTTAAATCTTCTTCTTCTTTTTCTTTGATTGGCTTATCTGATGGGAATATGTCTTCTCCCCATTTTTCATTAAATTTTTCAACTTTCTCTTTATGTTCATTCTGCTTATTTTCTATATCTTCTAGTTCTTTATCATAATTATCAAATTCTTCAAGGTATTTTTTAAATTCTTCTATCATTTCCTCTTTAATCTTCATACTTTTTCCTCCATTTTCATTTTTTTAACACTATTTTAATTTTAGCATATATATCATTTTTTGTCAAATATTATGTTAATGTAATATTTTTTTAATATTATTGTAACACTATTGTAATATATTTAGTCGAAAAAAAGAAGCCAATTTCTTGACTTCCTTCTATATTAATTCATTTATTATTCGATAATATCAGCAACAACACCTGAACCAACTGTTCTACCACCTTCACGAATAGCGAATCTTAATCCTTTTTCGATAGCGATAGGTGTGATTAATTCGATTGTCATTGATACGTTGTCACCTGGCATAACCATTTCTGTTCCAGCAGGTAATTCGATAACACCTGTTACGTCTGTTGTTCTGAAATAGAATTGTGGTCTGTATCCGTTGAAGAATGGAGTATGTCTTCCACCTTCATCTTTAGTTAAAACGTATACTTCTGATGTGAATTTTGTATGTGGATGAATTGTTCCTGGTTTACATAGTACTTGACCTCTTTCGATGTCTTTTCTATCAATACCTCTTAATAATGTTCCGATATTGTCACCAGCTTCAGCTTGGTCTAATAATTTTCTGAACATTTCTACACCTGTAACAACAGTTTTTCTTCTTTCTGTTGTTAAACCAATGATTTCAACTTCGTCAGAAACTTTAACAATTCCTCTTTCTACTCTACCTGTTGCAACTGTTCCACGTCCTGTAATTGTGAATACGTCTTCAACTGGCATTAGGAATGGTTGGTCTACTGGTCTTTCTGGTGTTGGGATATAGCTATCAACTGCATCCATTAATTCTTTGATTGGTGCATAAACAGGATCATTAGGATCTGTTGATGTACTCTCTAATACTTTTAATGAAGAACCTTTTATTACTGGAATTTCATCTCCTGGGAAACCATATTCTGTTAATAGGTCTCTAACTTCCATTTCAACTAATTCTAATAATTCTGGATCATCAACCATATCACATTTATTTAAGTAAACAACGATGTATTTAACACCTACTTGTCTAGCTAATAAGATGTGTTCTCTTGTTTGTGGCATTGGTCCATCAGCTGCTGATACAACTAATATTGCACCATCCATTTGAGCAGCACCTGTAATCATGTTCTTTACATAGTCAGCATGTCCTGGGCAGTCAACATGTGCATAGTGTCTGTTATCTGTTTCATATTCTACGTGAGCTGTGTTGATTGTGATTCCTCTTGCTTTTTCTTCTGGTGCTCCATCAATTTCATCATAAGCTTCAAATTTAGCTTTTCCTAATAATGATAAATATTTTGTGATAGCAGCAGTTGTTGTTGTTTTTCCATGGTCAACGTGTCCGATTGTACCGATGTTAACGTGTGGCTTTGTTCTTTCAAATTTTGCTTTTGCCATTTTTAAATTCCTCCTTTAATTTTTAGTAAAGATTCTGTTTTTCTTTACCTTTATATTATTTTAAATTTAATAACTTCATTAAGTATAAACATTTTATAACAATCTTTTCCAAATTGCAAGTGTTTGCTATAATTCTTTTACACTTTTTGTATTAGTCTTCTTTTTTAGCTCTTGAAGCAACAATTGTTTCAAGTACTGATTTTGGAACTTCTTCATAATGAGATGGTTCCATAGAGTATGAACCTCTACCTTGTGTTTTTGAACGTAAGTCTGTTGCATATCCGAACATTTCAGATAATGGAATAAATGCATGTATTTCTTGCATTCCATCATTTGCATCCATACCTTCCATTCTACCACGTCTAGAGTTTACGTCTCCAATAACATCTCCCATGTATTCTTCTGGTACTGTTATTTCAACTTTCATAATTGGCTCTAAGATAACTGATTTAGCTTGTTTACATCCTTCTTTGAATGCCATAGATGCAGCAATCTTGAATGCCATTTCTGATGAGTCAACTTCATGGTAAGAACCATCAACTAATGATACTTTGAAGTCGATTACTGGATATCCAGCTAAGATACCGCTTTCAGCAGCTTCTCTCATTCCTTGTTCAATTGGTTTGATATATTCTTTTGGAACTGCTCCTCCAACGATTTTGCTTTCGAATTCAATTCCTTTTCCTGGTTCTAGTGGTTCCATTTCAAACCATACGTCACCGTATTGTCCTTTACCACCAGATTGACGAATAAATTTACCTTGAACTTTTACTTTATTTCTGATTGTTTCTTTGTAAGCAACTTGTGGTTTACCTACATTACATTCTACTTTGAATTCTCTTTTTAATCTATCAACAATGATATCTAGGTGTAATTCACCCATACCAGCAATGATTGTTTGACCTGTTTCTTGATTTGTATAAGCTTTGAATGTTGGGTCTTCTTCAGCTAATTTTGCTAAAGCTATTCCCATTTTTTCTTGAGCTGCTTTATCTTTTGGCTCAATAGCAATATCAATAACTGGTTCTGGGAATTCCATTGATTCTAGAATTATTGGATGTTCTGGATCACATAAAGTATTTCCAGTTGTAACATCTTTTAATCCTACTGCAGCTGCAATATCACCAGCATATACTTTTTCAATATCTTCTCTGTGATTTGAGTGCATTTGTAGAATTCTACCAATTCTTTCTTTTTTATCTTTGCTAGAATTTAAAACTGTTGATCCTGTTTCTAATACTCCTGAATATACTCTAAAGAAGCATAATTTTCCAACAAATGGGTCTGTTGCAATTTTAAATGCTAATGCTGCAAATGGTTCACTATCAGAAGTTTTGGCTTCTGTTGGTTCACCATCTAGTGTTTCCCCTTTGATATGTGGTATATCAAGTGGTGATGGCATAAAGTCAACTATTGCATTTAATAGTTCTTGTACACCTTTATTTTTATATGAAGATCCACATGTTACTGGAACTATTGCGTTAGCTATTGTTCCTTTTCTTAATGCTTTTTTGATTTCTTCTTCAGATGGTTCTTCACCTTCTAAATATTTCATCATTAATTCTTCATCTTGTTCACATGCAGCTTCAATCATAGCTGTTCTCCATTTTTTTGCATCTTCAACCATATCTTCTGGAATATCTGTTTCTTCAATTTCTTTTCCTAAATCATCTTTATGGATGAAAGCTCTCATTTTAATTAAATCAACAATTCCTTTAAATTGGTCTTCTGCACCGATTGGTAATTGGATTGGTACTGGGTTAGCACGTAATCTGTTTTTTAATTGGTCAACACAAAGCATAAAGTTTGCACCAACAATATCCATTTTATTTACATATACCATTCTTGGTACTTGATATTTGTCAGCTTGTCTCCATACTGTTTCTGTTTGTGGTTGAACTCCACCTTTTGCTGCTAATACTGTAACTGCTCCGTCAAGGACTCTTAAAGATCTTTGTACTTCTACTGTAAAGTCTACGTGTCCTGGTGTATCTATAATATTAATTCTATTATTTTTCCAGAAACATGTTGTTGCAGCAGATGTAATTGTGATTCCTCTTTCTTGTTCTTGTTCCATCCAGTCCATTGTCGCAGCACCTTCATGAACTTCACCTATTTTATGTGTTTTACCTGTGTAGAATAATATTCTCTCTGTTGTTGTTGTTTTACCAGCATCAATGTGAGCCATTATTCCTATATTTCTTGTTCTTTCTAATGGGTATGCTCTTCCTGCCATGTTAATATTTCCCTCCTTTTATTGGATAAAGGGTTAATGTACTTACACCCTTTTATTTTTTACATTTCTTATAATGTATAAATTTTTACGTTCCTATGCTTTAAATTTTGATTAAAAGTAATAAGATGTGCATTTTTAATAGTTATTTCAAGCCGAAGTCGTACGATGGTACGTCGAGGTTTGAAATAGTTATTGAAAATGTGTAGATTGTTGCTTTTAATCGAAATTTTACCATTTATAGTGTGCAAAAGCTTTATTAGCTTCAGCCATTCTATGTGTATCTTCTTTCTTCTTAAATGCTCCACCGTTTCCAGCTACTGCATCCATTATTTCACCTGCTAATTTTTCAGCCATTGTTTTTTCATGTCTGTTTCTAGCATAAGTTACTAACCATCTTAAACCTAAAGTTTGTCTTCTTTCTGGTCTGATTTCTAATGGAACTTGATAAGTTGCTCCACCTACTCTTCTTGCTTTAACTTCAAGAACTGGCATAATATTTTCTAAAGCTGCTTCAAAAACTTCTAAAGGATTTTTTCCTTCTTTTTCTTTAATAATGTCAAATGCATCATATACTATTTTTTGAGCAACTGATTTTTTACCATCTAACATAATATTGTTAACTAATTTTGTAACAACTTTGCTATTGTATATTGGATCTGGTAATACATCTCTTTTTGCTATAAATCCTCTTCTTGGCACTATTCTTCACTCCTTTTCTTTCTGAGATTTGCTCTCTTATTGATGATATCTATAAGATATCTAAGTTACTCTGAAAATCTATTGATTTTCCGTTTAGTGCTACATTATCTATTCTAAATTTAAGTACCTTAATTTAGTAAGATGTGCATGCACTATAAAATAAATCCTTTATCGATTTATTTTTTTGGGCGTTTTGCTCCATATTTTGAACGTCCTTGCATTCTGTCTTTTACACCTGCAGTATCTAATGTTCCTCTGATAATATGGTATCTAACACCTGGAAGGTCTTTTACTCTTCCTCCTCTGATTAGAACTACACTGTGTTCTTGTAGGTTATGTCCTATACCAGGAATATAAGATGTTACTTCATAACCATTTGAAAGTCTAACTCTGGCAACTTTTCTTAAAGCTGAGTTTGGCTTCTTTGGTGTTACTGTTTTTACAACTGTACATACACCTCTTTTTTGTGGTGCTTTATTGTTTGTTAATGTTTTGTTTTTTGAATTCCATCCATGTTGTAAAGCTGGTGCTGTTGATTTTGCCTTTGTTGATTTTCTTCCTTTTCTTACTAATTGATTAATTGTTGGCACTTAAATTTCACCTCTTTCCCTAATTTTACTTAATTTTAAAAATTAAATTAACCGCAAACAAATTATTAAAAATAATTCGTATTGCGGTTAATATTTTATCATTTTTTTCCTATTATGTCAATGTTTTTTATATTAAATTTATTAATTATTCTTTATTTCCTTCTGGTAATATATTTGCACTACTTATATTAAATATTTTCTTCATAAAACATTTTATTTTTTCTGATAGTGTTACATTTCCAATTATATCTACTAATGCATTTTGTGTTGAATTTTTTACTATTTTTTGTAAAATTTTTATTTCTTTTTTACTTATTTTTGCTTCATTTATATATGATAAATTATATGTTATAGCTGGTAATATATCTGAATCGTAATCATCTATTGATGAAAATGACATTACATAGTTATATACTAAATTTTGAGAATCCATATCATATTGTACTGCATATCTATCTAAAATTTCACAAACAATTGGATCCATTTTCTTTATTGCTATATTTCTTAAGTTTCTATAGTTCTTTGCTGAATATTCTATTAACTCTCTTTTCCATGTTTCTCTTTCAAATTTTTCTTTTTCTAATATTTTTTCTTTAATAGGATATATTTTTATTGTTGTTTCATTACTTAATTCTGCTTTATATATTAATTCACCATTTTCTACTTTTACAACAATATTCTTTATCGTTGTTGGTTCTTCTGTATTTGTATTAACTAATTGATTTTCTTCAGTTTCTTCTAAAGTAATTATTTCTTTTTCTAAATTTTTAGTTATTTCATTTATATTATTATAATAATCTGTTAATACTGGATCAATAGCAATTTCTTCAATAGGTTTTAGCTCTTCATTTATTAATTGAACTTGTTCGTTTTCTTCTTTATTTTCAATTTCTTGTTTTTCTATTATTTCATTTATTTGTTCAGATTGTTCTTGGCTTTCTTCTATTTCTGTAGTTGAAAATAAATTAATTACATCAACAATTTGATTATGTTTGATCAATCTTTTTGCAAACATAATTCTAGCCATACTTTGTCCTATTTCATTTATGTTATCTGTTAATTCATAAATTTCTTCTGGATCAAGATTGTCTCTATTTTCTTCTATTTGTTCACTAATAATTCTACTTTTTCTTACACTTTCAGCAATCAAATTATCTATTTCTATAAATGCTTGTTCTCTAACTCTTAAAAGTTTAGAATTTATTTGATTTTGAAACCATTGGCTTTGGTTTCCTAAATCTGATATTTGTTTTCCTAAGCAATTTACTTCTGACCAAACATCTTCATCATTATTTATTTTATTTTGTGCTTTTTTTGTATTTCTTTCTTTTGCTAATTCATTTCTTTTGCTTTCTATATCTCTTATCTGAGCACTTAAAACTGCTTTTTCATTAACAAATATATCTAATTCATTAATTAATTCTTCCATCTTTTTTTAACCTGTTATATTAAGTTGATTGCTTCTTAATACATTCCTTTCTTTTGTTATTTCCGAATTTTATTCATTTGTTATTCTATCATATGACTTTATTTCTTGCAAGAGTTTTTTGTCAATTTTTTTAATATTTTATCATTTTTTGGTTAATCAATTTTTAAGTTCTCAATAGCCCTATCTGCTAACATTCCATACTTTATTTTTTTGTCTTTTATTCTCTTTGGAAGTTCTGGAACAATTCCAAAATTTGCATTCATTGGTTGAAATTTGTCATTTGCTGTTGAAATATATTTTGCTAATGATCCTATCATTGATAAATTTGAAAATTCAATTTTGCTTTCATTTTTTATTTGTGAAACAGCATTTAATGCTGACACCATTCCTGATGAAATTGATTCAACATAACCTTCAACACCTGTAATTTGTCCGGCAAAATAAATATTTTTATTATCTTTGAAGTTATATGTGTTATCTAATAATTTCGTTGAATTTATATATGTGTTTCTATGCATAACTCCATATTTTACAAATTCAGCATTTTGTAATCCAGGAATCATTCCAAATACTCTTTTCTGTTCTCCATATTTTAAATTTGTTTGAAATCCAACTATATTATAAATTGTTCCTAATTCATTATCTTGCCTCAATTGAATTACTGCATATGGTCTTTTTCCTGTTCTTGGATCATCAAATCCAACTGGTTTTAATGGTCCATATCTTAATGTATCTTTTCCCCTTTTTGCCATTACTTCTACTGGCATACAACCTTCAAATATCTCTCTTTTTTCAAATTCATGTAATGTTATAACTTCAGCATTTATTAATTCTTCTACAAATTTTTCATATTCATCTTTATTCATTGGTAAATTTATATAACTTGCTTCTTGTTTGTGTAATCTTTCTTTCCAATCTTCTATTGTTTCATCTTTTCCTTTTTCTTGTTCATATCTATTACCAAAAAAAGCAATATTAAAATCAATGCTTTCTTTTGTAACAATTGGTGCAGCTGCATCATAAAAATGTAATTTATCTTCTCCAGTTATTTTAGAGATTTCTTTTGATAATCCTTCTGATGTTAATGGTCCTGTTGCAATTATTACAATTCCTTTTTCTGCAATTCTTTCTATTTCTGTTACTTCTTGATGAATTATTTCTATTAATGGATTCTTTTCTAATTCTTCTGTTACTTTTTGTGAAAACAATTCTCTATCTACTGCTAATGCTTGTCCTGCTGGTATTTGTGTTTCATCTGCTATTCTTATTAGCAATGAATCTAGTTTTCTTAATTCTTCTTTTAACAAACCACATGCATTTGTATGTAAATTAGATTTGAACGAGTTACTACATACTATCTCAGCCAAATTTTTATTACTATGTGCTTCTGTAAATTTATCAGGCTTCATCTCATACAATTTTACCTTTATTCCTCTTTTGGCTATTTGATATGCAGCTTCACTTCCAGCTAATCCTCCACCTATTATTGTTATATAATCTACCATTTTATTTTCCTTCCTTTTTTCATTAAAAAGTCTCTGCAAAAATGCAGAGAACTTTTAATTATTCAATATTAAATTTTAATTCATTATTTTCTATGTCAACATTAATAGTTTGCCCATCATGGACATCACCTTTTAAAATCATTTCAGAAATTTCATCTTCAACATATCTTTGAATAGCTCTTCTTAAGGGTCTTGCACCATATTTCAAATTAGTTCCTTTTTCTAATATAAAATCTTTTGCATTTTCTGAAACATTTAAAGAAATATTTTTGTCTGCTAAAGCTTTTACTGTATCTTTTAACATTAATTCCACAATTTGTAATAATTCAGGTTTTGTTAATGAATCAAATACTATAATTTCATCTATTCTATTTAAAAATTCAGGTCTAAAAACTTGTTTTAGATTTTCTTCTATTTTATTATTATCAACTGTTTTTTTATCAAAACCAATTGAATTTGTATTAACATTTGAACCTGCATTTGATGTCATAATTATAATTGTATTTTGGAAACTAACAACATTTCCTTGTGAATCTGTAAGTTTTCCATCATCTAATACTTGTAATAAAATGTTAAATACATCAGGGTGTGCTTTTTCAATTTCATCAAATAATATAATAGAATATGGTTTTCTTTTTACTTTTTCAGTAAGTTGACCTGCATCATCATATCCAACATATCCTGGAGGTGCACCAATAAGTTTTGCTGTTGAGTGGCTTTCCATATATTCAGACATATCTACTCTTATTATTGAGTCTTCTGATCCAAACATTTCATATGCTAAGCTTTTTGCAAGTTCTGTTTTTCCAACACCTGTTGGTCCAACAAATATGAATGATGGTGGACGTTTTGTACTTTGAAGTCCTGCACGATTTCTTCTTATTGCTCTAGAAACTGCACATACTGCTTTATCTTGACCAATAACTCTTTTATGAAGATTTGTTTCAAGATTCAATAGTTTTTGTGTCTCTGCTTCTGTAATTTTTTTAACTGGAATTTTAGTCCAATTTTCAATAACTTGTGCTATATCTTGAACTGTTAAAGATTTTAATTTTATTGTACTATTTAAATGGTCAATTTCTTCAATTAATCTACATTCTTTAGTTTTTAAATCTGCTGCTTTTTGATAATCTTCTGTTGAATCTGCTTGTGCAGCATCTTCTTTTTGTGCTTGAACATCAGCAAGTTCTTGTTTTAACATTTCAAGTTTAAACAATTCTTTATTTTCAAGATTAATTCTAGAACAAGCCTCATCTAAAATATCAATTGCTTTATCTGGCAAAAATCTATCATGAATGTATTTTTCAGACATTATAACTGCTTGTTTTATAACATCATTTGAAATTTTTACTTTGTGATATTCTTCATAATATTTCTTTATTCCTGTTAAAATTGAAATTGTATCATCGATATTAGGTTCTTCAACTAAAACTTGTTGGAATCTTCTTTCTAATGCTGTATCTTTCTCTATATATTTTCTATATTCTCTTAAAGTAGTAGTACCTATTAATTGAATTTCTCCATTTGCAAGTGATGGTTTTAAAATATTAGCAGCATTCATAGAATGTTCTCCATCTCCTGCTCCAATTATATTGTGAATTTCATCTATTACAAGAATAATATTCTTGAATTCTTTACATTCATCAATAATACCTTTCATACGAGCTTCAAATTGTCCTCTAAATTGAGTACCAGCTATAACAGATGTCATATCTAATAAATAAACTTCTTTATTTAAAAGTTTTGCTGGAACATTATTATTAGCAATTTTTATAGCCAAACCTTGAGCAATTGCTGTTTTACCAACACCTGGTTCACCAATCAAACAAGGATTATTTTTAGTACGTCTATTTAAAATTTGTATAACTCTTTGAATTTCCTTATCACGACCAATAACCATATCAAGTTCATTATTTTTAGCTTTTTGAGTTAGATTTGTTCCAAAAGTATCAAGATATTTTTTCTTTTTCTTAGCTTTCTTTGATTCAACTTTAACCTTTTGTCTACCACCATTAGTTTCTTCCTCATCTTTTTGTTTTTTAGGAACAAAATTAGCAAAGATAGATCCAATAGGAATTCCCATAGAAATACCCTCTGGAGCATTTTCATCATCAACATCTTCATCACCATCAGATTCAAAATTTTCAAAATCCATATTTTCAAGATTTTCCAATTTTAAATTAGAAGATAAATCCTTAAACAAAGACTCTAACTGTTTTGACATATTATTCATATCTATATTATTATTCGTTTGATTAGAAGTAGACTGATTTGTATTAGTCTCAGGAACATCTAATCCACGTTTTTTTGCACACTCTTTACATAAGCCTTCCATTGAAGAAACGCCATTTTCAATTTTGTTTATAAATACAACTGCAGTGCGTTTTTTACATTGTGAACATATCATATACTATAATTCCTCTTTTCTTTTATTAAAATATTATATATTCTACATTAAATTTTCCAAATAGTCAAGAGAAAATACATTATAGTACTAGACAAAAAAATAAAAATATGATATATTAAGAAAGTCTTAAAAAACAAAAAAACAATAAGCCGATGTGGCGGAATTGGCAGACGCACCAGACTCAAAATCTGGCGGGAAACCATGTGGGTTCGAGTCCCACCATCGGTACCAAAAAATAGTAGTATTTGAAAAATATTCAAATACTATTTTTTATAACAATTTTAAAGTGGGACTCGAAAAGGAGGATTAGAAAATAGTCCAGTGGACTATTTTCCCGACGCGGGTTGTATAGTCCCACCATCGGTACCAAAAAATAGTAGTATTTGAAAAATATTCAAATACTATTTTTTTACATCAAATTTAACTCAAATAAACATATTGAAAATTATATTACAACATGATATAATCTCTCAAAATAGTCAAGCACTATCTCATAACTATTTCATCAACAATCATAGATGAAAAAACTTAATCTCCAATTCATCCATAAACAATTCAAAAATATTAAGGAGGCAATTTCAAATGACAACAAAAGAAAAAAATCTCAAAAAAGGAGCAAAAGCATTTGATTTACTTCAGCAAATCAAAAAATATGCTAATGCTTGTTTTGAACAAGGAACTCCTGAATATGAAGCTGTTATACATAGTGTTTCTATTCTTGAAAAAAATTTTGAACCTTATTCAATTCAATTCAAAAAAATTCGAGATGAAAAGCAACAAAAAGAGCTTGTAGCCAAGGAAACCTGTGCACGAGAAGGACATACTGGAGAATGGCATGAACATGAATATACCGTTTGGGCAATTTGTGGAGATAGAGGTTTCGAACGTTACTGTCCAATTACCAAAAAAAATTGGACTAGAATTTGTACAAGATGTAGAGAACAAGAAACAGTAGATGTAGAACCTATTGAAGTTACAAGACTTCATAAATTACAAGAAATCAATGATATGGAAGAAAAATTAAAACAAATGAAGTCTGAATAATTCATTTTCAAAGAAACCTCTATTAGAGGTTTCTTTCTTTATATAAATAGAAAAACACAGATAGACTTTTATATCTATCCGTGTGTTTTCAATTTTATTCAGCATCTGATTGTATTTCAACTTGTTTATTTGCATCAATTTCTTCTGCAACTGTCTTTTCATCTTCGCCTTCAACTTTAATAGTAACATCTTGATATCTCTTCATACCAGTTCCAGCTGGGATTAACTTACCAATGATAACATTTTCTTTTAATCCTATTAAATCATCTTCCTTACCTTTAATTGCTGCTTCTGTTAATACTCTTGTTGTCTCTTGGAATGATGCAGCTGATAAGAAACTATCTGTTGCAAGTGAAGCTTTAGTAATACCAAGTAATGCTCTCTTTCCTGTTGCTGGACGTTTACCTTGTTCAACAGCTTCTTTATTTTTATCTTCAAATTCATACATATCAACTAATGATCCTGGGAACATATCTGTATCTCCACCATCATCAACTCTAACCTTACGAAGCATTTGTCTTGCAATTACTTCAACGTGTTTATCATTGATATCAACACCTTGGTTTCTATATGCTTTTTGAATTTCAGATATTACATATTCATAAACACCTTCTGGTCCTTTTATTGCTAAAATTTCAGCTGGATTTATAGAACCTTCTATTAATGGATCTGCAGCTTTTACTTCATCTCCATCTTTTACTTTTAGTTTTGATCCAAATGGAATTGTGTATGTTCTTGAATCATCTTTTGATGTAACAATTACTTCTAATTTCTTCTTATTATCAGAAATTTTAACTGTACCATCAATTTCTGTTATTACAGCAACTCCCTTAGGTTTTCTAGCTTCAAAGATTTCCTCTACTCTTGGAAGACCTTGTGTGATATCTGCAACACCAGCAACACCACCAGAGTGAATTGTTCTCATGGTTAACTGTGTACCAGGTTCACCAATTGATTGTGCAGCTATAATACCAACTGATTCACCAATTGATACTAAATCTCTTCTTGCTAATCCCATACCATAACATTTTTGACATACGCCATGTTTTCCTCTACATGCAATTACTGAACGTACAACAACTTTTGTAATTCCAGCATCCACAATACGTTTTGCTATGTCTTTATTAATCATTGTATTTGTATCTACAATAACTTCATTTGTTTGTGGATCTAATATATCATTTAATGGATATCTTCCTTCTAGTCTTTCAGCTAATCCTTCAACTATTTGATTTCCATCTTTAATATCTTCAATTGTTAATCCATCAACAGTTCCACAATCATGTTCTCTAACAATTATATCTTGTGAAACATCAACTAGTCTTCTTGTTAAGTATCCAGAGTCAGCTGTTCTTAAAGCTGTATCTGAAAGTCCTTTACGAGCACCATGTGATGATATGAAATATTCCAATGCATCTAGACCTTCACGGAAACATGATTTGATTGGTATTTCAACTGCTTTACCAGTTGTACTAGCCATAAGTCCACGCATACCTGCGATTTGTCTTAATTGGTTCATGTTACCACGGGCTCCAGATTTAACCATCATATATATTGGGTTTAAATCATCAAAGTTTTCTTCCATTGCCTTACTTACATCATTTGTTGCCTTTTCCCAAATATTAACAACTGATTGATATCTTTCATCATCTGTTATCAAACCTCTTCTATATTGATTTCTTACTTTTTCAACTTGTTTATCTGCATCTGCTAAAATGTCTTTCTTAGAATCTGGTACTTTTACATCTGCTACTGAGAATGTAATACCTGCTAATGTTGAATATTTGAAACCTAATGCTTTGATATAATCTATAACTTCTGCTGATTCGATTAAACCATGTTTGTCAATTGTTCTTTCAATTATTGTTCCCATTGATTTTTTCATAACTGGGAAATTGATTTCATATTGGAATGGATCCTCTTTTCTGTCTATAAATCCTAAATCTTGTGGAATTCCTTGGTTAAATATAATTCTACCAACACTTGTTTCAACTTTCTTTGATTTCATTTCTCCATCAATTTCTTTTGTAATTCTTACAAAGATTTTCGCATGGATTGATACTGCATTATTTTGTAATGCCATTATTGCTTCATCAGGATCTTTGAAATATTTTCCTTCTCCTAATTCTCCATCTAATGTCATTGTTAAATAATAACTTCCTAAAATCATGTCTAGTCTTGGTACTGCTACTGGTTTACCATCTTGTGGTTTTAATAAGTTGTTTGTAGCTAGCATTAAATATCTTGATTCTGCTTGTGCTTCTGGTGTTAATGGTAAATGTATAGCCATCTGGTCACCATCGAAGTCTGCATTGAATGCTTCACATACTAATGCATGTAATTTTATTGCTCTACCTTCTACTAATACTGGTTCAAATGATTGAATACCTAATCTGTGTAGTGTTGGAGCTCTGTTTAGCATTACTGGGTGATCTTTAATAACTTCTTCTAGAATTCCCCATACTTCAGGGCTTAATCTTTCTACCATTCTTTTTGCACTTTTTATATTATGTGCTAAATGTCTTTCAACTAATTCTTTCATTACAAATGGTTTAAATAATT
>ERZ773252.2480-NODE-2480-length-15705-cov-2.817827_pt1 | contig 15705 bp, 15 predicted proteins | sample MGYA00580517_ERZ773252 | MGnify/ENA primary metagenome ERZ773252 (study PRJEB29015, sample SAMEA2737766) | human gut metagenome | biome: human gut; feature: human-associated habitat; material: faeces | place: China | collected 2012 ... | reverse complement strand
CTCTTGGGAAAAGAGGACTTTTTTAATGTCTTTTTCTAACATTTGGGTTCCCTTTCTCGAAGTCAATATTCTGTTATTATACCACTTTTACTTCAATCATCGTTATTTGAACATGGTATTTGATTAGAAATTCTTATAAATGACTACAGTGCCATAAAGTATAGCATTTTCAGGTCTTTTTTTCAAATAGAGACGCCCAGCAACATAAAGAAAAATAATCTGATCATCTTGTACTCCTACAATGGCTTTTTGACGATCCTTCTCTAAAATCTTATTGTCTATAAACAGTCGTCTTAATTTTTTATGGTGACTACCAAGGTCAATCTTATCTCCTTCTTTTCTATGACGAATCACTATTGGGGCATCTGACCAAATGCTAATAGCATCTGTGTTAGAAACGTCATTGAATTCTGAAAAAGTCAAGGTATAATCCTCAAACTCAACAGATTTTCCAAATTCTAAGAGACAAGGAGGAGATAGAGAGATAGACTCTTCTTTCCTTATTAAGAAATCTGTCTGTGTTTTTACTAGTTCGTAACCATTTTTTAGGGGTATCATCCCTGAACCATTTTTTCTTAGATAACTTATCAATTGATTAAATTGGCCTTTAGAAAGCTGTAAATCAGGAAAGGTATCTAAATAGTTCTGAAGAAGAAAGAGCTGGACAGGATCTGACTGTTGCTGAAAAACAGATAAATCAGTGATAGTAATATCCTTTGTTAACTCCCCTAAAGCTTGCTTCATAAGACCAATCTCCTCGGCTAAAAGACAAAGGTGCTCCTTAAATTTAGGATTTTCCTGAGATAAGGTAGGAAGATAGGACAGTCTGATGCGATTCCGAAGATAGGCTAGTGACGTATTACTCCTATCCTCAAAATGGAAAGTTACGGGAAGCTGATCTTTCGTAAGATGCAAAAAGGGACGAATAATCTGACCAGTGCCAAATGGTCTGATAGCTGAAATTCCTGTCAGGTGTCTTAAACGACTTCCTCTCAACAGTCTCATAAAAATCGTCTCTGCTTGATCATCTGCATGATGGGCTGTTACAAGAGCAGAGTAATCATAATCTTTCATGAGCTGCTTAAAAAACTCATAGCGAAAGGTGCGAGCAGCATTTTCTGAAAACTTTCCTGAGAATGCACTATAGTGAAAAGGGACCTTGTGTTCCTCTGCCCAATGACGTAAATACGCTTCTTCATGCTCCGACTCTTGTCGTTGTTTATGGTTAACGTGAGCAATCCCCAACTGAATATCCAAATCTTTTTGATGGTTATACAAAAAGTGCAGCAAACTCATAGAGTCTGCTCCACCTGATACTGCTACTAAAATTTTCTTGTGCCGGTTAAAATAACCCTTGGCTTGCATCATTTGCAACAATTTTTGTGTCATTATTTTAAAATTCCATAAACATCATCTGCAATTGAGGTGATTTTGTCATAGCCCTCTTTATCCGTAAAAATCGATAGAATAAAGGGAGAATCTGCATAAACAATAGCGACGTCATGTTTAAAGTCGTAGGCATCACCAATTTTATGAGCGACGGGAACATCAATGTTTTTGGAAATACGTTCGCCATCATAGTCCGTACTTGAAAGATAATTGATAATATCTCCATTTTGTCTATAAACAGCCTCCATCAAAGTACCTGCGGCTCTAGCAGTCAACTCCTTTTTATCCATATTCCACGAAGTCGCTGCGGCTTTATCTACTGATTTTTGGAAGGCCTTGTCATACTGATTGGTTACATAATAACCTAATATATTTGTCGCTACATTATCTGAGTTTTGGGCTACAGCCTTTAACAGATTTTCCAAGCTATAATTCTTATCATCAGGCATCTTACTAATCTTTCCAGAACCATCTGGATCATAAGCACCTGGAAAACTATTTACAGCAGAGGTATATTGATACTCATCTGATAATGCTAATTTCTTTTGAGATAGACGTTCCTGTGCATAGTAAAGTACACCAAGCTTGGCTACGCTAGCTGCATACATGCTTTTTTCGTCATTGATAGCAGCTACTCGGTCCGTATCAAGCTGTTTAACATAAACTGAGAGGCGCTCTTGATTGTTATACTTCTCATTAAGGACTTTTTGAACAGACTCGATGCGATTATCAGTCGTTGATAAATCAGAAGCGTTAATCCACCCCTCTCCGTCTACCAAATAGTAGGTCCCTGCATGCGTCTGAGCTGCTTGGCTAACCTTAATGGGTTTAAAACTAGCGAGTTTGGAGTCAGCTTTTTCAGTTCCTAAAACGTAAGGTTCTTTGTATACCGTTAAACCATCTTTAGTCCAGAAGGTCATATCTACTGGTTTTTGATTATAGATACTGTCGTCTACAATTGATTTCTGACTAGCGGCTACATAATCACCATCTTGAAGTTGGAAAACAGGTTCACCTTTTGCGTTCCAAAAAATAGCAGAAATAGATAGTTTGGTATCCGCTTGGATACTGGTTTTAAATTCGGTTAATTCCTTGTTCTTATAAGTTAGGATAGTTGTTATCGTTCTTGGATTTTTAGGAATCTGTTTAAATTGAGTCAAGCTAGCTGTCGTATTTTGAGTCAATTTTTGGACCTGTTTTGGGGTCAGAGTTAGCTCCTTCTCCATAGGAAGTAGGACTAGAGGGCTAGAAGATACAAGCACAACAGTTGCAGCTATTAAGAGCTTTTTCATGCTTGTTTCTTCACCTCCTCTTTCCTCGGTAATTCCGTTTTAAGTTGCTGATTTTTTTCTGATAGTTCCTCTAACTTGGCTTCTGAATAGGTTAAAAAAGTTTCTACAGTTTTAAGTAAATCTTTCATTAGGGTAATAAGCTTGGTACAGGATAGATAGACTCTCCTTCACGTGAATAATAGTACTTAGCACGCGCATATTTCTCGGCGAAAGCATCATCCTTAAGTTTCTTAGCCAAATCCTTTCGTTCCTTTGTCTGATCTGACAATTTATCATAGTCTTTCTGAAGCGACAAGACTTCCTTCTCTTGCTGCTTGATATTCATATAGGTCTCAACCAGATTGTAGGTTGGCAAGATGAAGAGTAAAACAACCACAAAGAGAATCCACCCCATAAAGCGATTCCTTTGTTCGTGTTCGGCACGCTCTAATCGTTGCTCTTGATTGGCATTATCAATGTAATCATTCGTAAGCTGTACAATATTAGGCTTCTTGCTCATCTGCTTCAATCCTTGTTTCACTTATAATCTCGTACATTTTTGTCGCATCTTCTTTTTTCGTACTATCTTTCATTTCTAGAACACGGACAGTCAAGAGTTTATTTCCAAAACGAACTTCCACTTGGTCACCAATTTTTAAATCTGTAGATGACTTAGCGAGTACACCATTTACTTTTATACGCCCTTTATCAGCCACTTCTTTAGCAACTGGACGGCGTTTGATAATTCGTGATACTTTTAAATATTTGTCTAATCTCAATGTTACTGTTTCCTTTTCGTTAGGATATCTCTTCTATGATAGCATTTTTTTTAGAAAATAGGGGACTAAAGCCTTTTCAAGTACAAAAATAAGAGAATCGACACTAGTCGACCCTCTCAGGAGATTTATGAAAAAGAAAAGTTTTAGGATATTTTATAGTATAGAGAGACTTACTTAAACTTTCCTTAAGCTTCTTTTTTTTCTTTACGTTCTTTGATTTCCATAAATGTCTGTCCAAAAATCTTTAATTCTTCAAGAATTTCATAGTCTTTCTTGTTACGAATATCAAAAGTAATCTCTACTTTCCCCTGGTTATCACTGATTTTTGCTTTTAAATGCGTTTTAGAGATGGCTTCGAAATAATCTTGAGTCAAGAAGAATTTGAGAGAGGCTTTTTCGAAACGAACAGTGATAGTATCGTTCTTACGCTCAACTAATTCTGCAAAGGCAGCATCCAAATAGGCCTTAACCAGACCAATCTCAATGAGATAGGCAACTTGGTCTGGATATTCTCCAAAGCGGTCAATAAGCTCATCTTGAAGGTATTGATAATCTTTCTGATTCTCAATTTCTCGAATACGCTTATAAATTTCAATTTTTTGGCGCTCGTCAGAAATATAGTCAGAAGGGAGGTAAGCATCAATCTGAAGATTGAACTCTGAATTTCCTTTACGTCGAACTTGAGTTTTACCTTGACGTTTATTGATAGCCTCTTCCAAGAGTTGCGAGTACATTTCAAATCCGACTGAGTCGATGAAACCACTTTGAGAAGCGCCAAGAATGTTCCCTGCACCACGAATTGATAAATCACGCATGGCAATTTTGAAACCTGATCCCAGTTCTGTAAAGCCCTTAATAGCATCCAATCGCTTCTCAGAGACTTCCGTCAACACTTTGTCAGGACGATACATGAGATAGGCGTAAGCAATTCGATTACTACGTCCCACACGACCTCTCAACTGATAAAGGGTAGATAAGCCCATATGATCTGCATTCTCAATGAAGAGAGTATTAACGTTGGGGATATCAATCCCTGTCTCGATAATGGTCGTTGCTACCAAAACATCGTAATCACCATTCAAGAAATCCAAGAGGGTATTCTCCAACATAACCTCACTCATCTGACCATGAACAAATCCGATACGTGCTTCAGGGACTAGCTCATGTAATTCAGAAACTTTTTGATCAATGGTTTCAACACGATTATAAACATAAAAAATCTGGCCGCCTCGGTCCATCTCTCTTAATATCGCTTCTCTAATAAGACCAGGATTGGTTTCCATAACATAAGTTTGAACTGGATAACGGTTGGTAGGGGCTGTCTCAATAATCGACAAATCACGAATACCTAACATAGACATATGAAGCGTACGAGGAATAGGTGTCGCAGTTAGAGTAAGGACATCAACCTTAGCTTTCAACTCCTTAAGTTTCTCTTTATGCTTCACGCCAAAACGTTGTTCTTCATCAATTACTAGCAAGCCTAAGTCAAAGAACTTAACATCTTTAGACAGCAGGCGGTGGGTACCAATAATAATATCAATACGCCCTTTAGCTAGATTTTCAATAGTCTCATTTTGCTCTTTTTTACTTCTAAAACGACTGAGTTCATCTACTTCAACGGCATGATTTTCAAAACGTTCTTTAAAATTCAGATAGTGCTGATGGGCAAGAACTGTTGTAGGAACTAGGATAGCAACTTGCTTTCCATCATTGACTGCCTTGAAGGCAGCACGCATAGCTACCTCTGTCTTACCAAAACCAACATCACCCACCAAGAGACGATCCATGGGTTTGTCTGACTCCATGTCTGCCTTAATTTCCTTGATAGAACGCAATTGATCTTCTGTCTCAGCATAGGCGAAATCATCCTCGAAATCCCTTTGGTTATCATCATCTGGTGAAAAAGCAAAACCTTTAAGTTGACTACGCTCAGCATAAAGTTTTAAGAGATCATCGGCAATATCCTCTACTTGCTTGCTTACTTTTTGTTTAGTCTTTTGGAAACGCCCATCATTGAGTTTATTAATTTTAGGCTCTTTTCCGTCCGCTGACACATACTTAGAGAGACTCTCAATCTGCTCAACAGGTAGAGAAATTGTTGCAGCATCCTGATATTGGATGGTCAAGTAGTCACGATGCACCCCTTTAATCTCAATAGTCTCAATACCTTTAAATTGTCCGATACCATGAGTCTGGTGTACAACATAATCACCTTTTTCAAGCTCATTGTAATCTTTTAGACGCTCAGCATTGGAAACGTGACTGGCACGCGCACGACGTTTTACTTTTTTATGAAAAATCTCACGTTCAGTGACAAGAACAAGCTTTTCATCCGCAAAGTAAAAACCATTGGATAAGTTTCCTAAGACTAACTGAGGCTTATGAGGGATCAAATCTCCAAAACTACTAAGGGGTAAATCTAAATCATATTCTTCCAAGGTTTCCTTCAAAGATTTGAGTTGCTTTTCAGACCCCACTTGTAAAATAACTGTAGCCTTATTCTTGGTATAGCGATGTATTTCATCAACTAGAAGTGGGAACTGGTTAAAGAACTCTTGCATAGGGTATTGCGTGAATTGATACAACTTATCAAATTTAAGATTTCCCAATCCCTTATGAAAATTCGAAAAGAAACTAGCTGGCTGATAGTTACGTAAAGTCTTAAATGAATCCACTAAGTAATTTAGATGACTCAGAGACTTGCCTTGGTGAAGATCCTCAGTTAAAAGATTAGCTACCTCCAATTCAAGACGTCCATGGCGGTCCACTATCTTTTGAAAATCATCAATGAATACAGGAGTTCCCTTTGGAAGGTAGTCAAATAAGGTGTAAGCTTTATCATAAAAGAGAGACAAAAACTTACGTAAATCTTTATGACGGTAGCCATCAATCGTAACTGACAGAACTTCCTCAAGGTAAGCCTTATGAGGACCTTCTGCCTTCGAGACCGCACTTTCTAGGGCCTTCTCAGCACGTTGGTAATCCTCTCTTGTTAAGATAATATCATCTGCTGGTGATACGATAACATGCTCTAAATTGTCTAAAGATTTCTGACTATCGCTATCAAACTGACGAATGCCATCAATCTCGTCTCCAAAAAATTCTAAACGGTAGGGGAGCTCTGAAGTCATTTCATAAATATCTAAAATATCGCCCCTACGACTATACTCACCAGGTGAGAGAACTTGCTCCACTCTTTGGTATCCAATATGAGTCAGATGCTTACTGAGAGCCTCTAAATCATGTTCCTCCCCTAGTGTTAAGTCAATGCGAGAGTCTTTATAAACCTTAGGGTTAGGCAAATGTAACTTAGTACCAACTAAACTCGTGACCAAAACCCCACTGGCCTCTTTATCTATTAAAAAATTAAGACTTTCAAGACGAGAATGGGTCTTTTCTGGAGAAGCGAAGATAAACTCTGCAGCTACTACATCATCTGCAAAAAAAGAATAAACCTTATCCTCTCCTAAGATAGCTGACAAATCTCCTGTCAGTTGCTCAGCTTCATTTTGTGTTGAAGTAACGATTAAAATCTTAGGAACCTGCTCAGAAAGGGCAGATGCCATGACAACTGCCTTGCTGGAACCAGAAAATCCCATGACCAACTGCCTACTCAATAAGGTTACTTTATCACGCCACTCAAGCAATTGATGATTCTTCTCAAAAAGCTCTAATAGAGTATTAGCCATTATAACGCCTCATAGTATCTTCGAAATCATTGGTTTTCAGGTAATGATTGAGGGCTGTCTCTACCTTGTCTAAAGTCAGTAAAATTGTGGCATAATCATCTTCACTAAATTTTCCAAGGACATGATTAACGACCGTCATTCCTTTCTGTGGGCGGCCAATACCAATTTTTATACGGTCAAACTCTTGAGTGCCAGTTTCAGCAATGATAGATTTAATACCATTATGACCACCCGCTGAACCTTTTTGACGAAAGCGCAATTTCCCAACTTCCATATCTAAGTCATCGTAAATGACGATAAAATCCTCCATGGGAATATTGTAATAAGCTAGCAGTGCTCTCACAGCTAGACCAGATAGATTCATAAAAGTTGTTGGTTTAACAAAATAAACTTTCTCACCGTTTAAAAAGGTTGAAGCCACTTCAGCCTTAAAAGTCTTTTCCTCAGAAAAGGTTAATCCCAGTTCCTTAGCCATTAGGTCAATGGCCATAAAACCAACATTGTGACGTGTCTCATGGTATTTTGAACCAGGATTTCCCAAGCCAACTACTAATTTTGTCATTATTTCTCCTCTTTGATAAACAGCAAAAGGACTGAAAAATACTTTTCAGCCTTGTGCACTATTTTTTATTTTCTAAACGTTGAAACGGAATTCCATGATGTCGCCATCTTGGACAACGTATTCTTTTCCTTCTTCACGAAGGCGACCAGCTTCCTTAACAGCTTTCTCAGAACCATATTTAATAAGATCATCGTAAGACATGGTTACAGCACGGATAAAGCCTTTCTCGAAGTCAGAGTGGATAATTCCAGCTGCCTGTGGAGCCTTGATGCCTCGTTTAAAGGTCCAAGCACGTACTTCTTTCTCACCAGCAGTAAAGTAAGTTCCAAGACCAAGCAAGTGATAGGCTGCGCGTGTCAGTTTATCAACTCCTGATTCTGTCAAACCAAGGTCTTCTAGGAACATCTCCTTATCTTCATCATCCAACTCAGAAATTTCTTCCTCAACACGTGCCGAGATAACAACTACTTCTGCATTTTCAGTCGCTGCAAACTCACGAATTTGCTTCACATAATCAATATCATCAGGATTTGCGACCTGATCTTCATCAACGTTAGCCACGTAAAGCACTGGTTTTGTTGTCAAGAGGAAGAGTCCCTTAACAATTTTTTGCTCTTCCTCAGTAAAATCAATCGTACGTGCAGACTTACCATCTTCTAGAACAGGTTTAATCTTTTGAAGAATGTTAAACTCTGCCACAGAATCTTTATCTTTTTGTGTACGTGCAATTTTTTCGACACGCGCATAACGTTTGTTAATTGATTCAAGGTCAGCCAAAATCAATTCTAGGTTGATTGTATCAATATCAGCCATCGGATCTACAAAGGCATCCTCACGCCCTTGTTCACGCATAACGTTTTCATCATCGAAAGCACGAACGACATGGACAATCGCATCTACTTCACGAATGTTCGCCAAAAACTTATTTCCAAGACCTTCACCCTTTGATGCTCCTTTTACGATACCCGCAATATCTGTGAACTCAAATGTAGTTGGAACTGTCTTTTTAGGGGTAATAAGTTCAGTCAGTTTCGTCAAACGCTCATCTGGTACCTCAACCATTCCGACGTTTGGATCAATTGTTGCGAAAGGATAGTTAGCAGCCTCCGCACCCGCTTTTGTAATTGCATTGAAAAGAGTTGATTTACCAACGTTTGGCAAACCAACGATACCTGCTGTTAAAGCCATTAATTTATTTCTCCATAAAAAAGTAATTCAGTTAATTATAACACAAAAATTGTTAAAAATAGGCAACTTCCCTTTGAGAATCAGAAAAAGGAAAGCAAGGCAAAGAATGCTATAAAAAAGGTGATTAGGAACTATAGAAAGTTTTTATATTGCTAGTGAACTAATTTTCTGAACATAAAACTCTCGTTATATAGTCTGTTATAAAACCTTCTTAAGTTTCTTTTCGAAATCATGACGACTCATCATAACCACATGATCACAATTCGTACAACGAATCTTAATGTCAGCTCCAAGACGGGTCACTTCCCATTCATTAGCTTTTTTTCCTGTTGCTTTTATGGTACAAGCATGTGGTTTTTTCATTTCAACTAAACTTCCAATTTGGTACATAAATTCCCTTTCTAGTAAAAAAGTTATCCACAGTGGATAACTTTTTCGATTTTAGTTTGTTCTTACAGGTGTAATCAATTGAATAAAATTCTCACTGTCATCTGCTGGCGTCAAAGTAAATGGACGCACCGGTGAAATGAAACGTACACGGACAGTCTCACTCTTAAGAGCTTTCAAAGCATCTATTAGGTAGGTTGGGTTGAAACTAATGACCAAATCACTACCAGAAACATCTTGCACATCAATATCCTCATTCACCTTTCCGACTTCTGGTGAATTAACATGGGCACTGACACTGCCATTGATGATTTCGAGTTTGACGGTACCACTTTGACTAGCATTAGAAATCAAATATGAACGTTCCATAGCAGAACGAAGGCTAGCTGTCTCAAAAACAACTTCTGTTTCAAATGAATCAGACAAGAGACGATTCGTGTCTGGATAATTTCCTTCAAGTAGACGTGTATAGAAAGAAATTGTTTCACTACGGAATAGAATTTGATTTGCTGAGAAGAAAACCTCTAAGTTTTCAATATCATCGCTAAAGACTGCCGATAATTCTTTAAGTGAGCGACTTGGGATTACAACATCAAAGTTATCTGCAGAATGCTCCAAAACAAGTTGACGTTGGCTCATTCGGTGAGAGTCAGTTGCTACAGCTTTGAGATCTTTATGATTTGAAAGAACGAAGTGAACACCGGTTAAAATTGGACGACTTTCTTGGGTGCTTGCTGCGAATGAAGTTTCAGCAATGATAGATTTTAACACTTTTGTGTCCATTAGTAATGGCGTCAAGCTATCAACTTCCTGAATACGGGGATATTGTTCAACATCTTTCCCTTTTAAAGTAATCTCTGATTTACCACTCTTTAGTAAAACTTGGTATTGTTCGATTTCTTCAAAAGTAAGGGTAACATCAGGCAAGCTTGAGACAACATTAATGAAAAAGTTTGCTTCCAAAAGGATACTACCTGGCTGTGTAATTAAGAGGCCTGCATTTTCTTCTGAAACTGAGATACTATTTTCAATTGAGATTTGCCCATTTGATCCTGTCAAATAGATACCATCACTGGTAACTTCGATTTTAATCGTTGATAGAATTGGGATAGCATTTTTAGAAGAAATAGCACGGCGAGTCGTATGAAGTGCTTGTAAGAAATAAGCTTTATTAATCGCAAATTGAATCATGATGCTCCTTTATTTTTATTAGTATTATTTTAGTAGTAGTAGTAGGTCTTGTGGACACTGTGCATAAGTGTACAAAACATAGTTTTATCAAGGCTTTAAACTTGTGCACAGCCTGTGGAAAAGTTTGTATAATTTTTAATAGTTATCCACAAGTATTATTTTATCTTGTTTTTGATGGTATCAATTTCAATGCGTAAACTGTCATCTTGAGCAATCATATTTTTGATTTTATTGTATGCATGTAAGACAGTTGAGTGGTCTCTTCCGCCAAATTCTTTTCCAATTTTTGGAAGGGAGTTATCAGTCATTTCACGCGCAAGATACATGGCTACCTGACGTGCCAAGACAATATTTTGTGTTCGTTTAGTTGCCTTAATTTCTTTTACAGTGACATTATAAAATTTCCCTACCTCAGTTTGGATATCCTCAATTGGAATAAGAGTTAACTTAGGACCATCCATTTTACGTGCGCGAATAGCTTCAGCAGCTACCTCAACTGTGATAGTATCTAACTGGCGAACATTGGCAACTAAGCTAATATCTTTTAAGGCCCCTTCTAAGTCACGGACATTTGAATCAAATTGGCCAGCTAAATACTCAATTGTTTCAGGAGGAAAATGATAATCATAGTCCATAATCTTATTAGTAAGAATGGCCACTCGCGTTTCAAAGTCAGGTGGTGTGATATTGACGGTTAACCCCCATTTGAAGCGCGTGACAAGACGCTCTTCCATCTCGTTCAATTGATCTGGATTACGGTCGCTGGTCAGGACAATTTGTTTATTATTATTGTGAAGGACATTGAAAGTATTGAAGAATTCCTCTTGAGTGGCTTGCGTTGATTTTTTAGCCAATGATTGAATATCATCAATTAAGAGAACGTCCAGATGACGGTATTTAAGTTTTAGTTCATCCATTTTATCTAAACGGATATGGACAACAAATTCATTAATGAAATTCTCTGCAGTAATGTATTTGATACGTGCTTGAGGATTATCATGTAAGACCTTGTTTCCAATGGCATTGAGCAAGTGAGTTTTTCCGAGACCAGGTCCTCCGTAAATAAATAGAGGGTTATAAGTAGCTCCTGGTGAATCAGCTACAGCTAAAGATGCAGCAACTGACCAACGGTTTTCATCTCCCTGAATAAAATTATCAAAGGTGTACTTACTATTTAAGTCAGAGTCCAATGTAGGAAGAGCAGGTGTTTGCTGTTCCTTTTTATTGCCAAAGTCATTGTTTGTTACAGTTGAATTTGCCTCGTTTAAGAGTGCTTCGTCAAAGACGTACTCAACTTTTATTTCACTATTATAGGCTTCAAAACCAGCCATCAAAATGAAAGATTGCATATTCTTTTCCCAGAATAGCTTTTTGACTTCTTCAAGCAGAATTGTAGCAACGTTATTTTGAACTTTGATGAGCTTGGTATCCAGGACATAATAATCAAAAGTGGCTTGTGTTAGTTCCTCTTTGGCCAGCTCTAAGAGCTTATTCCAAAAAAAATGCTCTTTTTCGGTCATTCCATCAATTCTCCTTATTTATTCTTGTTCTCTGATTCTATCATAAAACAAAAAAGTTTTCCACAGGTCTGAAGATAAAAGCTTATTAAGTTATCCACAAGCTAAAAAAGGTAATTAACATTGTGCACAAGAGTTATCCACAAGTTGTGAATAAAAAAAGAAACCCTCTAAAATAAAGGGAGGGCAACCGTTTTATGATGTGGATAAGTTTGTTTCTTTTTTCTCATCAATTCACAGGTCAAATTAGCTTGTTGATAATTCTGTTAAAATCTTCCTCCGTCGAAAAGTGGATCTGAATAGTTCCAGAGTGATTTTTGTGATAACGAAGAGTAACGGGGAGACCAAGTGATTTTTCAAGTTCTTTTTCTTTATCTTTTATATGAATATCTTTTTTTGATTTTTGTTTTTTTGGAAGTTCTTGAAGTCTTTTTTCCAGGGTACGAACTGACCATTTTTCAGTAAGGACCTGATGATAGATAGTTAATTGCTTTTGGGTATCCTCAACAGATAAAAGCGCTCTAGCATGTCCTTGACTCAGTTTGCCATTTTCGATACTCGTCTGTATCTCTTTGGGAAGTTGGAGGAGTCTAAGAGCGTTACTGATATAGGGTCTTGATTTCCCCATAGCTTTTGCCAGTTCCTCGTGACTGTAAGCTAACTCATTAATTAAACTACGATAGGCCTTTGCTTCTTCAATGGGATTGAGATTCGATCGTTGTAAATTTTCAATAATAGCTTGTTTACGGCTTTCTTGATCTGTAACTTTCTTTACAACTGCAGGGATTTCTGTCATTCCTAGACGTTTACAGGCACGTAAACGTCTTTCCCCAGCAATTAGTTCATAACCAATAATGTCCGATTTTCGGACAATGATTGGCTGTATCAGTCCATTTTCAGCGATTGATCTGCTGATTTTTCTGCTAATTCTTCATCAGAGAACTCTATACGAGGTTGAAAAGGATTTGGGTAGATGTCACTAATAGGTAAAGCTTTGAGTTGTTCTTGCATGTTATTCCTTTCCGAAAAAAGACCTTTACATTATTGTAAAGGTCTTTTGACAGATTTGTCAATGACTTAGTCAGATAAGTCTTCTGTAGATTTTGTTAATTTAAGTTCTTCAGTTTTCTTCTCTTTACCACGATAGAAGGTTACCTTGATTGTATCTCCGATACTATGGCTGTAAAGATTGGTTTGAATATCAGTTTTTGAGCTGATTTCCTTACCGTCAATTTCAGTGATAACATCATTTTCTTGAAGTTTACCGTCAGCTGGCATACCTTTTTGAACGCTGCCGACTACAACTCCAGATTTCACATCATCTGGTAAATCTAATTTAGAAGTTGCACTGCTAGAAAGGCTATTAAGATCGGCCATTGAGATTCCTAGGGCTGGTCGTGTAACTTTACCGTCTTTTTCCAATTGATTGATAATCTCGACAACATCGTTTGATGGAATGGCAAATCCCATACCTTCAACGGCGCTACCAGCGACTGCTGATGTTGATGAAATTTTACTTGAGTTAATACCGATAACTTGTCCTTCGATATTGACTAAGGCACCACCTGAGTTACCAGGGTTAATGGCAGCATCTGTTTGGATAGCATTTGTTGAAACAGTTTCACCATTGTCGTTTTGCATAGTTACGGTACGGCTAAGGCTAGAAACGATTCCCTCTGTTACTGAGTTGGCGTATTCGGTACCAAGTGGGCTACCGATAGCAATTGCCTTCTCACCGACTGTGAGAGAGTTTGAGTCTGCAAATTCCGCTACGGTTTTAATTTTATCTGAAGAAACTTTGACAACTGCTAGGTCAGAGTAAGTATCTTTACCAACGAGTTCACCAGTAATTTTTGATCCATCTGAAAGCATGATTTCAAGTTTTTTAGCGCCATCGACAACGTGGTTGTTGGTTACGATGTAGGCCTCTTTCCCATCTTTTTTATAGATGACTCCAGAACCTTCACCAGCGACTTGCAACCCATCAGAATCTTTTGATTTGTCTTGGCTAGAATCAGAACTATCATCTCCACCAAAAATACGACCATAAAGTTCATTTAGGGAATCTGAAGATGAGCCTTCTTGGTAATTGATGACAGAAACAACGGCATTTTGTACTTTCTTAACAGCTTTAGTTGTATCTGTTGTATTATTGTATACGGTCTTAGCTGTTTTAACACCTGTATCTGTTGTATTGGTAAAAGATATCCCTGCTGCTGTTAATAGGATAAAGGCACCTAGTAGACCACCTAGTAAGCCAATAACAAGCATTGCAATTGGCGCTACTATTTTTTTCCAGTTAAATTTTTTCACGTTTAGTCCTCCTTTTTGATAAACATATCAAAGTAAGCTTAATTATATCATAAAGTGATTTTAAAAAACAGTTATCAACAGTCTGTGGATAAGTTTCAAAAAGTGTAGATAAAAAGCAATTTTATAAGGATAACTAGAGATGCTTGACACGAAAAAGGTGTGGATAAGGTGTTAAAAGATTGTGGATATGTGCTATAATAAGCCTATGAAAGTTAAATTGATTACCGTTGGAAAACTTAAAGAAAAATATTTGAAAGATGGTATTGCGGAGTATGTCAAACGACTAGGACGCTTCACAAAATTTGAATCTATAGAATTAACGGATGAAAAGACGCCAGATAATGCAAGTGAAGCTGAAAATAAAGCTATCCTAGACAAAGAGGGGCAGCGTATCTTGGCTAAAGTAGGTGATCGTGATTATGTCATTGCCTTAGCTATTGAAGGAAAACAATTTCCCTCGGAGCAATTTGCTAAAGAGTTAGAGCAAGTGACCCTTAGAGGCTACTCAGATATTACTTTTATTATAGGGGGAAGTTTGGGACTCTCTCCTACAGTGAAAAAGAGAGCTAATCAATTAATGAGTTTTGGTCTCTTAACGTTCCCTCATCAGCTTATGCGCCTTGTATTAGTAGAACAAATTTATCGCGCATTCATGATTCAGCAGGGAAGTCCTTACCATAAGTAGAAGAAGGAAACAGACATGTTCAGAATGAAAAAACGCTCCTATCGTGTTTTTGAAGGATTACGGGTAGCAACTCTAGTAAGTTATATAGGGGGCTTCATTGATGCCTATACTTACAATACTCAAGACGGTCGATTTGCAAGTATCCAGACAGGAAATCTCCTCTATTTGGTCATTCACCTTGTTGAGGGGCATATTGCGAGAGCTTTTAGCTATGCAATACCTATCTTTTTCTTTGTTTTAGGTCAGTTTTTTGTTTTTTTTGTTAAGAAGTGGCTCATTAACCATAAATGGGGATGGCATTTGCAAGCGATTAGACTTGCCTTTCTCTTGATGACTATTCTCGCCATTATTACACCTTACGTTGATTCTACTATTACGATTGCAGGCTTGGCATTTTTTGCCTCTCTTCAGGTAGGGATTTTTAAGCGCGTCAGAGGGGTAAATTATGCTTCCTTCATGATGACTGGTAATATTACGAATACCTCTTTAACCGTTGCCAGGGCTATTGACGAGGGGGATCCCAAAGTGCTTAAACAAGCTTCTTACACTATTATTATCATCTTTACATTTATGGTAGGAGTTGCAGCCTCAACTTGGTTTGCTCAATATTTACATGAATACAGCCTATATACGACTTTGCTTCCCTTGCTTGTTTTAAATTATTTCCTATTTATCGAGGCAAAAGAAAAACGCAACTAGAGATTCTAGATTGCGTTTTTTATCTGATCCCA
>ERZ773252.2466-NODE-2466-length-15805-cov-7.446667_pt1 | contig 15805 bp, 14 predicted proteins | sample MGYA00580517_ERZ773252 | MGnify/ENA primary metagenome ERZ773252 (study PRJEB29015, sample SAMEA2737766) | human gut metagenome | biome: human gut; feature: human-associated habitat; material: faeces | place: China | collected 2012 ... | reverse complement strand
TGTAACTCCGCAAAACAGAGGTACGACGGGACACTGGTGGGTTACAAATCATGATGTTGTGGGTGTGGTTGAGATGAGTATTGCTAAGGCAACATCGCACGATTAAAGCCGCGGCTCCTTGCGTAGGTTCCGGTCACGCTGCCGCGCCTCATGCACAACTTCATTTTACAACGCGCGTAAAAAATATCATCACGCAAACCATTCGCGTGATGATACTTTTTACCGGCCTTGCCGCGCATTTGCAGAGTTTGAGGTGCTTTTTCCGAACCATGCCAACCAGAGCGCAGATGATGTGAGTACCGTCTGTGTGCCTGATCTGGCGGTGATCTGTAATCCTAACAAATTGCGTGAACAATATTGCTTCGGTGCGCCGACTGTAGTAATGGAAATCCTTTTTCCCTCAACTGTCAAAGCTGATCGACTGGTGAAGCTGAACCGTTATCAGCAGGCGGGCGTACCGGAATACTGGATCGTATTGCCGCAGGAACAGAACGCAACCGTGTTTGTGCTGGAGAACGGCTTGTATCGTACCGTTGCCGTTTACGCTAAAGAAGACACCGCCGCAAAGGTGTTTACGCTGACCGGTTGTGAACTGGATTTGACGCGCGTATTTGAGTGATGGAGTAACGAAACGTTACCCTATTTCAGCGGGGATAGCAATTTGCGACACCTCTCACGCACAAGGCGGCTTTCACCGGTTTGTCGAGGCCTGCACCGGTCTGTACACTGCGTTGAACAACCCGTTTTCTCTTGGCGGGGGTGTCATACAAGCTACCGCAGAGGACGCTCGAAAGCGTCCTTTTTTATGCGTCGAACTGGGTGAAACTTGGCGTTTATTTGGTGTTTGTTGAGGTGCAGACAGGTGGTTTTACATGGTCACAGAAGTGCGTGATATGGATAGCGTATAATGATAGCGTATAATTAAGTTCGCAAAAGCAAATATGATGTGATCGACTCCTACGCCAAACGCTTTCCGAAAGCGGTTCAGTGCCTTGAAGACGGATTGGAGGATTCTCTGGCCTTCTATGCATTCCCAATGCTGGATGCGCGAAAAATCTCATCTTCCAGCATGATTGAAAGATTGAATCGTGAAATTCGGAGACGTACCAGCGTGGTTGAAATCTTTCCGAATGAAAGTTCCTATGTTCGCCTAGTGACCATGTATCTCATGGAATACGCTGAGGAGTGGTCTGTCTCCAGAGCTTATCTCAGCCAGGAATCCATTGCGGCAACTCTGCTCGTTGCTGCCTAACTTCATTTTTTTCAGGAGCCCTTTTTGTGAACATTACTTGACGCGGTCTCAAAAACTTAAGCGTTCCGTGACGGCAAAAATGCAGCAGTCAAGCTCGGAATGTGTTGATATTTTTGCCGATGATGTGGTATACTATGTAATAGATTAACGTAGTTTTTTGATGGATTTTATGGTGGAGGATCATAGATGCGATATCTTTCCGTTGCTGAAATAGCGAAAAAGTGGGATGTGTCAGAGCGCAGTGTCAGAAATTACTGCGCCCAGGGGCGTGTGAATGGTGCGTTTCTTACCGGTAAGACATGGAACATTCCAGAAAACGCAGAAAAACCGGAGCGTACCAATAAAAGAAAAGCAGAACCGATCACTCTGTTGGATATCCTGAAAGAACAGAAGGCAAGTAAATACTCCGGCGGGATCTACCACAAAACACAGATCGATTTGACATACAATTCCAACCATATAGAAGGAAGCCGACTGACCCACGATCAGACCAGATATATCTTTGAAACCAATACCATTGGTGTGGAAAAAGAAGTGCTGAACGTGGATGACGTGATTGAAACAGCAAATCATTTCCGCTGCATTGACATGATCATTGATCATGCAAAAGCAGCTCTGACGGAAAAGTTCATCAAAGAGCTTCACTTGGTTTTGAAGAACGGCACCAGCGATTCCAGAAAAGATTGGTTTGCTGTTGGCGATTATAAGAAACTTCCGAATGAAGTCGGCGGCATGGATACCGCCCTTCCGGAAGAAGTTGCCGATAAAATGAAGGCATTGTTAACGGAATACAACGCCAAAGAAGAAAAGACCTTTGAGGATATTCTGGACTTCCATGTGAAGTTTGAGCGGATTCATCCGTTCCAGGACGGCAACGGTCGTGTAGGCAGACTCATTATGTTCAAGGAATGTCTGAAATACAATATCGTTCCGTTCATCATTGAGGACAATCTGAAGATGTTCTATTACCGTGGATTGAAGGAATGGGACAACGAAAAAGGCTATCTGACAGATACCTGCCTGACCGCACAGGACAAGTATAAAGTATATTTGGATTATTTTAGGATTGGGTATTAAGCAAGCTGATTGCCAAAGTGTCAAATGCTTGACCCAAAGTGTCAATTTGACACTTTGGAGACAGTGGAAAGGGTAAAATGGCATTTTGAAAAAGGCAAACAAAGAGTTGAATTATAAATGGAGAAAGCGGATATGAATGACAAAAAAGGTGTAATATACATTCTCACAAATCCTTCTTTTCCAGATTATGTGAAAATAGGATATGCAGATGATATAGATAAACGATTAAAGCAATTGAATCGCAGCGAATGTATTCCGTTTGCATTCCGAGTACATGCTACATACGAAGTGAATTCAAGATTGTCAGATTTGAAGTTACATGCGATTATTGATAAGTTAAATCCGGATTTGCGTTCTGTTGATGAATTTAATGGCCAGAAAAGAGTGCGTGAATTCTACGCAATGAAGCCAGAAGAAGCATACGCAATTTTGGAGGCAATGGCAGAAATTCATGATTGCAAGGAGAATCTGAAATTAGTTGTTCCAAGTGATGTAGAAGCACAGGAAGAACAGTTGGCACAGGAAATTGACACAGAGAGCCATGAAAAAGCAGAGAATTTTTCTTTTACCAAATGTCAGATTCCTGTGGGAGAAGAAATCGAATATTATGATGCTCCAAGTATTACGTGCAAGGTTGTTGGGGACAGAAAAGTAGAGTATCAAGGAAAAGAAATGTCGTTGACGGCTGCTGCAAAATTCATATCTGGAAAGAAATGTTTAGACCTACACGTGTAGGTCTAAGAAAATTTAATTTGTTTTATATCTTGGATGAAGATAAGCAATCTCTTGAAGAAATCTTTCGAATGCCTTTTTTTACAAATGCGGATGTTGATGCATTTGAATTGAGTCAAACGAATACTGCTCAGGTTTATAATACTGAAAATTATACCCTTAATTTTTCACGCGAGTATTCAACGGGCAATTTAAGCAATGCTAGTATTGATAACAAACTAGCACATTTAATTGCGTTTGATTTTGATTTGTATAGCACGGAACAATCAACATTAGATGAATTTATCCAAAATTCTAAAAATGGCTTGATAAAGATGAATGATAAAATTTATCAGTTTTTTACTCATGTAGTAAATGATGATATTCTTTTTGTGCTTTATGGGAATGATAGGGTAATATATTCATGTGTAACGGATTCATTTCTTTATCAAAATCAACCAGCAGTAAAAGTTATTTTAGATGACGCTAATATCAATCAAATTGCCGACTTGTTTTGGACACACCCACATGACGATCATTCCGATGGATTGATTGAGATTGTAAAAACGTTTAAACCCAAACGTGTATTTTTACCTACCGAGTTGCAGAGCTTACCTGAAAATACAGCTAAAATATCACGCGACGTATTGGACAAATTAAATAGTTATCGTGGCTATGATAAAAGATATAAAACTTATCAACCCAAGGTCCAAGGAATTGGAGCAAATTCTCTAATAAAGGATGAAACAATTAAAGTTGGAACAATGCTAATTCCTTTTTCTATTTGTGCGATTTCGTCCTCCCTAGGTAAAATAAGAAAAAAAGCAATAAACCAAGACTATAACGCATTAAATGATTATTCTATTGCTGTTTCAATATTAGTTGGTGATTTTTCATTATTACTAACTGGTGACATTCAAGATCAAATGTTACAATACTTATCAGATGAATTAGTGAAAGAAGTTCCGATTCCCAATATATTGAAGATTCCTCACCATGGGTCAAAGTATTCATTAGGTATTACATCACTTTTTGAAGAAGAACCTAGCTTTGATATTGCGATTACTACAGCAAAAAGTTCTAGTGAACTACCGAAACAAGAAGCATTGGATCATTATAGGACATATAGTAAGCATTTATATAAAGTAAATAGTGGAGCTCCAGACTTAGCAATTTGGGGAGTAGAAGTTGATATTTTGCATGCTACCATAACTCAAATTGTTAATAATAATTATGTTGCAGTATAGCTATGGAAAGAATTTGAGATTAAATTTCTTCTATAGCTATAAATATATTTGCTAAGAATTTGATAATTGAACACTTTGCAATCGGGCGAAATCCGTTGAATGAGGTGTAATACCTTAACAGGTCAAACGCCCGGAAAAGCCCGTAAAATCAAGGTTTTCTTGAATGAGAAGTTATGTAGTCGGCAACCGCACGAGGTGGTAAGCCATACTCCTAAGCGTGGGGTCGGAGGTTCAAATCCTCTCTGGGACGCCAGCTAACACCGCCGAAAGCCTTTGTTTTCAAGGGTTTTCGGCTTTTCTTATATAAAAAGCTGCGAAAAAGCTCTTTCGCTGTATGAGATAAAATTCTACTTCAAAATTTGAGTTATGACACTGATAACCGTCTGTATCGTTGGAATGGGCGGTTTTTCTTTACTTTTTCATACACTCGCGGCCTGATAGATGGTTTTTAAATCCGCTGCAAAGGCTGTTCTGTCCTTATCCGGAACGTATTTCAGGGTGTTTCTTACTTGATGGACAATATTCGGTCTTGGGAAACGCAGCTGAAATCGCTTCTCCCATACCGGTAAGTCCATCGGCGCAGATGATCAGGATATCTTTCACCCCGCGACTCGACAACGTGAATTTCGCCGCGCTGCCGGATATGCAAAAGCGTATGCTGCTTTAACGCTAATAAGGCGAAAAACTGTCCTTTTGAGGGCAGTTTTTCGCCTTATTTTGCAACGAGTCTTTTGAACGATATGTAATTGCACTGGGAGTGCAGCGGACGATCACTCATGTTTCTCCGCATTATCCCGCTCCATGGTTTCTTTGATTGCACGCTTGATAAACGCGGTGGTGGATTCGCCTTGGTGGTTAGCGTGCGCCTGAATAACGGCGCGTTCGCCCGTGGGCACGCGGAAACGCACCTCGTCTGTCTTTTCTTTCTGCCACTTTGCAGTAGCGCGCATTTGCGCCTTGGTAGCCGCCATTTACTCGCCCTCGATATTATATCAGAGAATAGTTTACACGAATATAGTGAAATGGAAATACAAGTTGCACTTATATGTTGTTATATCAATAGTAAGAGAATTGCAAATCAAATACGGCAGTACAAGAGAGCGCCAACTCCCTTGTATCTGCGCAGGTGACGCACCACCTACACAACGGAAGTCTGCGCACCGCAGTATCAGTATACCCTTTTTCGATGTTTACGCAAGGGTAAACGGCACGATCGGTGCAGAACTTTCGTCTCTTGGTTATACCGATAAATGCTGTGTAGGTTTCAGATCTGCACAGTTTTTTATTTTTGGGTGAAAACGGTATGACGCTGAACGAATGGAGGGAAGAAGTAAACGATCGAAAGGACTTGGCTGCAAGACACCGGACGAGACATTTGAAGCAGAAATGGATAAAATCTACGTCGGCTGATCGGCACGCTCAATCTAGCCTTTACCGGACTGATTCTAACAGATGAAAAGCTGCCATCTTTCAAAGCACGGCCAACGCAGGCATCCGATGACCGGTTTACCTTTTTCGTGGTCTGTGATATGACTGGGATAGTCCATAGCGATTGCCGCTTAAAGGGCAGCTGGGTTTTTGGACAAGCTGAAAGCGTCTGCGTGAGCAGACGCTTTTTATTATGAAAATCATGAAACAGGTGCGGAATTGGGCGAATCAGCTTGTGCAATCGCTTCCAGATGGAGCAGGATTTGCTTTAACATATTTAACTGCGCCGGTCCGATCGATGTCAGAGCAAATGGAAGCGATGGAATAGCAGAGAAACGTTTCCGGATCTTGATATCGGTATCGCAGCCTGCATATGAAATGCTGAATTTGGACTCGGTTTCAAAGATATTTCCTAATATGCTGGAGGCCTGAAGGATTTTCCACATTTCAGATACCGCGGTATGATTAGAAAAGTCTAATTCTATATATGGGTGATAGGGATTCTTGCTTTGAATAACGATTGCTAATTTGTCATAGACCGTTTGCCCGGCGGCATGCTGTTCGGCGGCGTCTTGAGAAATCCCGCCTTTCGTTTTCATTTGCGTATAGGCGTGCTTTGAAGTAATAAGCTGTGCCTGGAGAATATCGGAGTAGGGAAGAGAAAAACACTCAAATGCTTCTAACGGATGGGCATTTGTGCATTGAAGGGTATGTAATTCCGGCAAATCCTTTGTTTTATAATAGAATAATTGCTGATTGGCACTGTCCAGAATAATACCTTGCGAACCGGAAAAATTGATACGGCATCGATCAATAACAGCATGGGAGGGGCATGTAATTTCTACGCTCCAGTCACATTTGCTGCCCTGTGTCTGCAAATGCTGGTATAAGGCGGTATAAGCTGCTTCTAACCATTTAGGTAAGTCTTGATCAAACAGATGTACAACATCCTGTCGTGCCGCGTCATGAAGCCACTTGTTGGATAGTATGGAACGAAGGGCAGCATAGATTCCCCGGAGTATGAGAGCTATGATCAGACATACTAAGAGCGTTAGTAAGATTACCATGTACAGTCCTCCTGTTATCTTCTTTAGTATAGCTGGAAGAAATATGTATGTCAATTATAAATATCATAATGATATCGTAATATCATCGTGATTAGCATACCCTATAATAAGGTGATAGCATGCTGATTATAGGGGAACGAATTAAAATGCTGCGGGAGAGCCACAACATCTCACAGGCCGCGCTGGCAAAGCGGCTGGGCATCACACGGTCGAGCGTAAATGCGTGGGAATTGGGCCTGAATGTACCGAGTACGCAGTATATTATCGAATTATCCACGATTTTCAAGGTATCGACGGACTATCTGCTGTGTGTTGCAAAAACGCAGACGCTGGATTTAACAGGTCTGGACGAGGAGGATATCGCCGTTCTGTATGCGCTGGCGACCCATCTGCGTAGAAAAAATCGGGAAATAAAATTATAAAAATAATTTGAAAGGTGTCTGCTCATGCAGATGCTTTTTCTTATCCCATTGTTGAAAATCGGAAATCCGTACTATATAATTGTAAATATTCTGACAGATAACGGAGAAAACACAATGCAGAACGAAAAAACATCCGTTTTGGTGCTCGCACAGTGCGATTGGACCATGCGTGAGACGTTAAATACCCGATTCGGTACGCGGTGCGCGTTCACGTTCGCGGAGAACGGCGAACACCCGACCGCAGAGCAGCTTCGCGCGGCTGCGGTTATTTTCGGCGAACCGAGTGAAGTCCAACTGGCGCAGACCGAAAACCTGCGTCTGCTGCAGCTGACCTGGGCGGGCGCGGACAAGTACACGCGCATGGAAAATCTGCCGCAGAGCGTGGTGCTGGCGAATGCATCCGGCGCGTTCGGCACGATCATCGCGGAGTACGCGATTGGCAGTCTGGTGGCGCTGTACCGCTCGTTTGGACGGTATTGGAGCAATAAACAGGCGCATATCTGGCAAAAATACGACCATTCGGAGATGATTTCCGGCAAGACCGCACTTGTACTCGGCATGGGCGATATCGGCGCGAATGTGGCCCGCCGATTGAAAGTCTTTGGCGCAGCTGTGCTTGGCGTGAAGCGCACAGCGGTTTCGGCTGTACCGGCAGACTTCGAGGAAGCGCATACACTCGATGCGTTAGACGCTTTGCTCCCGCGGGCGGACATCGTCATCGGCTGTCTGCCGAACACGCGCGAGACTGCGGGTCTGCTGACTGCGGAGCGTCTGCACGCGATGAAAACAGGCGCGGTGCTGGTCAATGTCGGACGCGGCAGTCTGGCAGAGACGGACGATCTGGTGTCGGCCCTGCAGGACGGCCACCTTGGCGGCGCCGCACTCGATGTGTTCGAGACCGAACCGCTTCCGGTGGACTGCCCGCTGTGGGACATGGAGAACGTGCTGCTCACGCCGCATATCGCAGGCCCGAGCTTCGGCGGCAACGCGGACGTGCAGAACACGATCTGGCATATCTGCATGGACAATCTGGAGCGGTATTTGACCGGAAACCCGCTGAAAAATGTCGTAAACCGATCGGAGGGATACTGATACGCGTTTCCCGCAGGTATAGCAACAGAGAGAAAACGAGCCGAAAGCCATGCTGTCGGCTCGTTTTTTGGTGCTCAGCAGTTTTTGAAAAACCAGATGATAAAGTTGATAACCTCTATGCCGAGGAAAATCAGGGCAACCACGCAGATGACAGCCGTTGCCGCCATAAACTGGATGGACGGTTCGCCCAGGCTTTCAATAATCACGCAGGTCAGCGCAATAAACAAGCTGATCATGCACGCCGTATGCAGCGGATGCTGCAGGATCCACTTGCTGATCTGACCGGATTCGTCGGATTTCGGTGCAGGCTCGGTTGTTTTCTGCTCTGCGGAGACAGGCCGACGGCCGCCGGACGCATTCGGTGCATTGCGCGCCGCTTCCTGCATGCCCTGCCGGTAGTGCACATAGCCGTCAAGTCCCTTGCCGTAGAAGCCGTAATCGTCTTTTTTCATATGCCATGCCTCCTTTTCATGCTTTGAGTATCGCATATCGGGTGTCCGATAAAACGGACTCAGAAGCGGTTGAACACAAATGTTCCAAATTACTGCGTTTACCATAGCATAACCGGGCGCAAAATACAAGCGGCGGTGGTAAAAATGTATAAATGCTGGCAATTTTAATTGTGCAAAAGCAATGAAAAAGTTATAATTATGTCAAAACAACACAAAATCGACAAAGTTTTGTGATAAATGGCATTGCAAAAAATGTAAAACGGTGGTATGATGTAGGCAATAAAGCGGCACAAGGGTACCCTTGTGTCTGAGGTGCTCGCCCTCAGACACAAAACCTTCCTAAGTACAAATTTTGCGAAGGAAAGGCGAAACGGCACCGCTTTTGCCGGAAAAAATAATTTTGAGGAGGATAAACATGAAAAGAAGATTGTTATCGGCTTTTCTCGCTGTGATGATGGTGCTGACCATGGCGCCGGTGGCATTTGCGGCGGATGATGCTGAAAACACGGTTGGCGATACTGGTTCCGGTGAAACTACGCCTGCTGAGACGCTGCAGGCTAAAATCAAGGTAGCTGCTGAAAAAGATGGTACGGTTACCTTGGATAAGGATTATACCGAGGATATTACGATTCAGCAGGGTCAGAACATTACGCTTAACCTGAATGGCAAGAAGCTGACGAACAAGACCGGCCATACCATTACTGTTGAACAGGGTGCAACCTTGACGATTAACGGTGAGGGCACTGTTGATAATGTAACTCACGCTAAGAGCGCTCTGGTAAACTATGGTGAGGTTGTGCTTGATAATGGTGTTACATTGGAACGCTCAAGCGAAAAGGGTACTTTAAGCCCATATAGCAATGGCGGTAATAGCTATTATACCATCCTTAATGATAAGGGTGCTACGATGACCATTAATGATGCTACGGTTAAAAATAACGGTGGTTTTTCTAGCGCAATTCGTAACGGTGGCGATGAGAATTGCAATGATGAATCGCATCTCACTATTAAAGATGGTAATTTTAGCGGTGGTCTTAATGCCGTAAAAAATGATGAGTGTGGTATCCTGACGATTAATGGTGGTACGTTTAGCAACACTTCCCAGTACGTTATCATGAACTGGAATAAGGCTACCATTACTAATGGCACTTTTTCTGTTAAGGATAGCGCAGATGCGGTTTTGTTTACCGCTGCATATCATGCGAACAGAGCAGTAGGCGAGCTGATTGTTAATAATGGTACATTTACGGGCAATGGCTCGCAGAAAATGGTTGAAAACCATTATGGTTCGTCTTATACTGGCACGGCGAGCATTACCGGCGGTACATTCTCCTCTGATGTTTCTGCATATGTTGCAGAGGGTTACGTTCAGAATAACGGCACTGTTGAGCGACTGGGTGAAACCAATGCGGTAGCTAAGATTGGCAATACCTATTATAAGACGCTGGCTGACGCTGTTGCAGCAGCACAGAGCGGCGCAACCGTTAAGCTTCTGGCGAATATCAATGGTCAGACTGTAATTCCGGCAGATAAAAATATTGTGCTGGATTTGAACGGTAAGACGATGACACATACAGGTACTACGCTGTATAATAGCGGCACGTTGGTTGTAAAGGATTCTTCTGCTGACAAGTCCGGTAAGATTGTATCTACGGGCAATGTAGGTATTGGCGTAAATCATAACTCTACCACAACAATCGAGTATGCTAATATTCAGGCACAGGAAGGCGCGGTTATTACCGGCTATGCTACGGGTGCAACGATCACCATTGAAGATGGCGTATTTACGGCATTGGATAATGCGGTAGTTGCGGGTAATGGAAATAAAACTGACAAGAATACAGAGGGAACCCCTGAACGTGTAAATGCCAATAAGATTACTATCAATGGCGGCACATTCAACGGTATGATTAAGACCAGCGGCTATGTTGCTTGTGGTATCTATGCGCCGTGGAAGGACAATATTGTTGTAAACGGCGGTACTTTTAATATTACTGGCGGCGCAGGCATTGTTGCGCGTGGCGGCATTGTCGTTGTAAATAACGGCGAATTTAATACGACCGGCAATGCTACGGGTAAAGTTGGCGATTCGCGTGTTGTAGTACCGTGCTCTGCACTGGTATTTGATAGCGCGGCAAAATATCCGTCTCTGACTAATGATTCCAAGATTCAGATTAATGACGGCAAATTCAAATCCGATGTTGATACGATTAAAGTTGTAAAGGACGATGCGGATACGAATAGCCGTGTTGTTGTTGGAAGCGGCTACTTCACCACCGACCCGAGCGACTACGTTGCAAGCGGCTACGTTGCCGGAACCAGTGATGTATCCGGTTACAGCTACAAGGTAGTGAAAAAGACCGAAACCGGCAATGTTGAGGTCAAGCCTGCGGTTGCCAAGCCGGAAGTTAAGGTAGACAAGATTCCGCAGGCAGATAAGGAAAAGGTTGCAGCAGCAGCTAAGACAGTTTCCGCACCGACCCTTGGCGCGGAAACGGGCGATATCGTTAAGGATATCAATGAAGATACTGCAAAGGCTCTGATTAAAAAGGCAACTACTGTACCGGGCGATAATAAGAAGCTGTACGTTCAGTCCTCGCTGAAGGTTGAGCCGACCGCGTATGATGCGGCAAACAAGACGCTGGCGCTGGAGATCACTCCGCAGTACCGCATTGTAGCTTCTACTGCTGCTACGGCTGACGGCATTGAACTGGGCGTCAATGGTAAAAATGCAGAGGTAGTTCAGGACTATACGCCGATGAACATCACCAAGGCAACTGTGGTAACTATGGAGTTGCCGGCTGACTTTGCAAGTGGTGTGGACAAGCTGAGCATTCAGCACACCAAGTCCAACGGTACGGTTGAGTATTACACCGGCACTGTGACTGAGCAGAGCGGCAAGCATTTGCTGACTTTCACCACTAACGGCTTCAGCCCGTTCGTTATTTCTGTTCCGGCGGCGTCTATCGGTGAAAATGTATACCCGACTCTGCAGGCGGCTGCTGAGAACGTAAAGAAAAACGAAACCATTAAGCTGGCAAAGGACGTTGACGAAGCAATCGTAGTAACCGTTGCAAAGTCTATCAACTTTAAGGTCGATACCAATAGCAAGAAGTTTGACGCAGCTAAGAATATCGTTGCAGGCAGCAATACCACGGTTAAGGTAACTGGTGAATCCAGTCCGTACACCTACGAGTTCACCTACACCAAGCCGTCCTCCGGTTCCTCCGGCGGCAGCTCCTCCGGCAAGACGACCTACAAGGTAACCACCTCGGCGGTCAACAACGGCGGCGTAAACGCTTCTCCGTCCAACGCGGAAAAGGGCGCTACCATTACCATTACCCTGTCCCCGGACAAGGGCTACAAGCTGGATAAGCTGACCGTTACCGACGGCTCCGGCAAGTCCGTTTCCACCGTTAAGAAGAGCGACACCGTTTACACCTTCACCATGCCTGCTTCCGCCGTTACCGTTGGCGTAAGCTACGCAAAGGCGGACGAAACCCCGTCTAAGACCACGTTCAACGACGTTTCTGCGAACGACTGGTTCGCTTCCGCGGTTGATTATGTAACCGGCAAGGGCATGATGAACGGCACCGCAGCGAATACCTTCTCTCCGAAGGCTAATACCACCCGCGGCATGCTGATGACGGTTCTGGCACGCCATGCCGGCGAGGACACCACCGGCGGCTCTGTCTGGTACGAAAAGGGCATGAACTGGGCTAAGGCGAACGGCGTATCCGACGGCACCAACCCGCAGGTGAACATCACCCGCGAGCAGCTGGCAGCTATGCTGTACCGTTACGCACAGAACAAGAAGTATGACGTTTCCGGCGCGAAGAGCCTCGACGGCTATACGGACGCGCAGAGCGTAAGCAGCTATGCTGTTCCGGCGCTCCAGTGGGCGAATGCGGCTGGCGTTGTTACCGGCAAGTCCGGCAGCAAGCTGGACCCGAAGGGCTACGCGACCCGCGCGGAAGTAGCGGCAATGCTCATGCGTTTCTGCGAAAACGTGGAAAAGTAAGCGAAAATGCAACAAAAACCGCACAGCTTCGGCTGTGCGGTTTTCTTTTGCTTGCCAAAGGCGCTTTTCTACGGTAAAATGGGAAATAGAGGAGAAGGGGAAAGAGAAAGAAGGAAATCCTATGCCAATCGGAGTAATTGTCAACTGTATCTCGGTGCTGGCCGGCGGCGTGATCGGTTCCGCACTGGGACACGTCCTGCCGAACAGCCTGAAAGAGCACCTGCCGACGCTGTTCGGCATGTGTTCGATCGCTATCGGTATCAATTCCATCATCAAGGCAGTCAGCATGACAGCGGTCGTGCTGGCGATTCTGGTGGGGTTTACCATCGGGCACCTGCTGCAACTTGAGGATTGGGCAAGCCGGTTTTTTCATCGGCTGGTCAAAACCATGCACCTCGGCGGGGATAATATTGATATGGAGTTCTACATCACGGCGGTCGCGCTGTTCTGCTGCTCGGGCTTCGGGTGGTACAGCACGCTGACTGAGGGCATCGCGGGCGATCCGAACCTGCTGTTTGCAAAGTCCGTGCTGGACTTCTTCACTGCGATGATCTTCGCGTCTACGCTCGGCAAGGCCATCTGCGCCATCCCGCTGCCGCAGTGCGTGATTCTCCTGTGCGTGTTTACCGCAGGACGGCTGCTGTCCGGTGCGCTCACACCGGAAATGTTCGCGGATTTGTCCGCGTGCGGCGGCGTGCTGACTATGTCGGCCGGTTTTCGTGTCTCCAAGATCAAATCCGTGCCACTGGTCGATCTCATGCCCGCGCTGATACTCGTTATGCCGTTCAGCGCACTCTGGACTATGTTGATGGGGTAAATTTGAAGCGGACTCTTTTACGGGTCTGCTTTTCTTTTACTTGACAATAGTCCTAAATCATACTATAATGGCGTGGTACGATTTAGGACTATTGGGGTGGATTATGGATTTTCGCAGACAAATGAACGACTTGTGCGCATGTATTTTTCGACAGGATGAGCTGTACGATATCTGGGCGAAGCACAGCGGCATGAAACCCAGTACAGTAACGGTGCTGTATATGTTAGATCAGTTTTCGGAGATGACACAAGGAGGAATCGCGCAGATGTGCCTGCTGCCCAAGCAGACAATTCATACGGTGGTGCAGGAGCTGGAGCAGGCCGGTTATCTGGAAAAGGTGAGCGTATCCGGCCGCAAGGAAAAGCCGCTGCGCCTGACCGAATCCGGCAAACGCTACACAGCGGATAAGCTGGGCGGTCTGTATCGCGCAGAGGAACGCGCCGCCGCTGCCATGGGCGCTGAGCAGTTCGCCATGATGGTGGAAATGACCCGAAAATTTACCGATTCTTTTGAAAAGGAGATTCGCAATGGAGCAGAATAACGCGCTTGCGCGCAAATTCAACGCCGCATCGCTGCTCCGATTCGCACTGCCGAACATTGCAATGATGATGCTGCTGTCGATGTACACCATCGTGGACGGCATGTTTATTTCGCGGTTTGCCGGAACAACCGCGCTTTCCGCAATCAATATGTCGTATCCGCTCAACTGCCTGCAGATGGCTACCGGCATTATGCTCGGCACGGGCGGCAGCGCTATTATCGCCCGCCGGCAGGGAGAGGGACGCACAGACGAGGCGCGCCGCAACTTCACCATGCTGATTGCGGTTGCGTTGGGTATCGGCCTGATTTTCGCCGTGTTTGGCAATCTGTTTCTGAACCATATCCTGCGTCTGCTTGGCACGAGTGAGCTGCAGTGGGCAGACTGCCGTATTTACACACGCATTCAGCTGGTGTTTGCACCCATGCTGTTTCTGCAGACTGCCTTCCAGACATTGTTCGTCACCGCAGGCAAGCCGGGCTTGGGTCTGCTGACCTCGGTGGGCGGCGGCATCACAAACGTGGTGCTTGACTGGCTGTTCATGGGCCCGATGAACATGGGCGTTGCCGGTGCGGCGATTGCCACCTGCCTCGGCTACTGCGTGCCGTCCATCGTTGGTCTGGTGTATTTCACCAAAAACCGCACCGGAAGTTTGTACTTTGTGCCCTTCCAATTTGACGGCGCAACACTGGCTGCTGCGTGCGGCAACGGCTCATCTGAAATGGTCAGCAACATTGCGAACGCCATCACCACGTTCGTGTTCAATACGCTGTTCATGCGCTACCGCGGTGAGGACGGTGTAGCCGCCATCACGATTGCAATGTACTTCCAGTTCGTGTTTACGGCGGTGTATTTCGGCTTCTCGATGGGCGTTGCACCGGTTATCAGTTACAAATTCGGCGAGAAAAATATCCCACAGCTGAGGCATATCTTCCGCATCTGCATAACGTTCGTGCTGGCGTGCTCGCTCGGCACATATGTGCTCTCATGGCTGACGCTCGAGCCAGCGCTGACCCTGTTTACGCCGCGCGGCAGCAGTGTGTACGAGATTGCCATGCACGGCTTTCCGATTTATGCGGTCAGCTTCCTGCTCATGGGCACGAGTATTTTCGCGTCCTCGCTGTTTACCGCGCTCTCGGATGGTCTCGTGTCTGCGATCATCTCGTTTTCGCGCACGCTTGTGTTTCTCGTGGCGATGCTGCTGCTCCTGCCGCTGATTTTGCAGGAAACTGGCATCTGGCTGGCTGTTCCGGTAGCAGAGGCGCTCGGCGTGATGGTTTCGGTGTTTTTTCTCGTCAAGGGACGGAAAAAGTATCAGTATTAAGGGAAAGAGTGCTGTTGAGGGAACAGCACTCTTTTGTTATATATAGATGAAATATAACGAATTGTATATAGGATGAAGGTGGAGAGTAAAGGAAAAGCGAAAGGGCCTGCCGCCTGTAGTTCACAGGCAGCAAGCCCTTTCGGTCGCTTGAACAATTTTTGTCTGACTTTTAGAGGTCACTTTAAAAACTGTCTTGCTGTTGTATTTGAGGGAATGAAAAGCATTTGGAGCTGCTTTTCTAATTTAGAATAGAGAGAGGGGAAAGAAATTCTAAGAAGAATTACTCGCCGACCTTGACGAACACGCCGCCGTTACGGCAGGACTCGGTAGCAGCCTTAGCCATGAGAACCGGACGCA
>ERZ773252.2464-NODE-2464-length-15808-cov-3.955881_pt1 | contig 15808 bp, 10 predicted proteins | sample MGYA00580517_ERZ773252 | MGnify/ENA primary metagenome ERZ773252 (study PRJEB29015, sample SAMEA2737766) | human gut metagenome | biome: human gut; feature: human-associated habitat; material: faeces | place: China | collected 2012 ... | reverse complement strand
CATTTTACATTATATAGAAAAAGGATTGATGCGGATCAGCGTTTCTTGATCGGAACATAGGCCAGTTCCTCAAGAACGTTCTTATAAGCAGGACGAATAATACGTTTTCCGTCAAAGGTCAGCTCCTCATTACGGTGTGCACACCAGCCGACAATACGAGCCATTGCGAACAAAGGAGTGAAAATTTCCTGCGGCAGTCCGATCATTTCGTACACAAAACCGGAATAGAAATCAATATTGCTGGATACTGTCTTTCCATTGTTCTTCACACGTCCGAAAGTAGCGATAGCACGTTCTTCCAGCAGTTCGAGGAAAGCAAACTCACTCTCTCTGCCCTTCTCACGGGCAAGGTCACGGGCAAGTTCCTTCAGCAGAAGTGCACGTGGATCGGAAATGGTGTAGACAGCATGACCGATACCATAGATAAGTCCGGTTTTATTGTACACTTCCTTGTTCAACATACGAGTGAAATAAGTATCTATTTCATCCACATTCGTCCAGTCTTTGATATTTTCTTTCAAGTGATGGAACATATCCGCCACCTGGATATTCGCTCCTCCATGAAGCGGACCTTTCAACGAACCGATACCGGCAGCGATGGCCGAGTAGGTATCCGTTCCGGTAGAGGAAGTGACACGGACCGTAAAGGTAGAGTTGTTACCTCCACCGTGCTCTGCCTGAAGAATCAATAACAAGTCGAGTGTGCGAGCATCCAATTCGGTATAGTCCTTCTTCAGCATATATAAGAAATTTTCGGCAATAGAAAGCTTTTCCTGCGGATGGCGGATATGCAGAGAACGTCCGAAAGTAGCATGACGAAGCATATTATAAGCATAAGCGATGATAGTAGGGAACTTTGAAATCAGTTCAATACTCTGACGCATCAGGTTATCCCGGGAGGTATCATCCGCATTTGCGTCAAAACGATACATTTCCAATACACTGCGTGAAAGAATATTCATGATGTTGTTTCCTTCCAACTCGATGATGTTCATTTTCGTTTTCTGTTCCAACGGCATATTGTCGTTAATCAACTCACGGAAAGAAAGCAATTCTTCTTTATCCGGCAGACGTCCGGAAAGCAATAGGTAAGCCACTTCTTCGAAGCCAAAGCGTTTCTCTTTGATTATAGCGTGAGAAATATCTTCTACATCATAACCGCGATAGAACAGTTTTCCCGGTATGGGTTTCAGTCCACCACCCGGAACACGTTCATATCCTACTACATTACCGATTCTGGTTAAACCTACCAATACACCTGTGCCGTCTTCATTACGCAATCCGCGCTTCACATCAAACTTGGAGAACAATTCTGTATCAATCCGGGTAGCTTCCTTCATTTCCTCGGAAAGCTTGTAAATCAAGTACTCTTTTTTCATCTTTCTTCGTTTTTTATTCGTTACTTTTGTTTTTCAATTCTTTCCACGATCTCACGAGTGAAAGCGGAAGTAGAGAGGGAGGTTCCATTCGGCATAAAACGGGCTAAATCGTGTGTAGCGCGAGCGTCCAAGAAGCTTTGTTCCAAGGCTTTCTCTATCAGAGCAGCCGCTTCTTTCCAGTCAAAATATTCGAGCATCATTACTGCCGAAAGGATAATAGAACAAGGGTTCACCACATCTTTTCCCGCAATATTGGGGGCTGTTCCGTGAGTCGCTTCAAAGATGGCATGACCTGTCTGGTAGTTGATATTTGCTCCCGGAGCGATACCGATACCGCCTACCATGGCCGCCAGTTGGTCGGATACGTAGTCTCCGTTGAGGTTTAAGGTGGCTATTACGGAATATTCTTCGGGAATCAGGAGTGTATTTTGCAAGAAAGCATCCGCAATGCAATCTTTTATCACCAGTCTGCCATCTGCCAAGGCATCGCCAAATTCACGTTGCGCCAGTTCGTAGCCCCATTTTTTGAAACCACCTTCGGTAAACTTCATAATATTCCCTTTATGCACCAACGTTACGGAAGGCAAATGATGGTCGAGCGCATACTGGCAGGCAGCACGTACAAGACGCTCCGTGCCCTCACGTGATACAGGTTTCACACCGAAAGAAGAGGTTTCCGGGAAACGGACTTTTGTCACGCCCATTTCGTCTTTCAGGAATTGATAGAACTTTTCAGCCTCCGGAGTTCCGGCTTCCCATTCGATACCTGCATAAATATCTTCCGTATTTTCACGGAACACACACATGTTCACTTTCTCCGGTGATTTGACAGGCGACTGTACTCCCTGATACCAACGAACCGGACGAAGACAGACGTATAAATCAAGTGTCTGACGCAGTGCTACATTCAACGAACGGATTCCACCTCCGACAGGAGTTGTCAACGGGCCTTTGATTCCTACTAGGTATTCCTGAAAGGTTTCCATTGTTTCATCCGGCAACCAGGAACCAGTCGCGTTGAAGGCACGTTCTCCCGCCAACACTTCTTTCCATTCGATCCGACGTTTGCCGCCGTATGCTTTCCGGATAGCTGCGTCCACTACGGCTTGCATGGCAGGAGTTACTTCGGCTCCTACTCCATCGCCGGTAATATAAGGTACGGTAGGCACATCGGGTACCAACAGCGTACCATCTGTTTGCATAGTTATTTTGCTCATTTTTTATCTTGCATTTAAGGCAGAACCGGCACGGAACCAGGCTATCTGCTGTTCATTATAGGTATGTTGCACTTCAAAACTTTCTTTCGTTCCGTCTTCGTGATGAAGAATAATCGTCAGATTGCGCCCCGGTGCGAAATGGACTAAGCCTGATACGGACAGAAGATCGTGTTCCCGAATCTTGTCATAGTCTGCTTTATCTACAAAAGTAAGAGCAAGCATTCCTTGTTTTTTCAGATTTGTTTCGTGGATACGGGCAAAACTCTTAGCCAAAATGACACGTACATTGAGGAAGCGTGGTTCCATGGCTGCATGTTCACGGCTGGAACCTTCTCCATAATTCTCCTCGGCAACAACAATAGACGGAATACCTTCGGATTTATACATCTTTGCCGTACCGGAAACTGTTCCATAAGTATTTGTCGAACGATTCCAAACACAGTTCGTTTCACCATTGAAAGCATTGACAGCTCCCATCAGCATATTGTCGGAAATATTCTCCAAATGCCCCCGGAAGCGGAGCCACGGACCTGCCATAGAGATATGGTCGGTAGTACATTTTCCCTGTGCTTTAATCAATAAAGGCATGTTCAGCAAGTCCTGTCCGTCCCATGCCGGGAAAGGAGTCAGAAGCTGGAGACGTTGGGAATCCGGTTTTACCCTGATTTCCGTTTTTGCTCCGTGCGGGGCAATATACCCTTCATTTCCCTGTTCAAAACCTTTCAAGGGGAGTTCATCTCCTACAGGCTCGGAGAGTTTCACTTTTTCTCCGTTATGATTCACCAGTCTGTCTTTCAACGGGTTGAAACAGAGATCACCGGCTATTGTTAACGCCATCGTTAGTTCCGGAGAAGCTACAAATGCATAGGTGTTGGGATTACCGTCAGCGCGTTTGGCAAAATTACGATTGAAAGAGGTGACGATTGAGTTCTTTCGTGTCGGATCGTCCGTCTCACGTTTCCACTGACCGATACAAGGTCCACAGGCATTTGCCATAATCGTGGCTCCCAGCCGTTCAAAAGCTTCAATCATACCGTCTCTTTCGGCAGTAGCCCGAATTTGCTCCGAACCCGGATTGACGATCAGTGGAGAAGCGACGCTCAAATTCTTTTCTGTCACCTGCTTTGCCAGAGAAGCTGCACGGCTCAAATCCTGATAAGAAGAATTGGTACATGAACCTATCAAGCCCACCTCCATTTTACGGGGGTAGCCGTTCAATAACACTTTTTCTGCAAATTCAGAGATGGGAGTAGCGGCATCCGGTGTAAACGGCCCGTTTATATAAGGTTCGAGTTCTGACAAGTCAATTTCAATCACACGGTCGTAATAGTTGGATGGTTCGTCGGTCACAATGTCGTCTGCACGAAGATCTGCATCAACAGATTCAGCCCAATCAACTACACAATCTCTTCCGGTAGCTCTCAAATAAGTAGCCATGCGCCCGTCAAAGGGGAACAAAGAGGTAGTAGCTCCAACTTCGGCACCCATATTGCAAATGGTAGCTTTCCCGGTAGCAGAAAGGGATTCGGTTCCGGGACCAAAATATTCGATAATAGCATTCGTTCCTCCTTTTACGGTAAGGATGCCGGCCAATTTCAGGATTACATCTTTCGGAGAGGTCCAACCGCTTAGTTTTCCGGTCAGACGAACACCGATAATCTTCGGCATTTTCAGCTCCCATTCCATTCCTGTCATCACATCCACGGCATCCGCGCCACCGACACCGATAGCCACCATGCCCAGTCCGCCTGCATTAGGCGTATGAGAGTCTGTTCCCACCATCATACCGCCGGGGAAAGCATAGTTTTCGAGCACTACCTGATGGATAATTCCTGCTCCCGGTTTCCAGAAGCCAATGCCATAACGGGAAGATACATCACGGAGGAAGTCGTATACTTCTTCATTGGTCAGTCTTGCCGTAGCAATATCCGCCTTTGCACCTTTATACGCCTGTATCAAGTGATCGCAATGCACTGTCGAAGGCACAGCCACCTGATCCTTACCTGCATTCATAAATTGAAGCAAAGCCATCTGCGCAGTTGCATCCTGCATAGCCACACGGTCGGGACGGAAATTCACATAATCCTCCCCCCGTTTGTAATCTTTCAAATCGGCTACATCATACAGATGAGCATACAAAATCTTCTCGGCCAACGTCAAAGGGCGTTTCAGTATAGCCCGTACGTGTTCTACCTTTCCTTTATAAGCAGCGTAGAAAGCTTCTAACATAGTCACATCATATACCATATTGCTTTTTGTTTTTTTAGTCTATCTATTAAAATAACGAACGGCGTTCGAGTAATGTTTAACAAAATGAAATATTTTTTCTACCCGGAACGAAGATTTGTTACCTTTGCGCCTATTATGAGTAATAATCCGAAAAGTCCCATTATAGATCTTCAGCAACAGCAACTCCTCCTGCGGATGGAGTATGAATATGAGAAGGAAGAATTTAAGCGGCAGACCGAAACAATGGGCGTTGCCCGTAAAGTGAAGCGCGGTCTCTGCTGGTATCCTGTCTCTCTTGGCCGAAGTTACTACAATTCGCTGAATCAGCTTGTAATAGATATTACACGGACCGAAAATAAAGAAATAGAGCATTCCTTTGAGTTCGGTCGCCCTGTTTGCGTTTTCCACCAGTCATTCGAAGGAAAAGTGAAGTATATGGATTTCATCGCTACCGTCAGCTTTGCCGACGAAGAACGAATGGTCGTTGTACTCCCCGGAGCGGGAGCTTTAGCGGAACTGCAAACTGACGGTATACTGGGAGTACAACTTTATTTTGACGAAACATCGTACCGGGCCATGTTCGAGGCACTGGAAGACACGATACGTGCCAAGGACAACCGCCTGGCGGAACTGCGCGACATTTTGCTGGGTACCCAAAAGCCGGGATTCCGCGAATTATATCCTGTCCGCTTCCCATGGCTGAACAGTACACAGGAAACAGCAGTCAACAAGGTGCTATGTACGCGTGACGTATCTATTGTTCACGGTCCTCCGGGAACCGGAAAGACAACGACTCTTGTCGAAGCGATTTACGAAACATTGCATCGGGAACCACAAGTGCTTGTTTGTGCGCAAAGCAACACGGCTGTCGACTGGATTTGTGAGAAACTGGTAGATCGGGGAGTCCCCGTGCTCCGCATTGGAAATCCAACCCGGGTCAACGACAAAATGCTTTCATCCACCTACGAACGCCGGTTTGAAAGTCATCCTGCCTATCCGGAGCTTTGGGGAATCCGTAAATCTATCCGCGAAATGGGTAGCCGGATGCGCCGGGGTAGTTATTCTGAACGGGAAGGAATGCGTAATCGCATGAGTCGTCTCCGCGACCGTGCCACGGAGTTGGAAATACAAATCAATGCCGATCTTTTCGACAGTGCCCGCGTGATTGCTTCTACCCTAGTCAGCAGCAACCACCGCCTGCTCAACGGACGTCGTTTTTCGACTTTATTCATTGACGAAGCTGCACAAGCCCTCGAAGCTGCCTGCTGGATCGCTATCCGCAAAGCAGACCGGGTCATCCTTGCAGGAGATCATTGTCAACTTCCGCCGACTATCAAATGTATAGAAGCCTCCTGTGGAGGATTGGATCATACATTAATGGAAAAAGTAGTTCAGCAAAAACCTTCCGCGGTCTCTCTATTAAAAGTACAGTACAGAATGCATGAAACCATCATGCAGTTTCCCTCCGACTGGTTTTATCACGGAGAACTGGAAGCTGCTCCGGAAGTACGCTATCGGGGGATTCTTGATTTCGACACTCCCATGAACTGGATCGATACTTCAGAGATGGACTTTCACGAAGATTTTGTAGGCGAAAGCTTCGGACGCATCAATAAGCAGGAAGCCAACCTACTACTACAAGAACTGGAAACTTACATCGAACGTATCGGCAAAGAGCGAATACTGGATGAAAGAATTGATTTCGGTCTGATTTCGCCATACAAGGCACAAGTGCAATATTTGAGAGGAAAAATAAAAGGAAGCAGCTTTTTACGTCCTTTCCGCAGCCTCATCACCGTGAATACGGTAGACGGCTTTCAGGGACAGGAGCGAGACGTTATTTTCATCAGTCTCGTACGTGCCAACGAGGACGGACAAATCGGATTTCTAAATGACTTGCGAAGAATGAATGTAGCGATTACGCGGGCAAGAATGAAACTTGTTATATTAGGAGATGCCTCCACCCTTGCCAAGCATCCTTTCTATAAAAGGTTGATGTTATTCATTAAAAAGGAGGATTAAATACTTAATCCTCCTTTTAACAAAGCACACTTTCTCCCGAAACCACACTTTTTTTAACACAAACAAAACAAACAATATTTTACATCAGTACTATTCTTAATTTTTCATCCTCAAAGATAGTCGATTATTCTAATGCGATCCAACTATTTCCACCATTTTATTTGCGGATCGCGCGTTTTTGCCCATTCTGCAAATTTAGGATATGTTTTGTCAATGCGCTGATTCTCCTTTTTAAGATCTAAATTCAAAATAGAAGCGTCCAAACGAGCATCTACATGAATTGCAAACGGAAAACCATCTTTGCAAATGAAATAGGTACCATCTACATCACCACGAGAAATATCAGCTCCGGAAGGGAAACGATTATTCGCACCAGTCGTCGGCTTATGATCTGTCAGATGGACTTCTGTGGCAGAGTTGAATACTTTTATAAAAGGATTATAAGGAGCTACCACCACTGATTTATCAAGAGTAGGATTATTAAATTGTATGGATACCGTATATGTCTTCTCTTGAATATTCTGATTAATCATATCCTCCGCATTCACATTGGATACTCCCAATTCAGCTTTAGCATCCTTGAATAATGTTATCACATTACCTGAATAGGAAGAAGTTTCACTACCATTAACCGTTACTTTAGAAGCTTTACTCAAATCGAAAGGAACTTCATAAGCAAACGAGTTCTTATAATTAGCTCCCGTCCAAGCCAAGGTGAACTTATCAATAATATTAAGCACCTTATTATCTATATTATAATCAACGCTTGACTGATATTTCATGACCACATCATTCAAGTCATAATCTCCTTGTTCCGGCCAGTTATCTTCAAAACCAAGCACTCCAGAATACTTTTCTGTTCCTTGCCGATCACCCGGATTAGGAACATCCGGCACTTCAATAGCAGCAATAGGATTAGAAGAGATGACGAAAGCAACATCATTATAGTCATTTTCTCCATTTTTCCAGTCTTCCATTGTTATCACATTCACTCTTTCACCTACTTTATTTTTTGCTGCAAAAATTGCAGTGTGAGAAATTTTGTCACTATTCAAAGATTTAGTCGAATAGAACATATTTCCATTGGCCTTAACACCTCTCCAACCGTCATTCCAAATTAGGAAACCAATCTTTGTACCTGCTGGGATACGTTCCGGTTCTTCTTCCGGAAAGCTGCCTGTCTCATTTATATATTTCAAATTTACCGCAACCCCACTATAATTACCCAGACTACTTTTATGTGCATTAGGGAAGATTACACATGCATGCTTTGCAGCTTGTCTTATTTCATCAATACTGGCATTTTCCGAATAACAATAGTAAGCAAACACACTTTGCGCACCTGTATCTCCTCCGAAATAGTTGACAACGACATTCGCATCTTCTTTTATCAGAATATCAGCATCATCAGAGACTAAATTAGTTCCTACATTATTCTTTCCTTCCGGAAAATATGTCGTTATATAACTCTTGAGAGTTGCGTCCACATTTATTTTTTTGGAAGCATCCAGATAGTTAGGTCTACCAGTATTTACATTCCAAGTTCCTAATACATTCGGAATTACATTTGTAATAAATTTCAAAGAGGATCTTGTTTGTGCACTTCTCGTTGATGAATCCACAGGAGTAACATCAAGAGCATTCTCGAAGGTTATTTTTGCGCTGACATCCGAACCGACAACTTTAGTTTTATACAAAGTCGGCACACCAAAATCCGGAGAATAAATATAAACTTCTGAAACAGCTGTCGGGAAAGAAGCCGGTTTGATATAACGTCCTTGTATATCTGTAAATCCGGTTGCAATGTGTGACACCCCTGCTTTCTTTATAATCTGACCGCCTTCTGCCACATAAGAAAGCGGATTTTCAGCATAAACTTCAAAATAAGCTCTAGGACATTCCTTTCCATAATCAATATTCAATTGAATATTTTTAGTAGTAGCAAAGTCGAAATAGTTATCTAAAGTAACCTCCTCTTCTTTATCTCCTGAATTAGCAGGATCATATACATCTTTCTGCAAACAGCTGGAGAAAGCAACAGAAACAACACCAATAACACATACTAATTTAGTAATGTTAATCATTCTTTTGGGCAAGTTAAAATACATCATACTTCTCGTTTATTTTATTTGATGGTGCAAATATAAACATAAACTTGCATATTTTAGTCATATTATAGATATATTTTTCTAAAAAAAGCAATTTAAAGGATTCACTCCTCCTTTTATACAATGTATTTCCAATAAAAAAGGAGAGAACTATTTGCTCTCTCCCCTCTTAAAACTTGTATAATTTATCCAGTTTAATTATTCTCCGGACGAAGTTTACGAACAGTTACAGCAGTCTGCCACATTTCGCTCTCGCGTAATTGACGGAGTTCTTCGTTCAATTTTTCACGATAATCAGGTTGTGAATTACTGTCGATAGAAATCTGTGCTTCGTTACCAGTCTTCACACTGTTATACAACTTTTCAACTACCGGTTTGATAGCATCGTGGAATGGGCCCATCCAATCGAGAGCACCACGTTGAGCAGTAGTAGAGCAGTTAGCGTACATCCAGTCCATACCGTTCTTTGCGAACAACGGCATCAATGACTGTGTCAGTTCTTCCACTGTTTCATTGAATGCTTCAGAAGGACTATGACCGTTTTCACGCAATACTTCGTACTGTGCCAGCAACAAACCTTGGATAGCACCCATCAATGAACCACGTTCACCTGTCAAGTCAGAAGTAGCTTCACGTTGGAAAGTTGTTTCGAACAGATAACCGGAACCGATACCAATACCCAGTGCGATGGTTCTTTCGTAAGCCTTGCCTGTAGCATCCTGATAGATAGCATAAGAAGAGTTCAAGCCGCGTCCTTCGAGGAACATAGTACGCAAAGATGTACCCGAACCTTTAGGAGCAACCATGATAACGTCGATATCAGCAGGAGGAACTACACCTGTACGGTTGTTCCAAGTGATAGCAAAACCGTGTGAGAAATAAAGAGCTTTTCCGGCAGTCAGGTAAGGCTTGATAGTAGGCCATACTGACATTACTGCTGCGTCAGACAACAGACACATTACAATAGTACCTCTCTCACAAGCTTCTTCGATACCGAACAAAGTTTCACCCGGAACCCATCCGTCCGCTACTGCCTTATCGTATGTTTTTCCTTCACGTTGACCAACGATTACATTGAAACCGTTATCACGCAAGTTCAGCGCCTGTCCAGGACCCTGTACGCCATAACCGATTACAGCGATTGTTTCATTTTTCAATACTTCACGAGCTTTTTCCAATGGAAATTCGTCACGGATTACTACAGTTTCAGTAGTACCTCCAAAATTCAACTGTGCCATTTTCTTTTTGTTTTTAGTTTTTGATGACTTACGCCATCTGTTATTAATTGATTTTATATTCTCACATTTATTCAAATATCACTTTCGAGCGGCAAACAACTTCGTTGCCATTCTTCTTCACTTCTAAGTGAAACTCGTTTGCGTTCACTTCATCGCAGAAGAAAGAGAGTTCATCACCAAAATAGCTTTCCGCCACATACGCCATTTCAAAACGACGGATACGTTTGGTCTTATACAATTCAATCGGGAACAAATCAAGGATATGCTCGATGTAACGGATGCTGTTTACATGACCGTTGATATCTATATCACTGTATTTTGCCGTCAGGGTAGCTATCGGCTGATCGCTTGTCACTTTGATGCGTGAAGGCTTTTCAATCGGGCAAGGCTCATCACAGACATAGTCTACGATACTTCCCCCATGCAAAGTCAACAAGTCGGCAGGCTTGCGGGTATTAAGATTAATCATTGCCCATACGGAACGTGCGTAGCCAATCTTCTTCCCATCCTTATCAATAATAGCAAAATTACGGTCCGTAAACAAGCGGTAGACATTTTCCACCCACGTCTGAACCGAGAAATTCTCATACTGATAAGGCATTTCATCCAACTCAATAGCCAGACGTGAAAGCACCCATGTGTAATTGTCCTCATTCAGCGTTGCAATACCAAAACCACGGTCATTGGCGTGAAAACCTGCACAATTCAGCAGATGATTTCCCAGTACCCCCATAGTCAGACGTCCGTTGAAGTCAACATGGAACGGTTCTGCCACAAACTGATAAGTCCCTATTCTATTTTCTTCATTCATTATTCTTATTGGTTTTTACTTTGGTTATACATAGCTTCCCGTCCATCGAGAAACTCATTCACCCGTTCAAAACAGCTGGTAGTAATCGCTACACGTCCCGAACGAACAAACTGCAAAACACAATTCAAAGCCTTCAGTTCACCATAGAGCGAAGTTATATCTTCGCTCATTCCATTTTTCTCGACAATGGAAAATACCGGATTGACTTCCACTATACGTGCATTGTATCTACGGATCAGCTTGGATGCTTCCGGATTCTCCTGAAAAGCAGGAGTAGACACCTTATATAATGCAATCTCGTGGAAATAAATTTCATCCTCTGTGAAATAATGTGCCTGAATCACGTCGATCTTCTTTTCGATCTGTTTCACTACCTTCTCAATGATGTCCTTATCAGTCCAGGCTGTTATTGTATACTTATGTACACCTTTAATAGAAGAAGCAGATACATTCAGACTCTCAATATTTATTTGCCGACGGGTAAATACAGCAGTTACCTGATTCAGCAACCCGGCTATATTCTCCGAATGAACAATGATTGTATATAACGTTTTATCACTCATAACTCTAATTTTTTAAATGCGAACCCTCAACTCTCCATTCTCAACTCTCAACTTCTCCTAGCACTCCAGCAACATCTGGTTTACCGAACCACCTGGAGGAGTCATCGGCAAAACATTGCCTTCTTCCACCACGCAAGCTTCGAGCAGGAACGGACCGTCCGTTGCCAGCATTTCAGCAATAGCTTCCTTCAGTTCTTCACGAGTGAAAGCACGTTTGGAAGGAATATCATAAGCCGAGGCCACTTTCATATAATCCGGATTCAACATCGGGGTAAACGAATAGCGACGGTTGAAAAACATAGCTTGCCACTGACGTACGTTTCCGAGGTAATTATTGTTCAGGCAGATAATCTTCACCGGAGCCTTCTGCTCCATAATCGTACCCAGTTCCTGAATATTCATTTGCAGTCCGCCATCTCCCATAAATACGCATACGGTACGTTCCGGTGCTCCGAAAGTTGCCCCGATAGCTGCGGGAAGCCCGAAGCCCATTGTTCCAAGTCCTCCGGAAGTAATGATACTGCGTTCTTTCGTATATTTAAAGTAGCGTGCAGATATCATCTGATTTTGACCTACATCTGTTACCAAAACAGCTTCATGGTGAGTAGCGTCACTTACCGCACGTACCACTTCCCCCATACTCAACGAGTTTGTGGCAGGATGAAGTTCAGGACGGATTACTTTTTCCTCCTCTACTTTCTCATATTCTTTGAAGCTATCAATCCATTCGGTATGAGTGTGCTTTTTCAGAAGTTTCGTCACAGAAGCCAGTGTTTCCTTGCAATCTCCCAATACAGCTACATCTACCTTTACATTCTTATTAACTTCCGCAGGATCGATATCAAAATGAATCACTTTTGCCTGTTTGGCATAAGTAGCCAAATTACCGGTCACACGGTCGTCAAAACGCATACCGACAGCAATCAGCACATCACATTTATTGGTATTGATATTCGGTCCCAGATTGCCGTGCATACCCAACATACCTTTATTCAACGGATGTTCTGTCGGCAAAGCCGAAAGCCCGAGCAGCGTACAACCCGCAGGCATATCCGCTTTTTCGATAAACTCGCGCAATTCGCTCTGTGCATTTCCCAGTTCAACACCTTGTCCAACCAATACAAGCGGACGTTCAGCGTTATTAATCAGTTCGGCAGCAGCCTGTACAGACTCCTCGTCCGTATCGGGAACAGGAACATAGCTACGGATAAAATCGACTTTCGTCGGTTCGTATTTCGTTTTCTCTACTTGCGCATTTTTGGCAAAGTCCAGTACCACCGGCCCCGGACGACCACTACGAGCAATGTAAAACGCACGTGCTACCGCCCAGGCTACATCTTCCGCACGGCGAATCTGATAACTCCATTTAGTGATTGGCTGGGTGATACCTACCAAGTCAACTTCCTGAAAAGCATCCGTCCCAAGAAAGCCTGTTCCGACCTGTCCGGCAATCACTACGATAGGCGTACTATCGATCATCGCATCCGCAATGCCTGTTACCGTATTGGTTGCTCCGGGACCGCTCGTCACCAGGCAAACACCTACATCACCCGATACACGGGCATAACCCTGTGCGGCATGGGCAGCTCCCTGTTCGTGACGAACCAAGATATGATTCAATATATTTTGATGATCGTACAAGGCATCGAATACCGGCATAATAGAACCACCGGGGTAACCAAAGATGGTAGTCACTCCCTGATGTTCCAAGGAGCGCATCAAAGCCTCTGCACCTGTTATTAAATCTTTCATATTAGTTGATAGTTGATAAATGATAAATGATAGTTGAGAAATGACAGTTGAAAATGAATGGTTTACAATCATTGCGCTAAGTGCTGCGCAGCTAACTATTACCTATCAACTATCACCAACTATATTATATAATTCTCACTGCTCCCTTATCGGCAGAGCTTACCATGCTGGCATACGCCTTCAGGCTCTTCGGTACATAACGGTCACGAGTAACAGGAGTCATCGGACGGGCCGCCAGTTCTTCATCCGTCAGTCGCACGTTAATCTTCCGGGCCGGAATATCGATTTCGATAATGTCTCCGTCTACAATTTTTCCGATATTGCCTCCAGCTGCCGCTTCAGGAGAAATATGTCCGATACTCAATCCGGAAGTTCCACCGCTGAAACGTCCGTCGGTAATCAAAGCACATTCTTTTCCGAGATGACGGGATTTTATATAAGAGGTAGGATAAAGCATTTCCTGCATACCGGGACCACCCTTCGGACCTTCGTGCGTGATGACGACGACGTCTCCACTGACGACTCGACCTCCGAGGATGCCTTCACAGGCTGCTTCTTGCGAATCAAATACTTTGGCAGGTCCGGTAAACTTCCAGATACTTTCGTCTACACCTGCTGTTTTTACTACACAACCATCTTGAGCAATATTACCTTTCAATACGGCCAGTCCGCCGTCTTTGCTGTAAGCATGTTCCAAGTCACGAATACATCCGTTTGCACGGTCCTTATCCAGTTCCTTATAGTACATACCTTGTGAACCAAGTACGAGATTGAATTTATTTCCGGCTGCGCTCGAATATTTCTTAATTGCTTTTTCGCTCACATTCGGGCTGGTGATTGAATATTCATTAATGGCTTCTGCCAGTGACATTCCGTCTACCCGACGAACGGATGTATCTATCAAACCTCCCTTTGCCAGTTCGTCCATAATGGCAATGATACCACCGGCACGGTTTACATCCTGAATATGATATTTCTGTGTATTGGGAGCCACCTTGCAGAGACAAGGAGCCTTGCGGGAAAGCATGTCGATATCATCCATCTTGAAGTCTACCTCTGCTTCGTGAGCAACAGCCAACAAGTGAAGAACCGTATTGGTAGATCCCCCCATTGCTATATCCAGCGTCATGGCGTTCAGGAAAGCCTGGCGCGTGGCGATGCTCTTCGGCAATACGCTCTCATCCCCTTCCTCATAATATTTGAACGCATTCTCTACCACTAATTTGGCCGCATCCTGAAACAAACGGATACGATTGGCATGCGTCGCCAAAATAGTCCCGTTCCCCGGGAGGGAAAGTCCGATAGCCTCCGTCAGGCTGTTCATGGAGTTGGCTGTAAACATCCCCGAACAACTACCGCAACCGGGACAAGCACAAGCCTCAATCTTCGCCATCTCCTCATCGCTCACCGACGTATCGGCTCCTTTGATCATAGCCGTAATCAAATCGGCATTCTCCCCGTTGATTTTGTGTGCCTCCATCGGCCCTCCGGAAACAAACACCGTAGGGATATTCAAGCGCATACTGGCCATCAACATACCCGGCGTGATCTTGTCGCAATTCGAAATGCAAATCATGGCATCCGCCTTATGCGCGTTGACCATATACTCCACGCTGTCGGCGATGATGTCGCGCGAAGGCAGAGAATACAGCATCCCGTCGTGCCCCATGGCGATACCGTCGTCGATGGCTATCGTATTGAACTCCGCAGCATAACATCCCATCTTTTCGATTTCGGCTTTCACCATCTGCCCGATTTCATGCAAATGAGTATGCCCCGGCACGAACTGGGTGAAAGAATTGACGATGGCCACGATCGGCTTCCCGAACTGTTCACGTTTCATCCCATTGGCCACCCACAATGCACGGGCTCCCGCCATACGGCGTCCTTCAGTGCTCTGCGCACTGCGCAACTTATGTTTCATCTTTATAGCGTTTTTATACTTTTTCTTTATAGTGCTGCAAATTTAGCCCCTTTTTTCATATTAGACAAAAGTTTAGGGTATAAAAGTGAGATACACATAAACAATAGTTATCAAATCGAGCGGTATTAAACAAAATCAACATAAACACCACTGTATTTAATTTCAAACTATCACTTAAGCCTTGCAAATATATCATAGAGTCATCAAAACCATACCCTCACAAGCTTCTGCTGTTTCGGCAAAGCTTGATTTTTTCTTATCTCTCCGGCATATACCTCCGCTATGTCTTTTTATTCTTTCAAGCCATGAGACTTCCGCAAATCATATCTTTTTCGCTGACAAAATGTAAGTCATAAGCCCCTTTCTCTAAAGGACAACATTCTGATTCCGGACGCATTCCACGAGGTATTATCCTATTTTTGAATACAAAAATTTATATTTAAGCCTTGTTTTTTACTTCCTTTAACTCAAAGTGCGTTTCAATCACAGCCGAATGATTTTTCGTTCGGAGCAAAAAACATTTTTTATCTCCGCAGATTGCGTACCCATCTTCTGCGCCCTCTCG
>ERZ773252.2462-NODE-2462-length-15817-cov-2.995940_pt1 | contig 15817 bp, 12 predicted proteins | sample MGYA00580517_ERZ773252 | MGnify/ENA primary metagenome ERZ773252 (study PRJEB29015, sample SAMEA2737766) | human gut metagenome | biome: human gut; feature: human-associated habitat; material: faeces | place: China | collected 2012 ... | reverse complement strand
AGTATAGATATGGAATTGTACAATAGATTGTGCACTATTACAAAACAGGAAAATGTAATGAAAGATGAGCCGATGAAGAAACATACAACATTTCGTATTGGTGGTCCGGCAGATTATTTCGTGACACCTGAATCAAAGGAAGAGATCCAGGCAATCGTTGAGTTATGCAAAAAAGAGGAAATCCCATATTCCGTGATCGGAAACGGAAGTAATCTTCTTGTTGGAGATAAGGGATATCGTGGTGTAATTCTTCAGATTTTTAAGAAAATGAATCAGATCAGGGTAGAAGAGAATAAGATTTATGCCGGAGCAGGCGCACTTCTGTCGAAGATTGCGGCAACAGCACTGTCAGAATCTCTGACAGGCTTTGAGTTTGCAGCAGGAATTCCGGGAACATTAGGCGGAGCCGTCCGTATGAATGCGGGTGCATACGGTGGAGAGATGAAGCAGGTACTTGAGAGTGTGGAAGTGATGACAGCAGATGGAGAATTTCTCACGATCCCGGTAGAAGAGATGGGGCTTGCTTATCGGACAAGTGTGGTAGAACAGAAGAATTATATTGTTCTTGAAGCAGTGATTTCTCTTGAAAAAGGAAATCCGGAGAAGATCAAAGAAGTGATGGATGATCTGAAAGAAAAAAGAGTGACAAAGCAGCCATTAGAGTATGCAAGTGCAGGAAGTACATTTAAGCGTCCGGAAGGATATTTCGCAGGAAAACTGATTGAAGATGCAGGACTTCGCGGATTCAGGGTCGGAGATGCACAGGTATCTGAAAAGCATTGCGGTTTCGTGATCAACAGAGGGAATGCAAGCGCAGCAGAGGTTATGGAACTGATGCGTCAGGTAGAAGATAAAGTAGAAGAAAATTCAGGAGTCCGTCTGGAAGCGGAAGTAAGAAGAATAGGAGAGTTTTGATATGCGTTTTGTTATCGTAACAGGGATGTCAGGAGCGGGAAAATCAACAGCACTTAAGATGCTTGAGGATATGGGATATTTCTGTGTGGACAATCTGCCGATCGCAATGTTTCCTGGATTTGTGCAGATGATTGAGAATTCAGAAACTTCAATGAAGAAAGTGGCATTGGGAGTCGATGTGCGAAGCGGACAGGATATTTCTGGATTAGAGAAAGACCTTGAGCAAATGGATGAAAAGGGAATCAAATATGAGATTCTGTTTCTGGACGCAAAGGATTCTGTACTTGTAAAGCGATACAAAGAAACGAGAAGACAGCACCCTCTGAGCGGGTCGGGACGTGTGGATACCGGTATTGCGAAAGAACGTGAGAAGACCGCATTTTTGAAAATGAAGGCAACGTATATTCTTGATACAAGTAAGATGCTGACAAGAGAACTGAAGATTGAACTTGAGAAGATTTTTGTGAAAGGTGAGAGTTTTTGCAACCTTTATATCACAGTAATGTCCTTTGGTTTTAAATACGGAATTCCGCAGGACGCAGACCTCGTATTTGATGTGCGTTTCCTTCCAAATCCATATTATGATGAACACTTACGGCCTCTTACAGGTCAGGTGCAGGCAGTACGGGACTATGTGATGCAGTTTGAACAATCCAAAATTCTGTTGCAAAAGATTGAAGACCTGCTGGACTTCCTGATTCCGCTCTACATCAAGGAGGGAAAAAGCCGTCTGGTGATTGCATTCGGCTGCACGGGCGGCAAACACCGTTCGATTACCTTTACCGAACTCATCGGGGATTATCTGATTGAAAAGGGCATGCACGTCATCAAGCAACATCGAGATATTGGAAAGGATCGTCCCTAACGAACCCACCGCACCGCCTTGCGGCAAAGCAGGGCGGTGTTTTTTTGTGGAGAAACCGAAAAAAATTTTTTCTCTTGTGACACTTTCCCCCGTTGCAGGTAGTTTCCAGTAAGAGGGCAACATGGCACACAAGAGAAACGACCGTTGGAAAGGAGAGAACCGCCATGTCCTTCTCGCAGGATGTCCGGCAGGCATTAAAACGTACCATCTTAGACAAAGACCAAGCCTTTTCCTGTCTGTATGGCATACTGCTGTACAGTCGTGTGTTTACTTCGGAGCAAATCTGTCTGCAAAGCGAAAGCGAAACCATTGTGGACTTGCTGCCGCAACTGTTACATACGGTATTTTCGTTCCCGAAAGGAACGGTCACAGTCGAACGGGGCAGGGGCGGACTTTACAGCCTTTCCCTGCAAAATCCAGCTGCGGTTGCAGAAATCTGTGAACGCTATCACATCCACCTCGACAATCGGCAAATCAACCTCTGTAACATTGTGCAGAACAGCATGCCGGCATTTCTGGCAGGGGTATTCCTGACTTGTGGAAATCTCATGGACCCCAACAAATCCTATCATCTGGAATTTGTCACGCCAACTTCGGTTCTCTGTAACGACTTGAGTCTGTTCCTGCAACAATTGTTAGGCATCAAGGGGCATGTATTTCAGCGAAAGCAAAGTTTTGTGCTCTATGTCAAGGACAGTGAACAGATTGAAGATATGTTGACGTTTATGGGGGCTCAGCAATGCACGCTGGACTTGATGAATATCAAGATTAAAAAAGATATGCGGAACAAGGCGAATCGGGTGCGAAATTGCGATGCCGCAAACATTGACAAGGTTGTTTCTGCGGCAATGCGGCAGACGGAAGAAATTCTGCTCCTTGCAGAGAAGCGAGGACTGGACACGCTCCCACCGGACTTGCAGGAGCTGGCAGAATTGCGGCTGGAAAATCCGGAACTCAGCCTGAAAGAGTTGGGCGAACTGCTGCACCCTCCCATTGGGCGTTCCGGTGTGAACCATCGGTTTCAGAAATTATCCATGATGGCAAAGGAGTTGCGAGAACATGTCGGAACAGAAAAATGATGCCTTTATACATCTGCACGTTCACAGCGTCTATAGTTTACTGGATGGAGCGTGTCGGATTCCAGAGATGATGGAACGCCTGAAAGAACTGGGACAAACTGCGGTTGCACTGACTGACCACGGGAATCTATACGCTGCTATTTCGTTTTATCAGGCAGCCAAAAAAGCTGGCATTCATCCGATTATTGGCTGTGAAGTCTATGTTGCCAGCCGAACACGGTTTGACCGAGGAACAGCACTTGACCGAAAGCGGTATCATCTTGTTCTGTTGTGTGAAAACCAGACAGGCTATCAGAATTTGGTGAAACTGGTTTCCAAGGCATGTTTAGAGGGCTTTTATCAGAAGCCACGGGTGGACTGGGAACTGTTGACACAGTATCACGAAGGGCTGATTGCCCTGTCTGGCTGTCTGGCAGGGGAGATTCCACAGCTGCTGTTATCGGGCGATTATGCAGCTGCCAAGCAGACCGCTCTCAACTATCAGGCAGTATTCGGAGCGGAACGGTATTACTTAGAAGTGCAGAATCACGGCTTGCAGGAACAGAAAACCGTCTTGCCCTTGTTGGAACAGCTTTCCCGAGAAACGGGAATCCCGTTGGTTGCAACCAACGATGCCCATTACCTGACCAAAGAAGAAGCAGAGATGCAGCAAGTGTTGCTGTGCATTCAGACGGGAAAAACACTGGATGACCCCACCGCTTTACGGTTTGAAACCGAAGAATTTTACCTGAAAAGCACGCAGGAGATGCAAACATTATTTGCAGCGATGCCGGAGGCGATTGCCAACACGAAACGAATTGCAGACCGCTGTCATGTGGAACTGGAAACCGGAACGCTGCATTTGCCAGCCTTTTCTATGGAGGGTGTTTCTGACAACATCGCATTTTTTCAGGCACTCTGTGAAAAAGGCATGCAAAAACGCTATGGAACGCCTGTTCCAGAACCGGTGCGAAATCGCTTGCAGCGAGAAACGCAAGTGATTCAACAGATGGGATATGTGGATTATTTTCTGATTGTCTGGGATTATGTCCGCTATGCCAAACAGCACGGGATTCCGGTTGGCCCTGGACGTGGTTCGGGAGCAGGCAGCCTCTGTGCATACTGCATGGGCATTACAGAAATTGACCCGATGGCATATCATCTGCTCTTTGAGCGGTTTCTGAATCCGGAACGAGTGAGCATGCCGGATTTTGACATTGATTTCTGCGTAGAGGGCAGACCTGCCGTGAAAGAATACGTGATTCAAAAGTACGGAGCAGACCGTGTAACGGAAATCATCACGTTTGACTTTTTCAAGGCTCGTGGAGCAATTCGAGATGTCGGGCGAGTGCTGCATTTGCCCTATGCATTTTGTGACCAGATTGCCAAGAAGATTGACCCTCGACAGACCATTGCGGAAACGCTGGCAGCACCAGACGGGAAAGCGTTACAGCAGCTTTTGCATACAAATGCCGATGCAAAAAAGCTGCTGGATTTGGCACAAAAAATAGAAGGTGTTCCTCGGCATACCTCCACGCACGCAGCCGGTGTGATTATCTCTGCGATTCCACTGTTGGAAATGGTACCTTTGCAAAAGAATGAAGATACCATTGTGACGCAATATCCGATGGGGGACTTGGAAACGCTGGGCTTTTTGAAATTCGATTTTCTTGGGCTGCGAAACTTAACCATTATTCGGAATTGTGTCCGGATGATTCAGGAAACCGAACCGCACTTCTCGATTCATCATATTCCGATTACAGATGCAGCCGTCTATCAGATGATGGCAAACGGCGATACAATGGGCGTTTTTCAGTTTGAAAGTGCGGGTATGCGACATGTTCTCCTGCAAATGCAGCCAAAATGTCTGGAGGATTTGACCGCAGCTCTTTCGCTTTACCGACCAGGTCCACGAGATTCCATCCCACAGTATCTGGAAAACCGGAAACATCCGGATTCGATCTCTTACGCTCACCCATTGTTGAAACCGATTCTGGAAGTCACCTATGGCTGTATGGTCTATCAGGAACAAGTCATGGAAATCTGTCGGTCGCTGGCAGGGTATTCTTACGGGAGAGCGGATGTTGTCCGTCGGGCAATGTCCAAGAAAAAACAGGAAGTCATGGAGCAGGAACGGCAGACATTCTTATATGGATTGGATGGCGTTTGCAGCGGAGCGATTCAAAATGGTGTGCCGAAAGCGGTTGCAGAGTCTATCTTTGATGAAATCAGTCGATTTGCAGCGTATGCCTTTAATAAGTCCCATGCGGTCGCCTATGCCTATCTGGCATATCAAACCGCCTATCTCAAGTGTCATTATTTTTCAGCATATATGGCAGCATTGATGACCAGCGTCATTGGAGATTTTCCAAAGCTGCTGGCATATAGTTCCGCCTGTAAGAAAGCAGGGGTTGCGGTTTTACCGCCCCATATCAACGAAAGCCATGCTGCCTTTACCTGTACGAAGCAGGGCATTCGGTTTGGATTGCATGCCGTCAAGAATGTTGGCATTGCACTGATTGAAAAACTGGAACGAGAACGGCAGGCACACGGAGCATTTACTGACTTGTATGATTTTTGCGAGCGAATGCAGGGCATAGAATTGAACAAGCGAGCACTGGAAAGCCTGATACAAAGCGGTGCATTGGATGGACTGGGCTGGAATCGGCGGCAGATGCTGACGCAGGCAGATGCAGTTCTATCTGCTGCAAAGGAAACCGCTGCAACGCAAGTGGTCGGGCAGATGCAGCTATTTGGCGGGGATGCTACAGGCAGCTGGCAGCGACCAGCACCAGAACCCTTGAAGGAATTTTCTCCGGCAGAGCTGCTGCGGATGGAACGGGAAGTTACCGGAATGTATCTTTCTGGAAATCCGTTTCAGCCTGTGCAGTATCTTTGCCGTCTGCTGCATGTGCCTGCCAGCACGGAACTTTCTGACTTGCCGGAGCAGGCAGAAATCGCATTTCTGGGCATCTTGCAGAGTGTGAAACCGCATCTGACCAAAAAGCAGGAACGAATGTGTTTCTTCCAGATGGAAGATGAAACCGGAACGCTGGAATGCGTGGCATTTCCGAATGTCTTTCGTGCGATTCAGCAGAAATTGCAGCCGGATACGATTTTATGGTGTAAGGGGCGGTTGTCCGTTCAGGAAAGCGGTGTTTCTCTATTGTGCAGCAGCGTTCTGACATTGGAAGAGTTGCAAAAACAGCTTTCCCGTGCGAAATTCTGCATCAAATTATCGTCTACAGATACAGACCGGATGCAGCAGGCAATTCAAATTGCTGCGAAGTATTCCGGAGAAACTGCATTGTGTTTCTATCTCACCGACCAAAAGAAGATGATCCAACCGAAGCAGAAGCAAAGCATTGCGATTTCTGCGGAGAGTGAGCAGGCATTTTCTGCTATTTTTACCAGTTCAGAACTGGGTATTTTACAAGTATAACAGCGTATCTTAGGGGGAATGGATGATGCAATCAACATTTTGGAAACGAACCATTTGCAGTGTGCTTGCGTGCAGCAGCCTTTTTTACAGCTTGCCGCTGAGCAGTGCAGCAGATGCCGAAACTGGTGCATCTGCATCGGAAACAGAATCTACAGAACCAACCGAACCGCCGGATGACCCCGTGGTTTCAAGTACAGATACACCAGCGGAAACAACCGAAACCGCAACGGAAACCATCCTGGAAGAGCCGGATGATGATAACATTTCTTTGGGCGACTTAACAGGGGACGGTATGATTGCGGTGGATGATGCTGTTTTTGTGTTGACGATATATGCAAAGATGGCAGCCGGAATAGAAGTGAATCTGACACCGAATCAATTTTTCTATTCCGACTGCAATCACGATGGGAAAGTGGATGTTACCGATGCGGTTTTGATTCTGGAATACTATGCAAAACGGGCAGCGGGTGCAACAGAGCTTTCTTTTTCGGATTACATTGACCAGAAAAACCAGCAACCAGAAACCACCACAACGACAACTACTGCAACAGAATCCATTCCGGTGGAAACAACGACCACGACTGTTTCTACAGAAATGACCGAATCTGTGACCACCGAACCAACAACAGAAGCAACTACTACAACCATACAACCAACGACGACCACCACTTCTGAACAAACGACTACAATCACAACTACCACGACGACTACAAAAACAACCACCACGACAACGACCAAAGCAACGACAGCTAAAACTACCACAACGACATTACCGCAAGCAAAGCAATTGTCTGTGAACTGTATCTTGCAGAATGATGCTCCATCGTTGCCGACTGGCTGCGAAGCAACGGCATTGACGATTGCTCTGCAATATGACGGATTTTCTGCGGAAAAAACCGATATTGCAAAAACCTATCTCCCGAAGATGTTATTCTATACCTTGAATAATATCTATTATGGAGCAGATTTCCAGTATGTTTTCCCAGGTGACCCGATGACTTCCTACGGGTACGGCTGTTATGCTCCGGCAATTGTTGCCACGGCGAACGCTTACTTTACCGCACAAAAAAATGCCTCCTATGCAGAGAATCTCTCCGGGACAAGCTTTGAAGACCTGTTCCCATACATTGCAGCCGGTAGACCGGTTGTTTTCTGGGGTACAATGGGAATGCGAGCACCGGAAACAGGTGGCAGCTGGACAACACCGGAAGGCGATACGGCAACTTGGGTGAGCCATGAACATTGCTTGGTTCTGACGGGATACGATAAAAACGCTGGAACGGTATCTGTTGCAGACCCTCTGCGTGGAAATGTAACCTATGATTTGGACTTGGTTGCACAGCGATACAATCAGATGGGCAAGCAAGCAGTCATCATTCATGCAACAACCGATTCCAAAACAGAAGCCGAAGGCGTTCTGGATAATGGTATTTACCGGCTGCGAAATGCGGGAAGCGGACTCTATATGACCGTTGCAGATGGTGTTGATGCAGACGAACGCAACTTGATTCAAGATGCAGCCGATGGCACAGCGGCACAGGAATTTCGGATTTCCTATGATACAGACCGGAACGCTTATCGGTTGTATACGATGTGTTCTTCTGGTGAAACAAATCGCGTGGTGGACATTGTAAAGCTGGGCGGCAGCGTTGTCAGCGGCTGCAATGCAGAAATTTATCGTCCAGTGGATGCTCCTGCACAGACATTTGTTCTCGTTCCGCAGGCGGACGGAACGATGCTGTTTTCTTGCAGTACAAACCGCAGTGCGTGCCTGTCTGTTTGGAATACAGATACAGGAACACAAGGAAAGACTGGTTTTTACGATGCCGGAAATGTCGTCATCCGAAACGACATCGGAGACGATTTGCAACGCTGGATTTTAGAGCCGGTTGAATAAAGAACCATTCTGGAAAAATACAAATTCATACATAACAGGAGAACCTTTTTCGTTCTCCTGTTTTTTTCTATTCGTTCTGAATCAATCTGCTGCAACAATCCCATCACACAACTTGACGATTTCTTGCACCATATGCTATAATAAATGAATGTCAATGAATCAAAATCCTGTGGGAAAGCTGCGTTCCATTAATGCATTTCCCACAGATTGCAAGGAGGGAACAGATGCAGAATCATATTCCACGGCTGCTGCTCAGTGCGACGGGCAGCGATAGCGGAAAAACAACGATGATGTTGGCGTTGCTGTCTGCTTTTCAGAAAAGCGGTGTCGTTGTGCAGAGTTATAAGAGCGGCCCAGATTATATTGACCCGATGTTTCATGAAGCAGTTACGCATCGCCCTGCTTATCATACCGACCCGTTTTTTCTGCAATCAGATGCCATGCGAAAGCTGGTTGCTGCCACTGCCCAGCAGGCAGACCTTGCCTTGATAGAGGGGGCAATGGGCTTTTATGACGGCATTGGACAGACTTCTGAAGCCAGTGCCTACACCGTTTCGCAGTGGCTGGAAACACCAGCGGTATTGGTTGTAAACCCGCAGAAAATGGGGCGTTCTGTTGCTGCGATTTGCAAAGGCTTTTTGCAGTTAGAGCCACACAATCGCATTGTTGGATTTCTGTTGAATCGAGTTCGCAGCGGCATGGCAGCCTATTATCAAGCTATTATTGAACGGGAAACCGGATTGCCCGTATATGGCTATTTGCCGGAGTTGCCGGAAGTGCAGTTGCCAAGCCGACATTTGGGTTTATACACAGCAGAAGAAGTGGACACGTTACAGGAAAAGATTGATTTATTGGGAGAAACTGCCCGAAAAACCATTGCACTGGAACGGCTGCAGGCGTTGGCAGAAACTGCACCGCCGTTGCCATTGCCGGAACTGCCATCCATGCCACCGCATTCCTTCCGGCTAGGCGTTGCAAAAGATGCCGCATTTTGCTTTTACTATGCGGAAAATTTAGAACTGTTGCAGCAAAATGGTGCAGAGTTGGTATTTTTTTCACCGCTGACGGATTCCGCTCTGCCGGAGCAGTTAGATGGGCTTTATTTGGGCGGTGGATATCCGGAATTATATTTACCGCAGCTGTCGGGAAATCATGCATTTTTAGAGAGCCTGCGAGCAGCTGCTCAGAAACAGCTTCCCATTTTTGCCGAATGTGGTGGATTTTTATATTTGCAGCAGTCCATACAGGATGCACAGGGCAAGATATTTCCGATGGCAGGACTATTGTCCGGAACGGCAACGATGGGCAACCGCCTTTGCCGATTCGGCTATGTCACAATGACGGCTCAGCAAGATACCCTCTGTGCAGAAAAGGGGGCTGTGATACGGGCACACAGTTTCCACTATGCAGATAGTACCGAAAACGGCACGGCTTTTTCTGTGCAGCGTCCAAATGGTCGGATATGGCTGGAGGTGCAGCAGCAAGGCTCGATTTTAGCCGGATTTCCGCACTGGTATTTTCCGTCCTGTCCAGAGGCTGCACAGCGATTTGCGGAGCAGTGCCGCAGGTATCAGAAGAGGAGGAACACCGGATGCAGATTTTAATTTCCGGCGGGGCGAACAGTGGAAAGTCCAGTCTTGCCGAACAGCTTGCTGTTGCCCAGTCCTTTCAGCCACGATATTATTTTGCAACGATGCAGGTGTGGGATGCAGAATGTGCCCGAAGAATTGAACGGCATCGCCAACAGCGAGCAGGAAAGGACTTTCAAACCGTTGAAGTTCCCACAAACCTGTTGGAAACGATTTCTACTTTGCCGCAGGGCGGATGCGGATTGCTGGAATGCGTCAGCAATTTGCTGTCCAATGAACAGTTTGGCGGTTCGCAGGAAGACCCTGTGACAGCGATTCTAGATGGCATGGCAGCCTTACAGAAAAAGCTGGATGCTGTCGTGATTGTCACCAATGAAGTATTTACCGACCGTGTGCCGAATGATATTGCCATGCAGCAATATCTGCAAAACTTGGGTAACATCAATCAAGTGTTGACAAGTCGGTCGGATGTTGTAATAGAAGTATGCAGCGGGATTCCCGTCTGCTGGAAAGGAGCATCACTTTTTCATGAAATCATGCTTTGAGTCGCTGTTGATTGCCCTATCTATGTACAGCACTTTGCCTGTAAAGTGCCTGAACTGGAACGCAAAAAATTTACGGCTTGCAATGTTATTTTTCCCCATTGTCGGACTGCTCTGTGGCGGTGGACTTTGGCTCGTCTGGACAGTCTGCCAGCTGTTGCACCGTTCCGCCTATTTATTTGCCGTGCTTGCAGTGTTGGTGAATGTCTGGATTACAGGCGGCATTCATTTGGACGGCTTCTGTGATACCGCAGATGCCTTGTATTCTCGCCGACCCATGGAGGAAAAGCTACGGATTTTAAAAGACCCAAACTGTGGCCCATTTGCGGTATTTGCTGTTATTTTGGTATTGTTGGTGCAGGTTGCCGCCTATGCTCAGATTTATACTGAACAGAATCGTGTTATCATCGGGCTGCTGACGGGTGGATTTTGGCTGTCCCGCTGTTTGAGTGGGATTTCTGTCACACGGTTTCCGTGTACACCGACCAGTTCACTGGTTAAGACGTTCGGAGAACATGCCGGAAAACGAGTTGGAACAGCACTGATTGTCATCAGCCTGCTTTCCGCTGTGGGATGCATAGGTTGCTATCGGCTTCTGGGCGTGGCAGCTTGTGCCGTGGCAGGGCTGATTTTTTGGTATTATGCCCGCATGCAGAAGAAACAGTTTGGCGGCGTAACGGGCGATTTGGCAGGATATTTTCTAGTATTATGTGAAACCGCTTGGCTGGGCGTCGTGGCATTGTTAGGAGGAATTTCATGCATTTGATTTTTGGCGGTTATGCACAGGGGCGGTTATCCTACGCCTTAAAAACCTATCACAAAAACACAGCGGATGTGTTTGATTGTGCAGCACAGCCGCTTTCTGAATGGAACGGGCAGACGATTCTTTATCATCTGGAAGCACTTGTTTCGCAGGCACTGCAACAGAACAAAGCTCCGTTGACCTTGCTGCAAGAAACCGTTCCGAACTGGCAGGATTGCATTTTGATTACGCAAGAGGTTGGTTGCGGATTAGTGCCGATTTCCGCAGAAGACCGAAAGTGGAGAGAGGCAGTCGGACGGATGAACGCCCAGCTTGCCGCACAAGCGGAAACGGTCGAACGGATTTTCTGCGGACTTTCCATGCAGCTGCGGACAGGAGCACAGCCATGATGGGGGGTGGTGTTGTCAGCAGCATTCTATTGGGTGTCCTGCTGGATTTTTGTTTTGGTGACCCGTATTGGCTGCCGCATCCGGTAGTCTGGATTGGAAAGGGCATTTCCGCAGCAGAAAAACAACTGCGGAAATGGTTTCCGGAAACGCCCAGCGGCTTGACGGCTGCCGGTGTGATTTTAGCAATTGGAATCCCGTTGCTCAGTGCTGGAATTTCGCTGCTGGTGCTGTGGCTTTGCTATCGGGTTTCTTTCTGGCTGTGGTTTGCTGTGCATACATTTTGGTGCTATCAGATTTTAGCGGCTCGTTGTCTGGCAACAGAGAGCAAGAAAGTTTATCGTGCATTACAGGCGGAGGATTTACCGCTTGCTCGAAAGCAGCTTTCGTGGCTGGTGGGACGAGAAACGCAGACGCTCTCCGCAGAAGAGGTGACAAAGGCATGTGTGGAAACGGTTGCAGAGAACACATCTGATGGAGAAATTGCACCGTTATTCTATTTATTTTTGGGCGGTGTTCCGCTGGGATTCTTTTATAAAGCTGTGAACACGCTGGATTCTATGGTCGGATATCGCAATGAAACCTATGAATACTTTGGAAAAGCCGCTGCAAAGTTAGATGATTTTTGGAACTGGCTGCCGGCTCGCATTTCCGCATGGCTGATGATTGCAACCGCTGTTTTGCTACGGTTGGACGGAAAGCAGGCATTGCAGATTTACTTGCGAGATCGGCGGAAGCATCTTTCCCCAAACTCCGCACAAACAGAATCGGTTGCCGCTGGGGCAATGGGAATTCAGCTGGGCGGCACACATGTTTACTTTGGAAAAGTAGTAGAAAAGCCAACGATTGGCGATGCAATCCGCCACGCACAACCAACCGATATTTTGACTGCAAACAAACTGCTGTTCGGGAGCAGCCTGCTGTTTGCCGGATTGGTGGGCGGTCTGCTCTTGTGGCTCAGTCTGCGATAGGAGGAGGAGTTATGACATCCATGCAGCACGGCGGAAACATCTATACTGAACGAACAAATGCACCGGATTTACTGGATTTTTCCGCCAATATCAACCCGTTTGGTGTGCCGGAGTCGGTCAAGCAGGCGATTTCTGCCGCCATTCCCACTTTGGTACACTATCCAGATCCCCAGCAGACTGCCTTGACACAGGCGATTGCAACCCATCATGCATTGCAGCCAGAGCAAATTGTCTGCGGAAATGGTGGGGCAGATGTACTCTTTCGGGCGTTGCAGTGTCTGCATCCGAAACGAGCCTTGCTGCCCGTTCCGTCTTTTTTAGAATATGAAATTGCCTTGCAGGAAATTGGCTGTTCTGTGATATACTGGCAGATGTCACCGAATCTGACGCTAACCAATGCGATTTTGCCAGAGTTGCAAACTGGACAATATGATTGCCTGATGCTCTGTAACCCCAACAATCCGACTGGAACGCTGCTGAAGAAAAGCCAGTTGATTCCGATTCTGGATTGCTGCTTGCAGAACGGCATTCGGGTAATATTGGATGAATGTTTTTGCGATATGACCAGCGAGGCACAGCAAGCCTCTTTGCTTGCAAGCTGTACAGCATATCCGAATGTTTTTTTCTTGAAATCGCTGACGAAACGCTTTGCCATTCCGGGTTTGCGGTTGGGATATGGCGTTTGTGCGGATGTTGCCTTGATTGAAAAAGTTCGTCAGACTGGACAGCCTTGGTCGGTGAATACGCTGGCAGCTGCTGCTGGAATCGCTGCCTTGCAGGATACTGCTTACCAGCAGCAGTTTCAGACCTTTTTAGAGCAGGAACAGCCTGCTTTTTATCATGCTTTGCAAGCGATTCCAACGCTGCAAGTCTGGAAACCAGCAGCGAATTTTGTCTTTTTCCGTGCAGCTTGTACAGACTTGCAGGAACGGTTGCTGCATCGGCACATTCTTATTCGGCACTGTGAGAATTATGTGGGGTTGGATGCGACATACTACCGTACAGCGATTCGCAGCCATGCAGAAAATCAGATTTTGTTACAGGCATTAAAAGCTTGTTTATAACCAGAAAGGAGGTATTTTCTATGCGTGCAAAGTCCATTATGGTAGTTGGAACGATGTCATCAGCCGGAAAAAGCGTTGTTACTGCTGGGCTGTGTCGGATGTTTCATCAAGATGGCTATCGGGTTGCCCCGTTTAAATCGCAAAACATGGCACTCAATTCCTACATCACCAAAGACGGGCTGGAGATGGGACGGGCACAGGTCATGCAGGCGGAAGCAGCTGGCATTGCAGCTGATATCGGCATGAATCCGATTCTTTTAAAGCCAACCAGCGAAGCCGGTTCGCAGGTGATTGTGAACGGGAAAGTTTATGACAACTTGCGGGCGAAAGAATATTACCAGCGGAAACAGGAACTGATTCCGGAGATTCGCACCGCCTATGAATCGCTGGCAGAAGAATATGACATTGTTGTATTAGAAGGGGCTGGCAGTCCGGCAGAAATCAATTTAAGAGATGTGGATATTGTCAATATGGGCATGGCTGCCATTTCGGATTCGCCCGTGATTGTCGTGGGCGACATCGACCGAGGCGGTGTGTTTGCCTCGCTCTATGGAACGATTGCCCTGCTGCGACCGGAGGAACGCCGCCGGATTCAGGGCATCATCATCAATAAATTCCGTGGGGATGTGAAGATCCTTGAGCCAGGTCTTCGGATGATCGAGGAGCGAACAGGGATTCCTATGGTAGGTGTGGTTCCTATGGAGCATCTGGATATTGATGATGAGGACAGTCTCTCTGACCGTCTGAATCAGACTCAGAAGGGAGCTGGCATTGATGTGGCAGTGATCCATCTGCCGCATATTTCCAATTTTACAGATTTTTCTGCATTTGAGCGGATGGACGGGGTATCCCTCCGTTATGTAAGTCAGCCGGGAATGCTGGGGGATCCAGATCTGATCCTTCTGCCGGGCACAAAAAATACTATGGATGACTGCCAGTGGCTCAGAGAGTCCGGCATGGAAGCACTGATCCTCCGCCAGGCAGAGAAGAAGACACCGATCATCGGCATCTGTGGTGGATTTCAGCTTCTGGGCGAACAGATGGAAGATCCGCATAATGTAGAACATGGAGGAACCATGCGTGGCATGGGACTTCTGAATACAAGAACCGTTTTCTCAGAAGCAAAGACCAGAACTCAGATCCGCGGAGTGATGGAAAAGGGCGTGGGTCTTTGGAGCAACTGGCAGGGAAAAGAAGTAACAGGTTATGAGATCCATATGGGTGTGACTGAGAATCTGGGAGGTTGTCAGGAACTGGTCCGTCTCGAGGATGGAAGAGTGGATGCACTGGCTAATGAAGACGGAAGTGTGATGGGAAGTTATCTTCATGGTATCTTTGATACGGATGGATTTGCGGAGGAAATGATCCGCAGATTGATGAAAGAAAAAGGTATGGAGTTTGAAAACTGGCATTTTGATCTGGAAGCTCACAAGGAGCAGGAATATGACAAACTGGCAGATCTGGTCAGAAGCTCGTTTGATATGAAGAAAATATATGAAATACTGGAGGAGGGAATCTAATGCTGGATAAAATTGAGATTGTAAAACCTGCGGAGATAGAGAAACGAAGCATGGAAATTATTACATCGGAGCTTAATGGCAGAACCTGGCCGGAGCCTGAGTTTTCTATTGTAAAACGATGTATCCACACATCCGCAGATTTTGATTATGCGGATAATCTGTGTTTTTCTGAAAATGCGGCTATGCTGGGTGTGGAAGCACTCCGACGTGTTGCGGTGATCGTGACGGATACCCGTATGGCATGGTCAGGGATCAACAAGAAAAAACTGGCAGAGTATGGCGGCGAGGCATTCTGCTTTATGTCGGATGCAGATGTGGCACAGGAAGCGAAAGACAGAGGCTGTACCCGTGCAGCTATCTGTATGGAACGTGGAGCAGCACTGGGAAAAGAAGTAATCTTTGCGGTTGGCAATGCGCCGACAGCACTGATCCGTCTCTATGAGCTGATAAAGGCGGGAGAGGTAAAACCGGCGCTGATCATTGGTGCACCTGTAGGATTTGTCAATGTGGTGGAAGCAAAAGAGCTGATCATGACAGCAGGGGTTCCTTATATTGTTCCGAAAGGACGCAAAGGCGGAAGCAATATTGCAGCGACAATCTGCAATGCCATGCTGTATTATAAGGGATAGAGACATGATAGCATTTTTAAGAGGAACTGTAGAAGATATGACAGAAAGCAGTCTGGTGCTTGATGTTCATGGCGTGGGCTATGAGGTGCTGGTACCAGGGCAGCTCTTATCATCCATCAGTGGGATCGGGCAGGAGCTGAAGCTCTACACTTACATGCAGGTGAGGGAGGATGCGC
>ERZ773252.2456-NODE-2456-length-15843-cov-3.200152_pt1 | contig 15843 bp, 10 predicted proteins | sample MGYA00580517_ERZ773252 | MGnify/ENA primary metagenome ERZ773252 (study PRJEB29015, sample SAMEA2737766) | human gut metagenome | biome: human gut; feature: human-associated habitat; material: faeces | place: China | collected 2012 ... | reverse complement strand
GGTTCCGGGATAAAAGCCTTACGGATTTCTTTGCCTTCCTCGTTGCGTACAGGGATGTTTTGCAGGTTCGGGTTACTGCTGCTCAGTCGTCCGGTCGTGGTAATGGTTTGATTGAAGGAGGTGTGGATATGTCCGGTTTCGGGATTGATAAGCTTGGGCAAGGCATCGATGTATGTGCCCAACAGTTTTTTCAGTCCGCGGTGTTCCAGGATTTTTTCCACGATGGGGTGGCGCGTGCGTAATGTTTCCAATACTTCTTCCGAGGTGACATATTGTCCTGTTTTGGTTTTCTTGGGCTTTTCGCTTATTTTTAGTTTTTCAAACAAGACTTCGCCTACTTGTTTGGGAGAGGCTATGTTGAACGGTTCACCGGCCAGGGCGTGTATCTCTTCTTCCAAACGGTTCATTTCTTTGGTGTAGAGCGTAGAAGTTTCCTTCAACGCTTCGGTGTCGATGCACACTCCGTTGCGTTCCATCCAAGCCAATACCGGCATGAGCGGCATTTCTACTTCACGGAACAGGTCATAACATCCTTCCTCCTTTAACTTCGGTTCAAACACATTTTTCAGTTTCAAGGTAATGTCGGCATCTTCGCATGCGTATTCATATACTTGCGACGGAGGAAGGTCTGCCATATTCTTCTGGTTCTTTCCTTTCGGTCCGATAAGTTCTTCGATATGAATGGTCTGGTAGTTCAGATAGACTTCGGCCAGATAGTCCATGCCATGACGTAATTCCGGTTGCAAAAGGTAATGGGCAATCATGGTGTCGAAGATTTCGCCTTTCAATGTAATACCGTAGTTTTGCAGTACCATCAAATCATATTTGATGTTTTGCCCGATTTTGAGTATCCGCTCGTCTTCATAGACTGATTTAAATTCATTAACTATCTTTTGCGCTTCTTCAAAGTCTTGCGGAATCGGTACGTAAAAAGCCTGATTTTCCTCGACACTAAAGCTCAATCCCACCAATTTGGCACTGATGGGGTCGGTTCCGGTGGTCTCCGTGTCTAGACTGAGAAAATCTTTTGTAACGAATAAGTCAATAATCCGCTGTCTATCTTCTTTCGTTTCAATGAGTTGGTAGTCGAAATCCTCCTTTTTGTACTTGCTGAGATTTGAATATTTGCTTGCTTCCGGGGATTCGTCCGCAAATTCTGCAAAGAGAGAGCCTTGGAAAAAGCCCGGTTCTGCGGTCGGTTGCTTTTTGGAAAACTTTCGTTCTAGTAAAGTCCGGAACTCTAAATCTTCGAATAAACGTTGCAAGGCTTCTGCGTCCGGCTCTTTTGTGGTGAGTGCCTCCAGGTCGAGCGTAATGGGCACGTCCGTTTTGATGGTGGCCAGGAACTTAGAAAAAGCAATCGTGTCGCGGTGGGTTTCCACTTTGGTTTTTAAACTGCCTTTCAGTTCGTCCGTATGTTCCAACAGATTTTCGATACTGCCGAATTGGTTGACGAGTTTGGATGCGGTTTTTCCGCCCACACCGGGACAACCCGGAATATTGTCGAGAATATCAATGACCTGCATCGGAGAGGAGATGTCGAATTTCTCGGTGACCTCTTTTACCCCCATAATCTCAAAATCCTTGTCTCCGAATTTCGGACGGTACATCTTGACCCTCTCATTGACTAATTGGCCGTAGTCTTTGTCGGGTGTCATCATGTAAGTTTCCAAGTTCCCGTGTGCGGCAGCCTGTGTGGCCAAAGTGCCGATTACGTCGTCAGCTTCAAATCCGGCGACTTCGAGGATGGGGATACGGTAAGCCCGTATAATATCTTTTATAATAGGTACGGCGGTGCGGATGGCTTCCGGTGTTTCTTCCCGTTGCGCTTTGTATTCGGGATAGGCTTCGTGACGGAAAGTGGGACCTGCAGGGTCAAAAGCCACACCGATATGCGAAGGATGCTCTTTGTTGAGCACCTCCTCCAATGTGTTGACAAAGCCCAAGATGGCTGATGTATTAAGCCCTTTCGAATTGATGCGAGGGCTTTTGATGAATGCGTAGTAAGCTCTGTAAATGAGCGCGTAGGCATCGAGTAAAAAAAGTCTGTCCATACGTTATTATGATTTTCTCCGTAAATTTACGTAAAAAATATGAGTGGCTTTTGATTTTTATGTAATTTTGTACTCCGAAATCATCTGATTATATGGACGTATTAACTCAAATCCGGAAACCGGTGGAGCGTGAAATGAAAGATTTCGAGTCGCTTTTCGGTATTACTCTGCAGCACCAGAATCCTCTTCTCATGATAGCCTTGCGGCATGTGTTGAGCCGTAAGGGGAAGTTGATGCGTCCGATTTTGACTTTGTTGGCTGCAAAAAAGTACGGTGAAATCAATGATTCCGTATTGCATGCTGCCGTGAGTTTGGAGATGTTGCATACGGCCAGTCTGGTGCATGATGATGTGGTAGACGAGAGTGGCGTACGTAGGGGACAATCCTCTGTGAATGCCCTTTTGGATAATAAGGCTGCCGTCTTGGTGGGCGATTATCTCTTGTCTACGGCTTTGAAGCATGCGGCCATGGCCGGTGACCTGAGGGTAGTAGATTTGGTCGCTCGTTTGGGGCAGACGCTTTCCGACGGAGAATTGCAGCAGTTGTCCAACGTGAAGTCCGATGAAATCAGCGAAAATCAGTATTTCAACGTGATTCGGCGTAAAACAGCTTCTTTGTTTGCCGTATGTGCCGAAGTCGGTGCTTTGTTATCAGGGGCGTCGGAAGATGAAATCCGTCGTTTAGGTGAGTTCGGCACTTACGTAGGTATCTGTTTTCAGATTCGTGACGATGTGTTCGACTATTATGATGCTGAAGTAGGTAAACCTACGGGAAATGACATGAAAGAAGGTAAACTTACTCTTCCGGTGGTGCATGCCGTACTTCAGCCCGGCGCAGAGACGTGGCATGAGACGGCGTTGAAAGTACGTGCGGGTAGGGCCACAGAAGAAGAAATCTCGGCTTTAGTGGATTTTACCAAACAGTCGGGCGGTATAGAGTATGCCCGTCGTAAAATGGATGAATTTCGTGAACAAGCAATCGGTTTGATTGGTTCTGATGGAAACGAAGCCGTAGGTGAAGCCTTACGTTTGTACTTGGATTTCGTATTGAAACGGGTGTCTTAATAGGGTTGGGAGGATGATTTGTTCCTCCAATCCGATTATAGACGATTGATTTCTTCCGTATCCAATCCTGTACAGGCTGCTATCGTATGGGTTGGTATGCCATTGGCTTTCATCTGTCTGGCTATGTTTAGCTTTTCTTCTTCTTTCCCTTTTTCCATACCTTCCTGCATCCCCTTTTCTATACCTTTTTCTATACCTTTTTGCATCCCTATTTGTATCCCTTTTTGTTCTCCTTCCTTTGTGGCTTTTTGAACGGCGAAGTCAATGGTGTTTCTCCAGTCGCGGTATACTTTCAGGCTCGTTTCGTAGTGGTGGTATTCCTCTACGGTGAACTTCGCGATTTCTGCTGCCTCGAAGAACCGGGTAAAGACGCGTTCCTGTAGCGTAGCGGGCTTTTCCATCAGCCGCGTGAGGTTGCGTAGTACGAAGAGCCGTATGCTGCCGCTGTACGACAAAATCCACATATTTATCAATAGGGAAATCCTCCAAATAATTACGGTTTACTTCCATCCGGTAGCCAAAGAAACCCTTGATATCTTTTATTGAAGAAATAGGTACAGGACGCTCCAACACGTCTACCTTATCATAAGTTTTTGATAAGGTAGGTAATACCGACATCCCCAAAAAGAAACATGTAAAGAAAGTCTTTTTCATTGCCTTAAAAATGAGTTTTAATGAACTAATATTTTAACTACTGCAAAGAAAAAGAATCCCAAGAAGAAAGCACGTGGTGAATCAAACCAGAAACATGGGGATAATCAACCATCTTCATTTTGACGAATAAACCACCCTTATTTGAATCATCCGCCATCCCTTATTTCATATATTTCTCCATTCCAAATAGAAGAATAGCCGTTTATTCTTGAAGACTTCATCTCTCATCCCACCTCGTTTTTATGTTTTTTCCTCTATTTTATCTATCCTCTACCATAGCCCAACATGGAAAAAATAGCAAAATGTCATTGTTATCAATAAATGGATGTATTTCATAATTCTATTTGATATTATGACTACAAACAAAGTCAAAAAAGTATAATTAATAAAGAACAGAGAAAAATCCATTTTTTTATTTTATTTAAACTAAGAAAGTAATTATATTTGCGTGTATTTAATCTTAAAACATTATATATATGAAAAAAATTATCATTCCATTATCTCTTATTCTATGTGCTGTGAGTGGAATATGGACCTACTTTTGTAATAGTTGTAGCGTAAGTCTTAATGCCTTAGGAGATGAAGTGGAAGTAGAACATAAATGCTCATCCACTAAATGAAAAGGGTTGCCGTTTTAGGGGGATATTTAGTGGCGTTGCTGATTCTATTTATTAGATGTACCCCGAAAGACAACAAGCCGATAACGTATAACGATGAAGTGTTTACAAGGTGTGACACCACCCCGGCAACGGTATTAGCCAAAGGCTTGCCCATCCATTATCCGGCTTCAATGTTCACCATGGACAGTATCATCGGCATCGTGGATTTCCAAGCGTCGGACTTCTTTATCCATCTCTATAACGAAAAAGGACAAGCTATCGGCAATATGGTCCGGAAAGGCCGTGGTTTCGGAGAAATCACCGACTACAACGATTTTATCGTCAAAAAAGAGGAAGGTCTCGCGTCTTTCTACTCTCCGGGGAAAATCATAGAATATGACGTACTTGCCTATCTTTCGGATTCCACAGCCTACATCAAAGAATATCCGCTCCCTTCAGAGGTTTATCAAAAAAGCAGTTTTTACCATAATGCAGTAAAGACAAAATCAGGAAAATACTTTCTCATTGAATCATTCGATGAGAACCGTCTTGTGACTGTGAACGGCAAAACGTGCAACGTTTACAAAACATATCCTAACATATCGGGTGAAGGAACAGAAAAGGATGCGGCCATCTTCCGCTATGCCTCCAAGATGGCGATAAAAGGAGACTACAGCCGTATTGCTTTCGGAACTTACATCGGTGGTGTATTGGACATCCTGCAAATAGATGATACGCTCGGCATTTCCCCTGTAAAGACACTCGGTATCTACAAACCGATATACGCCAAAGTAAAAAATAGTCCGGATGCCATTACGTGGGGGATGAAACACCTATCGGTTTTGAAGCCATGGATGCCTCGGACCGGTACCTGTATACCCTACTCAACGGAACATTGGGTAAAAACCTGAAAGCCAAAGATGCTATCAATAACCCGCCTTTTACGGAAAAGATATCCATATTCGATTGGAACGGGCATGATGTCAAACAAACCTACACAGGCAAGAAACTAATGGGCCTGACGAACAAAGGGGACAGTATTTGCTATGCAGTGGCTTATGACGACAACTATTCGCTTCTGAAGATAGAACCGTTCAAATGATTCCATGCATATCATAAGAAGGAGGTTTAAAGCCTCTTTTTTCTTTTAAAATGATTGCACGGAACCGAAGAAAACACTACCTTTGCTTCATCACCAAACAAGGAAAAACATGGAAAGAGACGAATATACAGACCGTTACGTAAACCCCTATACCGACTTTGGATTCAAAAAGCTTTTCGGCACAGAGATGAACAAGGAGCTGCTTATCAGCTTTATCAACAGTTTGCTGAGCGATAAGGAGCAAATACGCGACCTCACTTACCTCAACACCGAAAACCTCGGCATCAGCGAGGCAGACCGCAAGGCTGTGTTCGACGTCTACTGCGAGACCGACAGCGGGGAAAAGATATTAGTGGAAATGCAGCGCGGACAGCAACTGTTCTTCAAGGAAAGGAGCTTGTACTACGCTTCCTTCCCCATACAGCAGCAGGGAAAGCGCGACGATTGGGATTACCAACTCAAGGCCGTGTACGTCATCGCCATACTGAATTTCGTGTTCGACCACACCCACGACGGGTACTTCCACCACGAAGTGCAGTTGACCGACAGCAAGACCCGGGAAGTGTTCTACGACAAGCTGACGTTCATCTATCTGGAAATGCCCAAGTTCAACAAGAAAGAAGAAGAACTTGACAGTATGTTCGACAAATGGCATGGGATTGGACTAAGGCCGAACAACATGGAAAATGGATAGAGTCGGCCTATCTTTCTGCGATTCAACGTAATGACAAGGCTTTATTGGATAAAGCCCGAACAATGTTGAAACGTATTGTTGATTCGCAAGAAGAAAGCGGATATGTAGGTGCTACTTCCAAGAATTACCGTTCGGACGAACGTCCGGTCAGAGGTATGGATGCCTATGAATTATATTTTGTGTTTCATGCTTTCATTACGGTATATGAGGAAACCGGTGATAAAGCGTCATTGGCTGCTGCCGAGAAATTGGCTGATTATTATTTGAAGTATTTCGGTCCGGGAAAGTTGGAGTTTTGGCCGTCGGACTTGAGGGATCCTGAAAACAGGCATAAATCGATAGATGCCTTGTCTCAATTTGCAGGACACGGTGTACACTATAGTTGGGAAGGTACTTTGCTTTGTGACCCTATTGCACGCTTATATGAAGTGACAGGGAAAAAGAAGTATTTGGACTGGAGCCTTTGGGTGGTTGGTAATATAGACAAATGGAGCGGTTGGGATGCCTTTTCACGTTTGGATTCCGTAGCAGACGGAACTTTGGGAGTAGATAAGCTTCAGCCTTACGTGCATTCACATACTTTTCAGATGAATTTTATGGGATTCCTGCGTTTGTATCGTATTACCGGTGATAAATCATTGTTCCGTAAAGTGGCAGGCGCATGGGATGATATTTGTAACAGGCAGATGTACATTACAGGAGGAGTCAGTGTGGCGGAACATTATGAACACGGCTATGTGAAACCCGTTTCGGGAAATGTGGTGGAAACCTGTGCCACGATGTCGTGGATGCAACTGACACAAATGTTGCTTGAACTGACTGGGGAGTCAAAATATGCAGATGCGATGGAACGTCTGATGATGAACCATGTATTTGCAGCCCAAGATTGTGAGAGTGGGACTTGCCGTTATCATACGGCACCGAATGGGACGAAACCTCACGATTATTTCCATGGTCCGGATTGTTGTACAGCCAGCGGACATCGTATCATTTCTTTGCTGCCGACTTTCTTCTATGCCGAAAATGGAAAAGATTTTTATATCAACCAGTATTTGCCTTCACGATATGACGGCAAGGACTTCGCATTTGAAATATCGGGTAACTATCCCGAATCGGAAAGTATGGTACTGACTGTACTTTCTTCCAAGAATAAAAACAAGATATTGAACTTGCGCATACCTTCTTGGTGTAAGGCACCGGAAGTTTCAGTCAACGGTGAAAGAGTATCGGGAATAGAAGCTGGCAAGTATTTGGCTATCACTCGTAAATGGGAAAAAGGGGATAAAATAGGTATCACTTTTCCTATGGAGGGTAAGTGGATAAGGCGTGAACATCATAGTAAATATACGACTTATACACTTCCACGTGGGGAAATAATGTACAGGGAAGAACCTACGGATAAGATACCGTATGCCTTTATTCGCGGCCCTCTCGTATATTGTTTGGATATGGTCTGGAATAAACAGCTTTGCAATGATGATGTGAATATGGAGAAAGACATACGTATGGATACAAACAGCGAGCCTAAATGGATTCAGAAGCCTGATACCGAAATGTTAGGACCGGTCTATCAGACGCAAGCCTCTTATATGGGACGGAAAGTGGACGTATTGCTTACACCGTTTGCCAATATCGGCCAATGGTTCCGCCCGGGAGAGGAAAAGCCGTATAGGAATGCGGATGCGTTTACTTATGCTATTTGGTTGTATAAATGATAACTGTTTTTATGACCCATCATCCGGCTTTTACCTGTAAAGCCGGATGATGGCTTTTTCAGTTTTGTTTTTGTGACGGGGCACATTCTTTCTTTTGAAATTCGCTCGGAGTCATGCCGAAAGTGTCTTTGAATAAACTTGTGAAATGCTTATGGTCATTGTAACCTAAAGCTTCTACCACTTCCGCGATAGTCATTGTGGCGTTTTTCAGCATGTTGCAGGCATGTTGCATTTTGATGTCTTTAATGAACTCCAAAGGAGTCTGTCCGAGTAAGGCTTTCATTTTCCGGGATAATGTGGAACGCGACATGCCCAGTTCCGACGCCAACGCCAATACGTCGAAGTCCGGATCAGACAGATGGCTCTCTGTAATTTTAACGGCTTTTCTGACAAGCTGCTCATCTGCCGAAGTGAATTCCATAGGTGAGATTAAAGCCACCGGAGTATTTCTTTTTAATTCGTTTTGTATTGCTTTCCGTCGGTTGAACAGATTTTGTAATCTGACCTTCAACAGGCAGGGAGCGAATGGTTTGGATAAGTAGCCGTCAGCTCCTGTCTGGTAAGATTTGAGTTTGTATCCGGGATGGGTTCTTGCAGTGAGCAAGATAACGATGGGCAGTAAGATACCGCCAATAGCGAGCGCATAGAGCGTATAAGCCCACCACGTTTCATAGAAGGCCGGTGCTTTCCGGATGGTCAGTTCGGTGATGTGGTTGCTCCACTGCCCGTTTTCGTCGGTGGCTTTGACTTGAAATGTATGTGTACCTTTTTCCATATTGTTGTAATATGCGGAATTCTTGCCGTTATCCAGATAAATCCAATCTCTGTCTTCACCTTTCATACGATAGGCATAGCGGATTTGTTCTAAATGGTGAAAGTCGAGTGTGGAAAAGTGGATTTCTACATCTTGTTCTTCCGGTGAGAGTTGAAGGGTATAATGGGGGAAACTTCCGGCCGGGATATTTTTCCATTGACCTTGGGCATTCACTCGAATTTCGGTGATGTGTGCGGAGGTCTGTATGGGAATACTTTCTATTTTTTGGGAAGATGGAATGGAAATAATGCCCGACACACCGCCAAGGAAAATTTCTTTAGGGTCGTTTTTGTGCCTACAGACCGAGAGGAAACGGTTGAGCATAAGGTTGGGATTGTCGGTTTTATAATTTCGGTAAGCTCCATTGCGTGGATTATATTCTTTGAGGGATTGGTTGGATACGATCCACACGTGGTTGTATGAATCCACTACCAGTCCGTTTATGATGTCGCCGCTCATGTTGCATGTGGCACTGTGGTTTGTTATTTTTTTAGTTTGTGTATCGAATGAGAGTATCTCTCCTGTTGTTGTACCTAACCACAGTTCTCCGTAAGTTGTGGCATCGATATGATTGATGTTTTTGTGCAAGGTGTAAAAATAGATCTTGTTTCGGGCAAGGCAGCCTATGCCTTTGTCCGTGGTGGAAAACCATATTTTCCCGTCGTTTGTTTGCGTGATTCCGGTGACGTTTCCTCTATTTCCGGAGATGTTTTTCGGCTGCTTTTTCAACCGGTCATAGATCCAAAGCCCATCCGATGTCCCGATCCATAATCGCTTGTCGTCTTCTTCGAGAATTGTATTGACTTGGGTTTGCGGTATTTGGATGGTCTCGTCGATTTGGATGTCCATGTCTTGACGTTTGAAAGCGAAGATATGGTTTTTACTGCCGATACTCCATATTTTTCCCGGTGTTTGGGACGGAATCAGTTTATAGGGGTAGGCAATAAGGTGTCTTTTTCCTGTTGTCCATGTAGAATAGTGGGTGAGGCGTTCCGTAATCGGGTCGTAAAAACAGAGTCCGTATCGCTCTTGAGAGAACCAAAACCCTCCTTTGTCATCCACACATAAGGTGTTAATGACCGGTTGGGCTTTGATTTGTTCCTGTAAGGCTTTTAAAGGATATTTTCTGACGGTGTGTCGGCGTATGTCTATGATGAAACTTTCCATATCGAAAGCCGATACCCATAGATTTCCGTCCTTGTCTTTATAAATTTCATAAAGCATTTTGTTAGTGGAAGGAAGGAAAGACGAAGTGTCTATTTGTTTTAAATCTCCATTTTCGGTGATTTGGAAGACAAACAAATCTTTGTCTGTCGTGACCCAAAGATAATGGAACACATCGTCTTGTACCATATGAAACACATTGCCTGTGGTTTGTCCGCCTACAGCCGAGGGCATAGGTTGAGGGACATAGCGTTTTTTCGGGTCTTTGCTTTTCGGGTCGAAACGTACGATTCCTCTTTCCCAAGTCCCGAGCCAATAGCATTGGTGTGTTTCATCCCAAATGATTCGTTCGATGCAGCGATAGTCTGAGTCGGGGAAATATGGTGTCAGGGTATGCCCCTGTTGGTCGAATTTGAACATTCCGCTGTAGGTCAATGATATCAATAGGTCTCCGTTTGGGGTCTCGTAAACGATATATGCGCATTGTGGGGCTTGGTTATATTCTGTTTTGTATTTTCCGACCAACGAGCCGTCGGTGCGGAAACGGAATAAAATTCCCGGTACGCTGGCCCATATTGTTCCGTCGCGGGTCACATTGATGGAAAAGACGTTTGGGTCTCGGCTGCCTTCCAAGGGAATGGTCTTGATTTGCTGGGTGGATTTGTCTAAGGTGTATAACCCGTTTGTGGTCCCGAACCATATTTTCTTTTCGTGGTCTTCTGCAATGTAAGTAATATAGTTGCTGGCTAACAAGTTGGGATTGGATAAATCGGAACGGTAGACTTTGATGTCATATCCGTCATACCGACATAAACCGTCGAATGTGCCGTACCAGATATATCCTTCACTGTCTTGAAAGATTCTATGTATGGCTTTTACCGGCAGTTTGTCCAACATAGGAATGGGGCGTACGGATATTTCTTGGGCATGAAGCAAAGGAAAATGAATTTGAAGGGAACATGCCAACAAAATGTGGAGAAAATATTGTATGAGCAAAGGTTTGTGCATGATTCTTTGTTTTATGTGGATACAAATATAAGTATTTTGGCTGGCTAAGGCTACGGATTAAATAATTTTTATGGCTTGACAGGATGTAAACCGGTGAGAACGGCCTGTGGGTGAGAATGGTATATGAAAAGGTACGACGTTTGTTGAGGTGTATTTGATAGGTAAGGCGGATATTTTGGATATGAATGGAGACTACGGATGACATTTTGCTATTTTTTCCATGTTGGGCTATGGTAGAGGATAGATAAAATAGAGGAAAAAGATGTTCTTGTTTTAATATTTAAGATAAGATTATTGCTCTTATCGCGCATTTCCCTGTCAAAATCCGGATTTTTTTCAGCCGAACGAAAAATCGTTTGGCTGAAAGCGGAAAATGTTTCTCAGCAGATTGGGGCGGGAATCTCCGAAAAATGGCGTGAGAACGGGATAGAGTGGGGGATGAGGTCTCCGGAAATGAAAGGTTTTTCTTCTATTTGGGCCGGAAAGGCATACAAAAATACCTGCCACATTTGTCACCGTTTCCGGCTTTTCCGTGGCAGGCACTGGGTTTCATACGGACAGTAAGCGTTATGCTGCCTTTCTGGTGTCAGCAAACCATCCGCATGGGTGTCAGAATGTCATTTTCACGACGCGCGAGAATCGCGTAGAAGCGACGTGTACTCCACCGGCATTGCAAATACGCCGTTCTCGTGGGGACATGTTTGTCGTTTTGTCAAACTGTCAGAAGGGGAGGATTAGAAAAATTTCACTTCTTCTCCCGTTACTTCGCTCAGCAACAGGTTGGCCAACCGGCTTGTGCCAAGACGCAACCACTGGTTGGTAAGCCATTTTTCACCTAAGACCTCTTTGACGATGGTGTAGTACACAAGGGCGTCATGTACCGTATGCATGCCTCCTGCGGGCTTAAAACCTATCTGTATGCCTGTTTCATCATAGTATTCCTTGATGGCTTGGCACATGACATAGGCGGCTTCCGGCGTAGCGGCCGGTTCGAGTTTCCCTTCCAGATCATGGTCGGTCATAGCGCATACGCAGGAATCAGACCATACGTTTTCTGCGGTTTCAATCATGTCAATGATTGTATAGATTGGAAGAATGATACCCATGAGTCCTATTGGTGCACCGATACCGCTCATAAGAGACAGTGTCAGGAAATAGCATCCCATCGGAACGCCCGCATTGCCGATGGCTGCAATGACAGCAACGACGAGCCATGTCAGCATAGTCGGCATATCCAGCGAATATCCTGCATTCTGCATAACGAACAGGGAAGTAACGAGAATGAAAGCTGCACAGCCGTTCATGTTGATAGTCGTGCAGATTGGAAGGACAAAGCGGGAAACAGCCGGATCTGCTTTCAGATTCGTTTCAGCAGAAGCCAGTGTGACAGGCAGTGTGCCGGCCGAACTCTTTGTGAAAAGAGCAACAGCTATCGCCGGTGACATTTTACGGAATACAGAAATTGGATTCAGTCCGCGAAGCAGAAGGAATACCGGCAGTACAAGGAAGAACTGGATGCAGTTGCTTCCAATAATAACCAACGTGTATTTTCCAAGAGCTCCGACAATGACTCCTGCTTCAATCTGTGCAGAAAGCTGAGCGGCAAATGCCAGAATGCCGACCGGAAGAATATACAGCAGTGCTTTGATCAGTGTGAAGAGCAGTTCCTGGAAACCGAGGATTCCCTTCAGCAGCGTTTCCCTGTTTTCTGTCTTTGGCATGAAAGCAAGTCCAAGACCAAAGGAAGCGGCAATCAGCATAACAGCAAGGACATTCCCGGAAAGGAACGGCTGAATCATATTATTCGGAATAACTCCCAGAATATGATCATAGTAGGAAAGATGTTCCAGATTCTGCGGGACACTGGCTGCACCTGCACCAACTACATCAGCAGGAAGATTTCCCGGTGCAATCCAGAGGAACATGGCAAGTCCGATGCCGGCTGCACAGAATGTAGTGAGGAGCGTATAAGTAACAGCATGAGCAAAAATACGTCCCGTATTCTTATTGCCGCCCAATGCAGCAAGTGTAGTAATCACTGCCAGTGCAATCGTCGGTACGGCGATAAACTGGAACAGTCTGGTAAATACTGTTGCAATAAATGTGAAAAGTTCATTCAGCGGTTTGATGCCAAGCCATCCAAGTGCGGCACCAACGACAAGCGCCAAGATCCATAACATAAACTGCCGTCCCTGACGTTGCGTCTTGTTGGCTTTCAAGACCTTATCCGCTATGTCCTGAACTCCTTCTTTCTTCTCCATAGTAAGACCTCCTGAAAAAATTTCTCGGGCAGGGCTTTTTGCAATAAAAAAGCCCTCACCCCAACCATGGGACGAGAGACTCGTGATTCACACCCAATTTCGCATATGTGTCACCACACATGCCTCGATAAGTCCTTTTTCCTAAGGACTCAAGCCCTGTATCGGGAGCTCCCGGAAAAGCTTACTCTGTTTCGGCTCTTCACGCTCAAAAATGCACTTCCGTATTCCTTCCATATCCGCTTTCACCGTCCGGACTCTCTATGATGGATTCAGAAAACGTACTCTCTTTCTTCCCTGCGTTTGATTGCATCTACTATAGCATTCCATCTATGACCTGTCAACACAGGCCGTATTTTTTACCTGTGCTGACAATTTAAAATACAAATCTGAAGATTTAAAAGGCTCAGGCAAAGCGCTTCCTCCACACACCCTGATGCCAGCGCCAGAAGAAGACAAGTCCTCTCGTGCATTCATCCGCTGCCATAGCAATCCAGATTCCTGCCAGGCCCCATCCCCAATGGACGCCCAGGAGCCAGGATCCGAATGTAGCTACAGACCACATGAAAATAATACCTATGGTTACAGGCGCCCTGACATCACCAGCCGCATTAAGTGCCATAACCATGCTCATATTGACTGCACGGCCGATTTCCAGGAATATTTCAATGAAAAGAATTGTTTTCCCCAGAGCATGGACTGCCGGATCGTCCGTGAAAATAGAAAGAACCGCATCCGCATTGAGGTATAGCAGCGTCGATATTGTCCCGGAGAGAAGCATGGCTACTGAAATTGTAAATTTGACACGTTTATCAACTTCATCATTATCCCCTGCCCCTTTGAAATAGCCGACCAGAATCTGCGTCGCCATCGCAAGCGACTGGGAATACACATAACTGACCATCGCTATGATATAGCAGTAAACTTTTGTCGTAATAACAACGACGCCAAAAAGATTGACAAACTTCATAATCATAGCCTGAGAAAACTGATAAGAAAACGTTTCTCCAGCTGACGGTACGCCCAGATAAAGAATCTTGTGGAATGTTTTCCATGGGAACGGTCTTAAATAAGACATCGAAAATCTGGCAGGCGTGTACTTGTGGAATAAGTAAAGGATCAAAAAGAAACCGATAAATTTAGAAATATTTGTCGATATGCAGACACCGGCCACGCCCAGGGACGGAATCGGTCCCCAGCCATGGATCAGAAGCATATTGCCGCCGATATTGAATACATTCATGACCAGGGAGCAGAGCATCGTCAGTTTAAGCTGGGAAAATCCCCTGAGAAAGGAAATAAAAGCCATGTACATGCTCTGGATGAAAATAAATATGCCAATCCATCGTAAATAAAGAGAAGCATCCGCACGTATTTCATCCGGCATTCCTAAAACATTCAAAAAGAAATCATCAAAGATGAAAAGCGCGGCACTGATCACAAGCCCCAGTACCAGATTGACAGTCAATGAAACCGTACATACTTCACTGACCTTGGAAAGATTCCCGGCGCCCCTGTAATGTGCAATTAAAATCGTCGCAGCCTGCGAAAGGACTGCGAGTGTCAGGATAACTAAATTAAATATGACATTATCATTGCCTACGGCTGCCACGGAATCCTGAGAATAATGACTCAGCATGAACTGATCCACGTTGGGCACCATCATTTGAAGCGTTGTTTCTACAAAAATAGGAACCGACATGGAAAATACCGTCCAGCGGCTCTTATACATTTCACTACCTGGCATCATACTGCCCCTTTCTTTAGTGTTCAGATGCTAATCTTAGCACGATGTCACAAAGGGCGCAAGAAAATGCATTGTCTTCTTATGTATTTGAAATAAAAAGTATATACACAAGCATTCTTATGCTCACCAGAAATAGCTGTATATACTGAATTTTATGAGAATTCCTGATTAGGGCTTGCATTTTTCTCATAAATGAGGCATAATAAACATCAGATACACGGGCGATTAGCTCAGCTGGGAGAGCGTCTGCCTTACAAGCAGAATGTCGGCAGTTCGATCCTGTCATCGCCCACCAAGATAAGAAGACATCACGTGATTGATCTCCGTGATGCCTTTTTCTTTTGCTTTTTTGTGGGCGGACGCAGGCTTACCAGCTATCCCACTTGTCATTTAACCTCACTGCATCGAAGCTCACTCAATTTTGCGCGCCGCTCTGCTCCTTCAAAATCGGTTCGTTTTCGAACCAGTTCGTTCCTGTTATCGCCCACCAAATCGAAAGACACCATGTGACGGAAACTCCATGGTGCCTTTTTCTTGCTCTAATTGGTGGGTGAAATGCATACTGACTGATTGCTTTTCCTAGGTATTAAACTTCTGCAGCGAATCTTGTTTCAATGCATCAATATTATATTCCGGTTATCTCATACAATGAGATTTCTGCTAATGTAAATTTTTCATTATCTTTTAATCATAAGATTGAAAAAAGGTGTTGCAAAATTTAAGTCCGTTTGTTATTATATTGAAGTACCTTTCGTACGGATTCCTGAATAGCTCAGCCGGTAGAGCGCGTGACTGTTAATCACGATGTCGCAGGTTCGAACCCTGCTTCAGGAGCCAATGGCCTGTTCGTCAAGTGGTTAAGACACCGCCCTTTCACGGCGGGTTCGCGAGTTCGAATCTCGCACAGGTCACCATGGGCGATTAGCTCAGCTGGGAGAGCGTCTGCCTTACAAGCAGAATGTCGGCAGTT
>ERZ773252.2442-NODE-2442-length-15929-cov-5.697430_pt1 | contig 15929 bp, 20 predicted proteins | sample MGYA00580517_ERZ773252 | MGnify/ENA primary metagenome ERZ773252 (study PRJEB29015, sample SAMEA2737766) | human gut metagenome | biome: human gut; feature: human-associated habitat; material: faeces | place: China | collected 2012 ... | reverse complement strand
CAGGGGCGCTGCTGTTCTTATTCGCCGAGCAGCTTTTTTGCGTTGTTGTAGAACACATCCTGCATGGCGGCTTCGTCCAGTCCGCAGGTAAGGACCTTCTGGATCTCCACCGAAGGATGGTGGAACGGATAATCCGTGCCGAACATGATGCGGTCGTGACCGACCTCTTCGTAGGCCTGACGGATCTTTACGCCCATCGGCATGCCGGACATCTCAAGATAAATGTTCGGGAAGCGCTTTGCCATCTTGAGCGCGGCGTCGATGTAAACGCCGTGTCCGTGACCCATGTGGATCATTACGGTCTTGACCTCGGGAAAGCGCTCCGCGAGCAGCGCGATGCTCCACGGCAGCGAATACGGAGGATGGCCGGAGTGAATGAACACAGGAAGATGACGGCTGCGCGCCATCTCCATCACCGGATCGACCGCGGTATCGTCCGCTACGAACGCATGGCGCAGCGGATTCATCTTGATGCCGCGGAAGCCCTTTCCGTCGACATAGGTCTCGACCTTTTCGCGGCAGATGTCCGCGCCCTCGAGCGGATTGAGGTATACGAGCGGGATAAAGCGGCCCGGATAACGGGCGGCCGCCTCCGCGACACCCTCGTTTCCTGTGTGATCCTTCGCGCAGAGCACGGTCTGCTCGATTTCATATTCATCCATGAACGCGATCAGCTGCTCGGGGGAGCCGTCTACGCCGGCCCAGCTGCCGAAGTCACCGATATGTGCATGTGCATCGATCTTTTTCATATTGCCACTCCTCTCAGCTGCGCTTGAGGCGCTCGATCAGGTTGGAGGACTGCATGATCGTGATCACGACCGAGGCGATAACGATACCTGCAATCGTCTGCATGGTGATGGTGGGAATGGTGGCGATTGCCGCCGCAGGGCTGATGAGCACGATCTTGACGAGCTGATAGCCGACGATCTGGCAGACGCCGCCCAGAACCTCGCCGATGAGCCAGCCGTATCTGTGCTCCGGCATGAGCTTTTCCACGGCCAGACCCATGATAAGCGCCATAATGCCCTTGATGATGAAGGTCGGCAGGACCCACAGCATCGCGCCGCTCAGCAGATCGGAGAGGGCTGCACCCAGCGCTGCCGCAAGTGCGCCGTCCTTTCGGCCGAGCAGCATAACGCCGACAAAGATCGCGCAATCACCCAGATGCGTATAGCCGCCGGTGATGGCGATCGGTATCTTGAAGGTGTACGTTCCGGCGAAAATGAGCGCCGCCATCATGGCGATGCGCACGATTCGTTTCAAATCCATAACTGTTTTCTCTCGCTTTCCATATTTATCTCTTATCCATTATATCAGACCGTGAACTGTTTGATAGCGTCAGTTCGCGGATTTTTGTCAGGGTCAGATGGAGCGGGATGAACAGCTGCGAGAGCACATTTATCTGCATAACATCTGTTCCGTGGGAAACACTATCCGAAAAAGGAGCGTGTTTTCATGTCAGAAATGTTTTGCTTTCAGTGTCAGCAGACGGCAGGCGGAAAGTGCTGCGTCAGCACAGGTGTGTGCGGCAAGCAGCCGGAGACAGCGCATTTACAGGACGAACTGGTACGCGAGCTGATCGGTCTGGCGGAGGCGGCGACAGCGGCCGGACAGCGCACGCCGACGGCCGACCGGCTGTTGGCGGACGGTCTGTTCACCACACTGACCAACGTCAATTTTGACAATCGTGCGATCGCGGAATTTACCGCGCGCGTGCGCGCAGAACGCGACAGCTTCGGCGGCGCGCCGTGCAAGGTCGTGGAGCTCTGGAAGGGCGACACGGATACGGTCTCTCTGCGGTCGACGCTGCTGTTCGGCATGAAGGGCATGGCGGCGTATGCGCATCACGCGATGAACCTCGGCTACGTGGACGACGAGGTGAGCACATGGTTTTATAAGGGACTGTGTGCGGTCAACCGGCCGCATTCTGTGGAGGAATGGCTTGCGCTCATCGTCGAATTCGGACAGATGAATTTCCGCTGCATGGAGCTGCTCGACCGTGCCAACACCGGCACCTTCGGTACGCCGCAGCCGACAAAGGTGCCGACCGACATCAAAAAAGGCCCGTTCATCGTGGTTTCGGGTCATGATCTGGCCGATCTTGCGCAGCTGCTCGAGCAGACCGAGGGCAGGGGCATCAATATCTATACGCACAGCGAAATGCTGCCTGCGCACGGCTATCCGGGACTGAAAAAGTATCCACAGCTTGTGGGTAACTTCGGCACGGCGTGGCAGAGCCAGCAGCGCGAGTTCGAGAACATCCCGGCGCCCATCCTGTTCACGACGAACTGCCTGATGCCGCAGCGGCCGAGCTATCGGGACCGTGTGTACACCACATCGGTGGTCGGCTATGAGGGTCTGCGCCACATTGAGGCGGATGCCTGCGGACGCAAGGACTTTTCGCCGCTTATCGAGCAGGCGCTTGCGCTCGGCGGCTACGAGCATGACCACAGCATGAGCGGCATCAACGGTGGCCATATGCTCATGACCGGCTTTGCGCACGGAGCCGTGCTCTCGCACGCGGAGGAGATCATTTCGCTCATCAAGAGCGGAAAGGTGCGTCATATCTTTCTGGTCGGCGGCTGCGACGGCGCGCACCCCGGCAGAAACTACTACACCGAGTTCGTCAAGCAGACGCCGATGGATACGCTTGTTCTGACGCTCGCGTGCGGAAAATACCGTTTCAATGATCTGGATCTCGGCGAGATCGGCGGTCTGCCGCGAATTCTCGACATGGGACAGTGCAACGACGCATACAGCGCCATCAAGGTCGCGCTCGCGCTGGCGGATGCCTTCGGCTGCACGGTGAACGACCTGCCGCTCACGCTCGTGCTCTCGTGGTACGAGCAGAAGGCCGTGTGCATCCTGCTGACGCTGCTTGCGCTCGGCGTGAAGAATATCTATCTCGGGCCGACGCTGCCGGCGTTCCTGTCGGAAAACGTGGTGAAAATGCTGGTAGAGACTTACGATCTGCACCCGACCACCGCGCCCGAGCAGGATATGGACGCCATTCTGGGAAGAGGATAACCGCTCACGCGCCGCACAGGTTTGCCTGCAAATATTCGAGCAGCGTCCGCGCCGTGACCGAGCTTGCGGTGCGCGCGAACGCGAGACCGATGGTGCGGAAGCTCTCCGGCACGAGCGGGCGGATCTCCACATCGTTCGCGAACGCCTGCATGGCAAGCTCCTGCGAGATCGTGACGCCGAGGCCGTGCTTGACGAAGGCAACGATCAGCGTATCGTCGCGGAAGCTGTATACGGTCTGCGGCTTGTGCGGATATTTTTCCAGCAGATGCAGAATGTCGTTGTCGCAGCCGGGCGTTTCGATGATGAACGGGTACTGGAGCAGCTCCTCCGGGGTGACGCTGCTGCGCTGCGCGAGCGGATGCTCCCGGGGCAGCACGGCGCAGAGCGCATCCTGATGCAGCGGATAAAAGGTCAGATCCTCCGCCAGAATGGACGAGAGAAAGCCGCAGTCCACCTGCCCGCGGATGATCCAGTCATGGATCTCGTCGTAGTTGCCGTCGAAGATCTGCACCTCGACCTGCGGATAGTTCTCCTTGAAAAAGTGTACGACGTGCGGCAGCCACATCGCCGTCACGCTCGAAAAGCTGCCGATGCGCAGCTTGCCCTCGACCTTGTTGTTGATGTTGAAGGCCGCCTGGCGCAGCTTTTCCTTTTGGTTTACCATTTCGCGGATGTAGGGGATGAGCCGCTGTCCGTTGTCGGTCAGGACGACCCCCTTCTTCGCCCGCGCGAACAGCTGCACGCCGAGCTCCTCCTCGAGACCCGCCATCATCTGGCTGATGCCGGACTGCGTGTAGTTCAGCGCCTCGGCGGCCTTTGTGAAGTTGCCGGTCTCGCAGACCTTGAGAAAGATTTCGTAGCGATCGCGTACCTCGCGCATAGGTATTCCTCCTTTTCAATATTCGGTACAGTATGATGCTTGTAAAGCAATTGACGGCTGCCGCCTTGCTTTTGCATAGTATACATTACCAGATGTAATGTATAGCAGTAAAAACATTTATTTTACTTATATTCTATCATGTGGTATGTTAGCTGTACAGGAATTTTGGGGTAAGGAGAAAAATTTCACAATGGAAAAAAAGCAAAATCACTTTTCGGGACAGCTGGGGTTTGTCCTTGCCGCAGCCGGAAGCGCGGTCGGTGTGGGAAATCTGTGGCGTTTCCCGTATCTGGCGGCCAAGGACGGCGGCGGTCTGTTCCTCATCATCTACTTTATTCTTGTACTGACGTTCGGCTTCACGCTGCTGACATCGGACATCGCCATCGGCCGCCGCACGCATAAGAGCGCGATCGGCGCGTATGAGCAGATGCGCCCGAAGTGGAAGGGTCTGGGCATCCTGACCTTTCTCGTGCCCGTGCTCATCATGACGTACTACGCGGTCATCGGCGGCTGGATCACAAAATATGCGGTCGTTTACGTCTCCGGTCAGGCGAGTGCTGCTGCGGCGGACGATTACTTCACCTCGTTCATCACCTCGCCGGTGTCGCCGGTGGTGTTCGCGCTGCTGTTCATGGGCGTTACCGCGCTCATCGTCTACAACGGCGTGCAGAACGGCATTGAAAAGGTATCGCGCTGGATGATGCCGGTGCTGCTCGTGCTGGTCGTTGTCATCGCGTGCTATTCGCTGACGCTCAGTCACACGAACGCGGACGGACAGGTCGTAACCGGCTGGCAGGGCTTTCTGTACTATCTGACGCCGAACCTCGAGGGACTGACCGTGCAGCGCTTTCTCCAGATCCTTCTGGATGCGATGAGTCAGCTGTTCTTCTCGCTAAGCGTTTCCATGGGCATCATGATCACCTACGGCTCGTATGTGCACCCGGAGGTCGACCTCAACCGCGCGGTCAACCAGATCGAGATCTTTGATACTGGTGTTGCGTTCCTCGCGGGCATGATGATCATTCCGGCGGTCTATGTGTTCTCGGGCACCGAGGGCATGGGCGCAGGCCCGAGCCTGATGTTCATCTCGCTGCCCAAGGTCTTTGCCGCGATGGGCAGAGCGGGTACGGCGGTCGGCATTCTGTTCTTCGTCACCGCGATCTTCGCGACGCTGTCCTCCTGCATTTCGGTTCTGGAGTCCATCACGGCCAACTGCATGGAGATCTTCCACACGAGCCGCAGAAAGACGGTCCTGGTGCTGTCGGTCATCTATCTGGCGGCGTCTGCCGTTATCGCGCTCGGCTACAGTGTATTCTATGTAGAGGTACTGCTGCCGAACGGCTCGGTCGGCCAGCTGCTCGACATCATGGACTACGTCAGCAACAGCGTCATGATGCCGTTCATCGCGCTGCTGTCCACCGTTCTGATCGGCTGGGTGATGACGCCGGATTACGTCATTGACGAGATGGAGCGCAACGGCGAGACCTTCCGCCGCAAAAAGCTCTATTGCGTCATGATCCGCTATGTCGCGCCGGTGATGATGTTCGTGCTGTTCCTTCAGTCGACCGGCATCCTGTCGAAGATCGGATAAAATCATGAAAACCGCTGCATGGGGAGAGGATTTCTCCGTCATGCAGCGGCTTTTTTATGTGCTGACTGTTTCGGCGTCAGGAATTGACCGCAGGCAGCAATCAATCGTACCTTTATTTTCCGATACCAGACCACCAATTGTGGTCTCCGGAAATAAAAATGTCCGGCATTTCGCAAGAAAATGAAAGACAGCGCGGCGTCTATCTATTATAATAGAAACAGCAAGACAGCCGCAGGCTGCTGTATGGAGGGAAAAGCAATGAAAAAGCTTCGTGTCGGCGTCATCGGAATCGGTGACATCAGTAATGTATATCTGAACAATCTGAAAAAATATGATGCGGTGGAGGTCGTGGCGTGCGCGTCGCGCGGTCTGGAAAAGGCGCAGCGCAAGGCCGCGGAGCACGGCATCCCGAAGGCCTATGCGTCGGGCATGGAGCTGATCGCGGACCCGGACATCGACCTCGTGCTCAACCTGACCACGCCGCAGGCGCATTATGAGTACAACCTCGCCGCGCTCAAGGCCGGCAAGCATGTCTACACGGAAAAGCCCCTCGCCATGACGTTCGCGGAGGGCAAAGAGCTGGTCGAGCTCGCGAAGGAAAAGGGCCTGCTCATCGGCTGCGCCCCGGATACCTTCCTCGGCGGCCGCCTGCAGAATATCCGTGAGCTGATCGACAGCGGCAGGCTCGGCAGGATCACGGGCGGCGGCGCGTGGTTCGTCGGTCACGGCCACGAGTTCCATCACCCGGCCCCCGCGTTCTTCTATCAGCCGGGCGCAGGCCCGCTTTACGACATGGGGCCGTATTATGTGACCGCGCTGCTCAGCCTGCTGGGCCCGGTGCGCCGGGTCTGCGCGATGGCGACCCGTGCCGCGCAGACGCGCACCGTGCCGTCCGGCCCGGCAAAGGGAACGGTGTTGCCGGTCGATGTGGACACGCACATCAACGCTATTCTTGAGTTTTACTCGGGTGCGCAGGTGACGCTGACGTGCAGCTTTGACGTCTGGGACAGCGAGCTGCCGCGCATGGAGCTTTACGGCACCGAGGGTACGGTGCTCATCGACGAAAAGGACCCGATCGCAGGCCCGAACCTGTTCGGCGGCGACACGCTGATGCGCACGCCGGGCGAATACCGCTGGGCCGACCCGGAACGCCGCCCGGAGAATGTAGATACGCCGTGGCCGGTCGTACCGAACTGTCATCCGTTCAACTCGGTCAGCCATGCGGAAAACCCGCGCGGCATCGGTCTGGTCGATCTGGCATATGCGCTTCAGAACGGCCGCACGCCGCGCGCCTCGGGCGACATGGCGCTGCATTCGCTCGAGGTGATGGAGTGCATCCTGAGGAGTGCCCGCGAGCACGTTTTCTGCGAGACCACGACCACGTTCGAGCAGCCGAAGGCGCTGCCGCTGAGCTTCCCGGAGGAAAACTGATAGATCAGGCAACACCGCACAAGGAAAGCCGATCAACCGCAGCTGACAGGCAGACGGTTGACCGGCTTGTTTTATGATGTGTGAGCAGATCGGGGAGGGCGGGTGCGCCGCAGCTTTTCTTGTCCGGCTGCGCGATGGAGCCGTTTGAAAAATACATCTTACCCGCCTTCTCATATAGCTTCAATCTATGGACAGGTGCCTTTTCAGCGCCGTGACATAGGATACGGCATAGCGGCTGAGCACTATGTTTCTCTTGCGGATGAGTCCGATGCGCATGCTGCCGTCCATGTCGAGCGGGCGCGCGATGATGCTCGGGCTGTTGAGTTTTGGATCGATGATGCCCGAGCTGACCGTGAAGCCGTTCAGACCGATGACGAGGCTGAACAGCGTGGCGCGGTCGCGCACCTGTATGGTTTTCGGCATATCGAGCATGCTCAGCAGCTCCTCGGAAAAATAGAACGAGTTGCGTTCGCCCTGCTCGAACACAAGGTAGGGGTAGGGGCGCAGCTCATCGAGCGTGATGCGCGTCCTGGCGGCGAGCGGGTGGTCTCTGCTGATGAAAACGTGCGGCTCGGCGGTGAACAGCTCCTCGAACACCAGCTCGTTCTTGCGCAGCAGCTTGGAGAGCACGCTCTCGTTGCTCTCACACAGGTAGAGCAGACCGAGCTCGCTCCGGCCGGAGGAAACGTCGTCGATGATTTCGCCGGTCTGCGTCTCGCGCAGGATGAAGCTGTACCGGTCGGCGTCGTACTGCTGCACCACATCGACAAAGGCGTTGACCGCGAACGAATAATGCTGGCACGACACGCAGAACCGGGGATCGCGCCGCCGGCCTGCGCCGAAGTGCTCCTGCATGATGTCGGCCTGCTCGAGCAGCATCCGGGCGAACGAGAGCAGTTCCTCGCCCTCGCGCGTGACGGCAACGCCCTTGTTCGAGCGCACGAAGGCGGTCACGTCCATTTCCTTCTCCAGATTGTGGATAGCAGCACTCAGGCTCGGCTGCGAGATAAAAAGCCGTTCGGCCGCGTCGGTGATGCTGCCGCATTCGGCTACGGCGACAAGATAGGCAAGCTGCTGCAATGTCATGAAAAGAGCCTCTTTCTGGCGCGGAGCGCCGGGATATAGCCACATCATACGCTGTCCGGACGCTGATGTCAATGTGCGTTTTCGACTTTTTCTGCGGCGTTTTGCAGGAATGTCCTTGTGATGCACAACCGGGCGCGCGGCGAACGGAACCGGCCTTTTCGTGATTACGCTCTTGCAAAGCGGCATGGATGCTGTATAATTTTAGATGGACAGAGCGTACCAAACAGAAAGAAAAAACTGGCATATCGCATGACCGGGTCGTGCGGATGCAGTCGGGAGGACGAAAATGAGAGGGAAATCTTCCGCTTTGCGCGCAAAAGAGGAATTTCTTGCGCTGTATCATGATGGAGCGTTCGAAGCAGGGACAAAAATACCGTCCGAGTCCAGCATGGCGGAGATGCTCGGCGTAAGCCGGGAGACCTGGCGCAAGGCGCTCGGCCTGCTGCGCGGCGAGGGCGTGCTGTATTCCAGACACGGCTCAGGCACGTATCTTCAGGAGCCGTCGCATCGCATTACGAACGACCTTTCGCAGCTGAAAAGCCTGTCTAAGATGATCGCGGAGGCCGGACTGCGCGAGCAGGGCTCGTGCATGACCTGTACGGTCGGCACAGCGCCGGAGGAGGTCTGCCGGTTTTTCGAAGCGCCGGAAACAGCCGAGTTTGTGATCATTCAACATATCCGCCGCACCGAGGAGGATGTGATCGCGGTCAGTCTGGGGTATCTGCCGGAAAAATACGCGGAAAAGATGCATGGCGCAATCCCGCAGTCGCTGTTTGCCTTCCTCGAGGAGAGCGAGGGGATCTATATCAGCCGCGCGAGCACCGAGCTGTTTATCCCGGCAGAGAATGACCCGCTGTGCGAAATGCTTCGTCTGCGCGAGGGTCAGAGCGCGTTCGGCTTCAGACAGTGTCATTACGACTCGCGCGGCAACCCGACGCTGTATTCGGTCGATTATCTGCGCAGCGACCTGTTTCATTTCACGATCATGAGAATACGGCCGTAAAAACGGCATGGACAGAACCTTATTCCGCTAATAGGATAGAGGTTCTGTCCTTTTTTAAAGATATTCTTCTGCAATAAGCTATTTTTTCTCATCCAGCAGCATAACCCCATCCGCGGGATTCCGGTCAATGGCGCCCACAATACGGTGAGGCAGATAGGGTTCCTCCAGATAGGCGATATCCTCCGCTGTCAGCTTAACTGCCAGCGTAGCCGCAGTATCATCCAGATACCGTGCCTTGGTTGCGCCGACGATAGGAGAAGCAACGCCCTTTGCCCAGTGCCATGCCAGCGCGATCTGCTGCATCTTCACGCCGTACCGCTCCGCCAGTTCCTGTACCCGCAGGACGATCTGCATATCCTGATCTTCAGTGCGGTCATACTTCCCCATAGCCACCCGGTCGGTTCGGCTGCGCAGAGTATCTGCGTTCCACTGGGGGCGGGTCAGATGTCCCGCCGCCAACGGGCTGTATGGCATGAGGGAGACGCCCATCTGCTTACAAATGGGAATCAATTCCCGATCGTCCTCCCGATAGAGCAGGTTGTAGTGGTTCTCCATGGCCTGAAACTGCGCCCAGCCGTGGTCACGGGCGGCAAGCTGCATATTGTAGAACTGATAACCGTACATGGCGGAGGCACCCAACGCACGCACCTTACCGGCTTTGACCAGATCGTTCAGAGCCTCCATGGTTTCTTCGATGGGCGTATCATAGTCAAAGCGGTGGATGATATACAGATCGAGATAATCCGTTCCCAGCCGCTTCAAAGTCCCGTCGATCTCCCGGTGGATTGCCCCGGCGGACAGTCTGCCGGGATTGAAATAGACCTTGGAGGCAATAACCACCTTGTCCCGGGCGATGTTCTTTTTCAATGCCCAGCCCAGATATTCCTCGCTGGTTCCGGCGGAGTAGCCATTGGCGGTATCAAAAAAGTTGATTTCCAGAGAAAGTGCGTGTTTGACCACTTTCTCTGTTTCTGTTTCATCCAGCGTCCAGTCGTGCATGGTTCCGGCCTTTCCAAAGCTCATGCAGCCAACACACAGCTTGGAGATTTGAATATCCGTATTTCCTAAGGTTGTATATTCCATTGCCAAAACTCCTTCAGGACTTTTCCTTCTGTTACCATTTCATTACAGCTTCTACCATTGCCGGATTTTCAGGATTTCCGATCATAGGTGTTGCCGTGTCCATGTTCACAAGGCGCTCCATTTCGCCTGCCGTGAGCGCAAAATCAAACAGTTCAAAGTTTTCTTTGATGCGTTCGGTATGGACTGATTTGGGAATGACGATCACACCGCTCTGCATGAGATACCGCAGTGCGATCTGAGCCGCGGTTTTACCATGCGTTTTTGCGATCTGCACCAAATCGGGATTTTCGAACATTTCATTCTTTCTCCCCTGACCCAGCGGCGCGTAAGCCATATGCTGAACATGATATTTTTCCAGCCATTCATGTTCGGCACGGCGCTGGCAGAGCAGATGGGTTTCAATCTGATTGACAGCGGGTACCACCTCATTGAATTCAATCAGGTCGATCAGACGGCCCGGATCAAAGTTGGAAACGCCGATCGCCCGGCTTTTTCCTTCGTGGTACAGTTTTTCTAGCTCACGCCATGCCGCATAGTAATTGCCAAAGGGCCAGTGCAGCAAAACGAGGTCGAGATAGCTGGTTTTCAGTTTGTTCAGGGATGCTTCCACGGTTTCACGGGTATTTTCATAAGAACGGAAGTTCACTTTCGTCACGAGAAACAATTCCTCGCGGGGAATACCGCTTTTCACGATTGCGCTTCCAACGGCCTCCTCATTCCCGTATGCCTCCGCCGTATCAATCATGCGGTAGCCGCTTCGGATGGCAGCCAGAACGCTTTCCTCACATTCGGAGCCGCCCATCAGAAATGTTCCGAAGCCGAGCATAGGCATTTGAATGTTATTGTTCAGAGTGATCCTGTTCATAATCGTTCCTCCATTTATATTTCAGCACTTGTCTAAAACGCTTACAGCGTTCAGACTGCGGGGATAGCCGATGTAGGGCAGGCACTGGGATACCACCCGGACAAGGAAATCCTTGTCGTTGCCCAGGTTTATGTTTCCCTTGGCGTGGGCGATGAGCTGCGGTTCACAGCCGCCTTGAGCCATGAGAAAACAGAAAGTGATCATCTCCCGCTGCGGAAGGTCAAGGCCGGTGCGGGTGTAAAAATCGCCGAAGCAGTTAGCGGCCAGCCAGCGGTTGATGTGGCCCTTCTTCCACGCCTCTTTCATGTGTTCTCCGAAGATCTTGGCCTGAGCTTCTGCGCCCTTTTCCAGCCGGTCATTCATGGTCGTGGTAGCCTGACCGGGCAGAGGCAGCGCAATCTCCATCTGCGCAAAAATCTCATTGGTCGCGTTCAAAAAGGGAAGCATCCGCCCATAGCCAAGATAATCGGTGGCCTGATAAACGGTCTCCTTGACCATCACCGGCGTGACGCCGTTTTCCAGCGCAGCAGGCAGCATTTCCCGATAGGCATCCACGCCGCCGCATCCGATCAAAGCGGCGAGAATTGCCAGATAGCGCGTAGGCACATCGAGCTGCTGTTTTTCTTCCTTCACCACCTCATCAAAGGCGAAGTGCCGGAAGCGCTCCACAAATTCCGGGTCAGTCTTTTGCAGTTCCATGGGGCACCCTCCTTAAAGCGTGTTTGCCCAGTCCACAAGTGCTTTGTCGGATATGCCGTTCACCATTTTACCGGCTTTCCAATTCGCATTCGGGCAGAGTTTTCGCAATTCATCCACCGTTCTTCCCATGCCGCTGCCGCCGGAGGTGGCAAAGGGCACCAGAGTCTTTCCGGTAAAGTCATAGCTCTCCACAAAGGTGTTGATGATACGGGGTGCAACATACCACCAGATGGGGAAGCCAAGGAACACCGTGTCGTAGTCCGCCAGATGGGGAATCTTCTCGGCAATCTCCGGGCGGGAGGACGGGTCACTCATCTCCACACTGCTGCGGCTCTTTTTGTCCATCCAGTTCAGGTCGGCGCTGCTGTACGGGACTTTGGGCTTGATCTCGAACAGGTCAGCACCCGTGGCCTTTGCCAAACGCTCAGCGGCCTTTTTTGTTGTGCCGCTGGCGGAAAAGTAAGCTACCAGTTTCTTGCTCATTTCATCTTTCCTCCAATTCACAGTATTCTTTCTCTGCCACCGGCTCGCACCACTCGTTGGAAGTATCCTCGCCGGGAACCTCAACGGCAATATGGGAAAACCAGCTGTCCTTCTTCGCTCCATGCCAGTGCTTAACTTCGGGCGGAATGGTGATGACCGTGCCGGCAGTCAGAGACACCGGCGCTTTGCCTTTCTCCTGATACCAGCCCTCACCGGCGGTGCAGATCAGTATCTGCCCGCCGCCTTTTTTGCGTGGTGGATATGCCAGTTGTTCCGGCACCCCGGCTCAAAGGTGACATTTGCCAGGAAAAGGCCGCTTTCCGGATTTGTCAGCGGGTTCAGATACGACTGCCCGATGAAATGCCTGGCATAGGCCGTGTTCTCTGCCCCCCAAGCCAAACACATTTTCACGGGCGAATTCTTTTTGATCCATTGTTTTCATACTTCCTTCCCTCCCATGCTCATGCACTTGCCCAACACTTTGAACCAGTCAATAAAAGTGGACACGAAAAATATTATTTTTTAAGGAATTATGAAGCTTTCCTTCGAACATATCAGCAAGCTCTACGGCGATACAGCTTGTCCATCGTCCGGAAAACTGGTGACGGAAAACCCCCGTTGTGGTTATAGCTCGTCTTTCTGTCGCGTTTTCAGCAGCTCCCATACGTCAGCCATCCGTTCTTTCAGCTCGGCAACATCGGTATCGTAGAAATGCCCGATGCTGTTGATACGGCGGCAAATCTGGTTGACGTTCGAGGCGACACGGCTGACGGCAGCAGCTAACTTTTTCTGCTCGGTGTAATCGACCTTGATGATGTACCCGTCGATCGGCATCTTGCGGGTGTATGCGCCGAAATTGCAGGTACCAAGTTGATTCATCTTGTGGCAAACTATGCTCAATTCCTGCTCATTCAGGCAGATTTCCTTGCGGATGGGTCGTGTGCGGTCTGGCATATCAAAGAACTCTTTTCACTTTACAACGGACATTTTTAAGTCAAAACGCAGGTATCGAAATGAGAAATTTTCAAAAAATATGCGCCCCTGCTTTTGCGAAAGCGGGAGCGCGTTGTATCTGCGGATATGAGATTTGAGAGAGCAGCAAGCACATCCGGTGTCCGGACACACCGGAAAAATGAGCGGTTCAGCCTTGCAGCTGACACGCCCATTTTAATTTTTTGGGAAGTTCCAAACCCTTGATTTTTAAGTTGAAGATAACACACTTATCCTTGATTCCTTTGCCGGTTCCGGCATCACCGCCCACGCTGTCCTCAACATGAACAAGGCGGACGGCGGGCACCGCAAGTTTATCCTCGTTGAGATGATGGACTACGCCGACAGCATCACCGCCGAGCGCGTGAAACGTGTGATCAAGGGCTATGGCGAGGGCAAGAACGCCGTGGAGGGCACGGGCGGCAATTTCAGCTTCTACGATCTGGGCGAACCGCTGCTTGTGGGCGATTGCCTGAATGAAGCGATTGCCCCGGAGAAAATCCGGGAATACATCTGGTTCACGGAAACCAAGCAGCCCTACGCCCCGCCCAGCGGCGGCAATCCGTATTATCTCGGCCAGCACAACAGCACAGGCTATTACTTCTACTACGAGCCGCAGCGCGTGACGGTGCTGGACTATGCGTTCCTCTCCACCATTACGGAAAAAGCCGATGGAACGGTGATCTACGCCGACCGCTGCGCCATCAGTGAGGACAAGCTGGCAAAAATGGGCGTCACATTCAAGAAAATTCCGCGCGATATTAGCAGACTGTAAGGGGGTGTTCGCTGTATGGAACTGAAATCTTATCAGAAAAAAGTGATAGCGGACTTGACCCGCTATCTGGAACTGCTGAACGAAACAAAGAGTGACGCGGCGGCGTTTCGCCTGTTCTGGCAGGAGAAATCTGCCCCGGCTTTAGGGCGATACCAAAACGTGATACCCGGCGTCCCGAACCTTTGCTTCAAGGTGCCGACGGGCGGCGGCAAGACCTTTATTGCCTGCAACGCCGTTCGCCCTATCTTTGACGCGCTCCCCGCTACCAAGACAAAGGCGGTTGTGTGGCTTGTTCCCTCGGACGCGATTCTGACGCAGACGGTAAAAGCCTTGAAAGGCACGTCCCATCCCTACCGTCAGAAAATCGACGTGGATTTCGGCGAGCGCGTGGAGGTCTACACCAAGCAGGCTCATTGACGCAATTCTTGTCATACAGGAGCAGGAAGACACAACAACGCCCGCACTGCGGTCACAGCTTGCGGAAACAGAGTCCGCGATTTCAAATCTTCTAAAAGCCATCGAGCAGGGTATCTTTACGCCGTCTACCAAGCAGCGGCTCGAAGAGCTGGAAGCACAAAAGGAAGAAATCCTTGTCAATATCCAGACTGCTGAACTGCAAAAGCCGAAACTTACCCGCGAACAGATGACGGCATGGTTTGCCCAATTCCGTCACGGGGACTCGAAAAACCGGGATTTTCAGAAACGCCTGATTGATACATTTGTGAATTCGGTATATGTGTTCGATGACAAACTGGTATTGACTTATAACTATCAGCATGGGACGCAGACGATCTCGCTTGTAGAGATCGAGTCGGCGCTCGGTTCGGATTTAAGATGTGGTTCTCCACTAAAAAACGTCGGAATCGCTTGATTTCGGTGGTTTTCTTTCGCAATTTGCAACTTCTTAAGACGATTGATTTTTGCCGTTTCTTCAAGACTCACAACCTGACCCACACGGGGAAAGGGCTGGAAAGCACCGGACAGCGTTTTTACGTCCACTCCGCTTCTCGGCGACAGCGTGGCAAAGGTGTGGCGGAGATTGTGAAACCGAATGTGTTCCACACCGATGGCCTTTAAAATTTTGTCATACGTCCGTCGGAAGGCGTCCGGGTCGTACATAGTCCCGGTCTTGGGCGACGGGAACAGATACGGGTTGCGGGGGTGCTTTTTGTGTTCGGCGATCAGTAAGTCGACTGCCTGCTGGGGAATAGCTAAAGTGCGGATGGAATTTCTCGTTTTCGGCGGACTGACCATCAGAAAAACTGGTCGCAGGGCGACCTTGCCGATGCGTTGGACATTTCGCGCCAGAGCGTATCCCAATGTGCGTTTGGCGCTCGTCAGCATTTTGCTTGTGCGCATACCTGCTGTCTGGCGTATGAAGCGGGAGGGGAAGAAAGCGGACCACAATACAGCGGAGACTTGGGAGAATATTGCACATTATCCAAGTGCTTTACTTCACAATTGCTGTATATATTAACCAATAACCTCGGGGCATATTTGCCAAAACGGCATATTTACAAAAAAGGCCGAATGATGTAATATATGAACTGTACATTTTGGATGCAGGGCGCGCGGATTGCACGGTATTGCTGCTGGATACGCCCCAGGGACGGCGGACGGTAGTAGTTGACGGCGGCGGAAAATACCATAAGGACCGCAAGCCCCTACTGGAATTCCTCGTGCGGAGGAATATCACCGTTATTGATCTGTTGATCCTAACTCATTTGCATCAGGATCACTTCGGCGGCTTTGTACATCTGGTAGACCGTGTGCAGGTGCGGCGGGCGGTGGCACCATGCGGAGACCTGCGATTTGCCGATCGGGTGTATCCGGTGTTTGGAGATCGGGAGTTTTACAGGGAATACCATGACTTTTTCCAGTATTTAGAGCGCAGTAAAACGGAACTGATCCGTTCTGCAGATTGCGCTGGCAGGACCTTCACCTTCGGTGACTATGTCCTGGAATGTCTCTATCCCCTCCAGAACAGCACGCAGCGCTCTGTGGCGTATGCACAGA
>ERZ773252.2436-NODE-2436-length-15975-cov-4.571796_pt1 | contig 15975 bp, 14 predicted proteins | sample MGYA00580517_ERZ773252 | MGnify/ENA primary metagenome ERZ773252 (study PRJEB29015, sample SAMEA2737766) | human gut metagenome | biome: human gut; feature: human-associated habitat; material: faeces | place: China | collected 2012 ... | reverse complement strand
GTGTACTGATAAAATATGTCATTCATCGTGCCGCTATCGGTCCGCACAGTTCTGGTGACCGGGTACTGGCAAAGGACATATCCTTGATCATCGACTGCCAATACATGGCCGGCATGAGGAATGGATATATCGGTCAAACTGCCATTCAAATCGCATAGTTGATAAGTGTCGCTATGCTCTAGCAGCAACTGATCATCTGCGCACTTCCAAATTTGACCATCAAAACCATCAAACAGGGGCGTAACAATCGTTCCGGCGGACAAATCGACCGCGCAGACCCATCGGCTGCTATAGTCACTCGGGGTAAATATCAGCTTCCAGATGTCCTTTTCCTCGATCAGTCGACACGGAAGAACCTCGCAGCTGTCAATTTGCCAACTTTTCCATGCCGTATGTTCCGGATAAGTGGTATCCTTTTCTGGTGGGCTTTGTTGAAAATGTGTAATTGCCTGCTGCGTAAGCGACATTTGCGAAGATGTGCCTGCTGCTCCGGCTCCTATCAACATAGTACAGCATAATGCCAGCGCTGATAATATCAAACAGATTTTTTTCATATGACAACCACCTTTCCTCTTATACAAGATTATACGCAGCCAAAGGCGGCTGTCAACCTTTCAATGGATCAAGAGCGTATTGACATCCAAATGTAAACCGAATTATAATAATAACAATTAACGATGCCGTAGTGTGACATTCGCATGAAAATTAAGTTGTGCAGAAATGCCATGTCACATTTTGGCCTTCTGAAATGTTATACTATATATACCACTATATCAGACCACAGAACAAGGAGGAGTAGAGCATGAAAAAATTACGTTACTTGATCGCGGCGGCGCTTGTCGCCGGCAGCATGGCGGTCTGTGCCGGGGCGGTTAGAACTGTCACACCGCAGGAGGCCCTGCAATCCAGTATTGCACAGGTGCAGCAGCAATGGCAGAATGAGAATGATAAGAGTATGTATTTTATCGATGGTGATGGTTATGGTGGATACGCATCGCCGCTTGTGCCATCGAAAAACCTTTACACCATCAGTCTCGATATAGATGGCTACATAAAATATGGTTTTCTGGACGGCGTTGTCAATATAGAAACCGGAGAAATGGTTATTCCGCTCGAATATGATACGATAGATGTGCTTGCTGACAATAAAATTCTGTTGTCGAAGGAAATTCTGGGTAAGGAACACTGTTCGGATTTCTATCTTTCCGATGAAAACGGAAATATAACGCCGATGGATCTGCCGGTAGAAGGAACATGTATGAGCGTTTCAGATGAAGGCTACTTTTTCGTTGGTATTTATGCCAAACGTCCTTTAACTGATGTTATCTATTATCAGGAGCCGACAACCATCCAATATGATATTCCAAAGCTGGTTCTGTTTGACGAAAATATGAATATGCTCCGCGATGACATTGACGGCGGTGTTGCAATCAGCACGCCCGTGTTTCACAACGGACTGATGGCCATTCAGACAGGAAGCACTTTGTGGGAAGGTTCTGTGAAAGGCGCATATGGCAACGGAAAATACGGATTGATTGACAAAACCGGCAAAGACATCGGAAAAAACGACTTTGATGGGATAGACTGGCGCGATAATCGTTATATCGGCTGGCGAGGCAAAACACTCTATTATCTGGATGGTACGGGCGGCGAGGTTGAACTCCCTGCGAATGCGGGTGAGTACAGTGCGTGGGCAAAGCCTGAAGTGGAAGAGGCACGGCAGCACTCTTTGACGCTCGGTGGTTTTCATTATCCCAGACTCGACATCACGCGCGTGGATTTCTGCAAGCTGGCAGTCAATCTGTACAGCAAGATGAGTTCTGTTCCGGAAAACATACCGGACGCAGCTTTTTCTGACTGCGAGGATGAAAATGTTGCAGTCGCGGCGGCGCTCGGTATCGTCACCGGCTACGAGGACGGAACATTCCGCCCATATGCGTTCATCACGCGCGAAGAGGCCGCAACGATGCTCGATCGGCTGTACAAGTCGCTTGGCGGTACGGAAACCGCAGAGGGCAGCAGGCAATACGCCGATGATGCGCAGTTCGGAAACTGGTCGCGCGACAGCATCTACACCATGCAGAATATCGGCATCATGAAGGGCGAGGAGAATAACGAATTCCATCCGGACGGCGGTTATACCGGCGAGCAGGCCATTGTAACGATCGAACGGATGTATAATCAGTTAGCGCAATAATAGAAAGGCTCCGGATTTTGAACCGGAGTCTTTTGCGCTTAATCCCACTCGAGCGCCAGGCCTTAATATCTCGTGATAATATGCACTGATATTACGCTTTTCGTCCACTTATTCCACACATTTCAAGCTATCCGTAGCATCTTCAAGAATTCTGTAGCCAATTTGTAGCCACTGGCTACAACGCAACCTCCGCTGGCTGATTCACCTCAAAGCCACTCGGTACTACTGTAAATAAATGATACAAGGAGGTTTGCAATATGAAAAAATACATTTACGATAACAGCAACGGACTTTGGTATGAACTGCATGGCGATTATTATCTGCCGTGTCTGATCAGTCCGGAGGAAGAAATCCACACCATCGGCATCTGGGGCAGGAAGCACCAGCAGTATCTCAGAGAGTATCGTCCTATCCTCTACTCCGATCTGGTTCTCAGCGGTAGGCTGTATAGCTATCTCGCTGACATTGATACTCAGGCTCGCAATAAGCTAAATCTGATCGCAACGCAGCTAGCGGAGAAAGAGAGCATCACCGAGGAGTTGAAAGCACAGGATCAGATGGCATGGGTCAGAGCCATGAACAACATCCGCAATCGAGCAGAGGAAATCGTCCTTAAAGAACTGATCTACGAGGAGAATGCAGTATGAGAATCCTTGAAGAGTTCTGGTATGGCAATATTGATCCAACAGAGTATGACACATCCTCTTGTAAGGAGTACAAGAAACTGCTGGAACTGATTTGCAGGAACGAAGAAAAGCTCCAAGCTACCATGACGAACGAACAGAAGGACCTCTTCTCTCGGTACACAGACGCTGTTCGTGAGCACCAAATGACAACAGATTGCCTGATATTCCAGAACGGCTTTAAGCTGGGTGCCAGGATGATGCTGGAGGTCATGGAAGAATAACAATATCAACGGTCAGCCGGGCAGTGATTAGCTGCCCGGCTGGTTTTCTATTTTAACGTCGACTTTCCCAGATAATACGTTATAGAACTTCTCCAATTCATCAAGAACCAACTGTGTTATTGTATAACCTAAAAAGTTTTTTTCATTGATTCCATGTTCAGCTAATATGCAGAAAAGTTTATCATTAAAGCTGTATATGTGATTTTTTCTTAGGAATTCTTTTAGACTCACTTCTGAAAGACGATTCTTGTCACAAAGCTGATACACAACAAAGGCTATGTTCATTTTGAAACGAAGTGTTGCGATGTGTTCAATTTTTAACATGCTCTCAGACAACAATGAAATATAATGCAGTGCAACGGGATACCTAATATATGGGATACAACCATATTCCACACATGATACAATAACATCTATGGCTTGCTGGATACATCCAAAAACAAACATAAAGAAATTATACGCATCTGGCTTGTTTGTATCTACCATGTACTGTGTCCCAGATAATGCAATCTTGAATCTTTCTTCGAATGGTAGCGTAGCATCGTCATCTTCTGAAAACATCACCAATCTTCCTATATCCTCACGAGCGAAGTGCATAATGTCATCAATGCTGTCACATTTGAAAAAATAATCACTCAAACTATTGATACCGTTAAAAAGACTAATAAACACTTGTTCTCCAATTTCATAAAGCGAATTATGATTATTTGATTGGTTAAGAAGCCTCATTGGTAATATGAGAATTTCATCGTGTAGATTATCTAATAGCTTTAGGTTATCTTCAGCGGTTACGCTGATCTGCTTATACAGAAATTCAGCGTCTTTGCCTGCTGGCATCTTACTTTGTATTTCTGAATACTTGCTTAATGGGTCATCAAGAATATGCTTGTTTCCGATTAGCAAAAATGGTAGGTGCTCATTATCTTCAAAATCCATAAATGTTGCAGCTGTAAATACATAACTGTCTTTCCCCGGAAACCATGATTTTAAGTATAGTTGCACTTCTTCAATGTGTCTTATCCAAAACAAATTGATTTCATCCAACGCCTCAGGGGCGTGGTTGGTTTTTAACTTGGGTAACAGAGCTGAGAGTAATTCCTTATATTCAGTTTGGATGAGATGAATTTTATTCAATAATAGGTTCGATTTCAAAGTATATTACCTCATTTAGTAGTTGTTCGGGGATGCCATAGAGTTCATTCAGGAAAGATACTGTTTTATTCATAACCATAATACAATCTGGGAGAACTGTTTTTAACCTGGTTTCATCCTCAACATCTGGAACACAATGATATTTATGAGCTGGATTATTGCATTTTAACAGAGAAGATTCACGAATAGCTCCCCACAGACCATGTTCAAAAGAAGAATCATAGTCATAATACAAACCATATAAATCCTTTTCGCCCACACTCTCGGCCTTCATCCTTATGTTTTGTTTATCAAAGTATTTGGTATCCATATCAATGAATTCTTCGTCCTTAAATTCATTAACCAATGCCTCGATATATTTTTCATCAAAGTGAGATTCCTGAAAGACACCGCTTTCTCTATATCTGGCTAAGACAAGCTTATATAAACCCATACCATACAGTTGATAGTCACGCCAAATATTATCATGAGATGGTTCATTTTTCACGAGATACTTCATCATAATATAGTCTTCTATCAAGACACGCACACAACTTCTACCAGATATTGAATTGAATAATTGATGTTCATATATTTCTTTCAGGCGTTTGTAAGAATATGTTGCAATACCAAGCAAAACATTCATTTTCTCATTGAGAGGATCTGTTGCCACAAATAATTCTGAAAGATATGTAAATACCTCATACAGTTTCTCCATATATGCGGTAACATTTCTCTTTTCCTCCGGAAACTCAATTACAAATATACTGCAGTCTGTCATTTCGCTTACACACCTCCAAAACTTATTCAAATAAGCAGAGTCGATCGTTTCAAAAGTTAAAATCATCATTTCGAGAGAACGTACTGTTGGACGAGCCATGCGCATTATTTCATCGCTATGCTTAACTGTCGGATAGGTTGCCAACAAATCCATCTGATCCTTCTGAAGATGCAGTTTCCCTGAAAGTAAATTGAAATAAAGAGCAACAAACCTAATATCGGTTGCTTCATAAGATTGATGATCCATTGTATCTCGCATGGTCTGAATAATCGCTTCGAAGCGGTCTTCTATGCTCTGATCGGGACAATAAAAGCATTCAGCAAAAACAGGAGCCTTACTGGAAGTAAGAAACACTGTTAATGGTGCAAGTGCCTCTTTCGCACCGATACAACCAATGTAATTATAGAATCTCTTTTGAATATCTTCATCCAGTTTTAATATCTGTGACAACCTTGCAGTGTATAAATCTGGAGCCAATTTATGCAGTGTAGAAATAATGCCGTAGGACTTCCTCAAACCCTCATCTCGTCCATAATGCTTCAAAAGGAGTCCGATCCAGAGATATTCTGGCATACGTCCATAAGTCCATGACTTTTCATCTTCGAATTCCTTCATCAATGGCAAGGAATTAATTGGAGTTATGAACTTTCCTTTTTTGAAGATATGATCTGATAGTTTGCTGTGTGATCGCATCTGGTACCTCTTCTTTCTTGTGAACTCTACTGTCATAATAATGCAGAGTTGAACTTTCATTTGTTCTGCACTATAATTCGTTACACAGCTCAAAAAGATTTAGAACCACTTCATAAGAGGTCCCGTGCGCATCAACGCCTATAAGGGCTTCGATGTATCCACCAGCACTTTTGAACTGTTCTAATGTGGGTTTCAGGCGAAGAACACCACTGCTTTTTACGAACGCCGACAAAATGGTGAGCTTATTATATGGTCCCGCCATTTTGTCTTTTAATATTTCTCCAAGCTACCCGTTAAAGGGCTGATTCAACATAATCATATGCCCACCTCTAACTTTATTATACTATTTTGCAAATCTTCTCCATTTGAAAATCACCAGTCTTTCTCCTCACTTGAATAAACAAAGGGAGACCAGCTTTCGCTGATCCCCCTAAAATACGCCCTTGAGCCACGTAGGTCATCAAGGTACTTTCACAATATTGTATTGCACTACATCCTTTATTATTCATTACAAATAACACAAACATTGATTTCTCTGCATGCAATACATATATTATAGGCGATTAAATCTAATTTGTCAAGAGAAAAAGACATTTATGATAAGCCGTTCAGTCTTCTCCAATTTACCGGCATTCCCATCATATTTCTGATTACTCTGGGTGGAACAACTTTCAGTTGATGGCTTAATTCCTTTAGAAGTGTATCTAATCGGTCTTGATAGTTACAATATCTGTTCTTAGGAAGTAAGATTTTAAACACAATCATCAATGCAAAATAGTCGTTTTTCTGTCCCTTAATTCTAAAATATTTTGAATAACAATTCTTGGGAATAGGCGCATATGATAAATATGAAAACAACCGCTCATCATGCGCACATCTGTTTCTCATCGTAGATAAGAAAAATAGATAGCTCTCTAATTCATTCTCTCTGACACCGTATTTTATTCTTTTAGCAACCTCTGCTCGATCCTTTTGCATCATATTAGCATAGAACTTACTAATATCTCCCATAGAAATTGCATTGACCAAAACCCATAAAGGTATGTACTGTTTTCCATTGACATAATGTGATACAGATGGTTCCTTGTTCTGATTTAAAGCAATTTTCTCCTTCAAATCTTGTATCATAGCGCCAACATCTTTCTTCTTTTTAGAACTTGAAGTGTCAAAGTGGACAGAATCTAAATAATTTTTATGTCCATACTCTTTTGAAAAGCAATAGGAAACAAGTGATTTTACATGCTTTTCTATCTCTAAAATATATTCCAGAGTTAAAATTCGCAGTTTTCGGTCAAATTCATATAATGCATAGATTTCTTCTATGGTCGTTCCGAGGAGATATTTCTCATTCGGAGTTTTTGTCTGCAAAAAGGGGTCTTTATATCCGTTAATCAGATTGTAATAATTAGTTCTTCTGATAATATCTTTGGCTCGCTTAGGGTTCTTGATTACAACGCCTCGACTTCTCAAAATACCAATTTGAATCCTTGTATCTCTAAACACTTTTTCGGGCATACATCCACCTCATTCCACCCGTGCCTGTCCGTTCATCAGCATAGGCAAAAGCCAGTCACGGAGTTTTGTTAATTCACGATTTTCCTGTTTTGTTTGTCCAATCTTTAGATGAATCGGATAAACCTTTTCTTTGAATTGCTTTATAAGAAATTCTGGCGGTAAAGGAATTTTGCTTTGTTCAAGATGATCAGTTGTAATATGTCCCATCGTTGTTTTTCTTGCTTCTGCCATCTTGACAAAATTGACAATATAAGAACTCAACTGTTCGTATACATATTCCTTAGGAAAATAAGATTTAGGATTTACCTTAAAAATATGTTGATTCAATCCACCACTTCCGCCATACCAATATATTACCTCTAATGTAGCAGACCAAGAAAACAAAATATCTCCATCAAAAATTTTATGCTTTGAGGGTATATTTTCAGAAACTTGCTCTGTTTCTGCTGTAATACCATCATGCATCTCTTTGATTTTTATAACTGGAAGTGTTTGTTCTCCATCTTTGGGTCTAAACTTTTGACACGCTAATCCATTTATAAAATCTGCAACACTGTATAGATTTCCAACTTTCCACTCCTTTGGAATCTCCCGTTTAAGCTGCTCATTCCAGACCATTTCACCGCCGGCGGTACGATAAGGCTCGCCATTTTCATCCGGGAAATCAAACTGCGCAAACCAGTAATCATAGAGGGTCTTTGCCATGGCTTCCAGCTCGGAACAGATTTTAGAATTTAATTCTATTTTATCATCTACTACAGATAAAATATCAGCTATTTTTTCTTGCTCAGATAAACTATTTTCAGAAAATGGAAAGTTTTTTATATCATCGGCATTTAAGTTTTTTCGAACACCAGCAGACAATGCCCTTAAATTTTCATAATTGTTTTTTAACCAATAATATAAAAAACGATAATCAGCAAGAGCGTCATTAACTTTTATGTTACAGCAAGCTTGATTTGTTGTGGTTTCAATCATCAGGATTGAAACGTTCCCTCTTGTTTTGCCTTCTCCATACATTGCAACAGATACTGTGTGAGGAGACCAAAGACGAATATTGGTATCTTCTAATGCAAAATCAGAAATATATTCCATAGAATCGAAAATTCTATATTGACCAAGTTGTTCTGTTTTTATCCATGGAATATCTGGAGAATTCCAATATAATTCATTACTTCTTAGAGGTGTAATACCACTGCCTATTTCTAGTGATATGTCCTTGATCGTCTTATTCATACTTCACCCGCCCCAACTGCTGCTTAATCTCATCCTCCAGCCGACGACTCTCTGCGAACAGCTTGTCCAGTCGAGTGGTGAATCCGTTCATCTTCTCTGTAAATTCCTCAGGAGTCAGCTCTACATACTCAATTTTGACCTCAAAATACTGACCGGCAGAGAAGGACAGCTTCTTTTCCTCGATCTCTTTGTAGCTGACTGCCACGCAGAAGTCATCAACTGTTTTACCGGCATTGAAGGTATCAATAATTTTGTTGATTTCCTCCTGGCTCAGCACCGTGCGCTGATTTTTACCGTCAACTTTCTCTTTTGTTCCCAGCTTGGAAGCGTCCATCAGGATCACCTGTCCATCCCGATTTTCTTTATCCAGAAAGATAATAGACACATTGGTGCCGGTGGTAGCGAAGATATTGGAAGGCATGGATACAACACCACGCAGCATACGATTTTTCACGATATGCTCCCGAATTTTTTTAGGAATACCTGAACCGGCAGTCAGAAAGCCGGTAGGAACCACAATGGCAGCTTTGCCGTTTGTATCCATAGAATAGATGATGTGCTGCAAGAACATCAGGTACACTGCCATGCTTCTCTTGTCTTTATTGGGAATATTGGGCACACCAGCAAAGAAACGGCTGCTATATTTTTCGCCGGCTAAGGTTTCCCGATTGTCGCTGAAGTCCATGTTGAAGGGAGGATTGCTGACAATATACTGGAACTTAGCAAGTCCATTCTTCTGTGGGTTCAGGTGTCGGGGAGCAATCAGTGTATCGTCATGTACCACATTGCTGAGAGAGTGAACCAGATTGTTGAGGATCAGGTTCAAACGAAGGAACTCGTTGGACTTAGAAGAAATGTCTTGTGTATAGATGGTACAGTTATCTTCACCAATCTGGTGAGCCAGAGCCAATACCAGCGTACCGGAGCCAGCCGCAGGGTCATAGACGGTAGCATTAGTAACTTCTTCATGCACCATGATACGGGCAATAATGTCTGCAATGGTGTGCGGGGTGTAATATTCCGCATACTTGCCGAAATCCTTGTTGTAATCCTTAATCAGATACTCGAAAATCTGGGAGAAGAAATCGTATTTCTGCTCAAAAACTTCTGCAAAGCTAAACTCCACCAGCTTATTGATGATGGCACGGCAAAAGGGTGATTTCTTTGCGGTTTCAATGACATACTGGGAGATTGGCTCAAATAGTTTGATTTTTTCCTCGCTTCCGGTCTGGACGGAGAAGATGTCCAGATTGTAGTTTGCAATATCCACCAGCGTATCATCAAAGAGTTCATGGAATGGGTATGGGGTTCCATCTGCTTTCTTCATACTGTCGTCGTTCTGATGGTTAAACAGATAGGAAATATAGTGGTTCTTTTTCAGTTTCGCCACATTGCCGCCCAGCATCATGAGCATCATCTCATAGTCTTCGTCCGACATGGCAGTCAATGCTGTTTCCACATTTTCTGCCTGGGCAATAGACGGTTCCACCTTGCTGGCTTCATATCCGAATTTGTCACTCAGATATTTGTACAGAAACACCTGAGTGATGATTTTATATTCGCCCGGAGAACCACCCAAGCCAAAATTGGCACAGATGGCTTTCAGGTCATCAATCATTTGTTTTGTCTTTATGGTAATCGATTCAATCTGCATCATGCGGTATAATTCCTTTCGGCAAAATATTCAGTCGAAACACATTGGTCTATAAACTTCACCTGATCGAGAGTGGGTTTTACGCCGCTCTTGCGACAGGATTGGATAATGGATGGCATGATCTCCTGAGAGAAAAACGCATGGTTGTCCATCATCCGTTGATTTTTCAATACTTTTTGGTCAACTGCCGCTTTCACTCCCATAAGAACATCGAAAATCACAGAATCTGCTCCAATGGGTGGAGGACTTGCTTTCAATCGTTTGTGGGTACGCATATATTTTGCATCATTGCCATACTTGGAGCATAGCATCTGATCTCGAAGGTTCTGCTGTGCAGCAGCTTTCCGAATCCGATCCAAGTCCTGAATGTGCTCTTTCATTTCGTCAGCAGTCAGTTCCTCTATGTTTTTCTTTTTGAAAATCCGCTTGAGTTCATCGAGCAAGGAAACATACTCTGGGTCTTTGGGGTCCAGGGAGCGTTCCAGCTCACGACGGGTTTTCTCTAAAATGTCTTGGAACTGGTCGGCAATCACCATTTCGCTCTCAGATACCTTGCGGAAATGAAATTCAACCTGATCCAATGCGGTATTAAGCAGCTCGGTCATGTCCTCGCTTTTCTGCATATTCTGCTTGAGGTTGATAATGCTGATACGATTATTGACCTCGGTGAGCATAGCATGAAGGCGCTCCATAGAAAACTTCTTTGCAAGCTCATCGTAGCCAAATAGTTTCATAATATTGAGCAGTTCCTTATAGGTATCCAGTGCCTGACGCAGAGAAAGCAGCTCGCTCTTATCGTCCAGAGCAGTGATCTGCTGAGAGAATAGTTCTGCATTGTCCGTTGCATATAAAAACAGCTTGTCCTGTATGCTCTTTAAGTCCTGTTCAATCTCCTCTTGAGACTTGAAAATATTCCGGTATTTTTCAAATTCATCGCCAAGCTCAGACTGCAATTCTTCAAAGTATGCCTTGTTGGTTTTGTCAAATTCGTTGCGGATGTCCGCAAAATCTACTACATAGCCATAGCGGAAGGTTTTATATGGACGGTTCACACGAGTAAGGGTTTGCAACAGGTTATGCTCTCTGATCACACGACCGAGATACTGTTTTTTCAGTCGAGGTGCATCAAAGCCAGTGAGCAGCATATTGTAAACCACCAGCAAGTCAATTTTTCCTTTTTTGAAATCCTCCTGATAACCACGGCGGGTTTCTTTATCTTCCACATCACAGAGAATCAACTCATGGGTCAGCTCCGGGTATTTATCCAGTTCTTCCTCAATTTTAACAGCTTGTGGTGAGGAGTCACAAACAATCATACCCCCGATGGTGTTGTCTCCCAATGCGATTCTGCTGTGCTTGAAATCTTCTACGATGTACTCCACCAGTGCCGATACATACTTCGGGTGTGCATACACATCCTTTTGGGATAGGGAGCCTTTCTCTGTTTCCAGAGACTCCAAAATAGTTTGCATCTTGGTTCGATACTCCGTTTTAATGCCTTCCCGAATCAATTTCAGAGTGTAGCCATCGGCGATGGAGCGATTGTAATAATATTTGTGAATGTACTCTCCAAATACGTCCTTCGTGTTATATCTGTCACCAATCAATGGTGTACCTGTTAATGCAATCATCACAGCATCACGGTCAGAAGCCATTAAGTTTGCCAGGAAGGAACCATTGGGGTTGTAGCTTCGGTGCGCTTCATCCAAAAAGTAAATGCGCTGTACATCTACATCATAATCGGATTTTCTGGCAACAGATTCCTCTGTAAATTTCTGAATATTTACAACGGTAATGCTGTCCTCACCGGAATTGTTAGAGGTTCCAATCGTTTTAATATTTTTGATAAAATCTTCCTTTGAATTGACCTTTTCAACATGAAGACCACGAGCAGCAAATTCCTCACTGGCTTGTGTAAGCAAATCAAGCCGGTCAACAACAAAATAGAATTTTGCCACCTTGCCCTGACGCTGAAAATAATCACGGAGGTATCGGACATTATGAAAAGCAAGTGCGGTTTTTCCGCTGCCTTGGGTGTGCCAAATGATACCATGCTTCACACCTGCATCCAGTTTCTTCTCAATAGCCAAGGTTGCAAAAAACTGAGGATAGCGCATGATATGTTTTTGCAGAGTTTTGATCCCATTCTTGTCTGTTCGCTCCACATAGGCAAACCCATATTTCAAAAACATATTGAAACGGGAGTGGGTGAACAAAGAAGTCAGCATTCGATTGGTGGGCGTGTGTTCATCGATGTTAAGGGCATATTCCTCTGTTCCTTTGATCGTAACCAAGTTGTTGTCCATCAAAATGGTTTCTTCAATGTTGGAGTCAACAGGGCGAACAGAACTATGTATAGTAGGATCTTCTTCACGAAAACGGTTAAAGAACAGCTTTTCATAGCTGCTGGATGCATAGAACGCACCTTCGATTGGTTCCACATCGTTGTCATCGTACTCCATGTTATTGGAGAACACCATAATCTGTGTGATGTTGGCAAACCGACGGAATACCTTTTTGGCAAACCGCTTGTTCATACGAGTATGCTCTGCAATGATGCCATCCCGGTTGTTTGGTTTCTTCACTTCAATGAATGCCAACGGAAAACCATTGACTAACAATGTAATATCCGGGCGAAACTCATCTTCACCATTTTGGTATGTCAGCTCTGTTACTACATGATATGAATTTCGTGATTCATCTTCCAAATCAATCAGCCGTAAACCATTGAATCCGCTGAGAAGAATTTTATAAAACGCACGTCCTAAATCATCTGTGTTGAGTTTGATTGCCAGCTCTTCAACCAACGAATCCACATCAGCTTCAGTCAGCGCCGTACCATTCAGGCGGTTGATGCTGTCACGTAAAATTCCTTTGAAGATATTTGTTTTAGGGCAGTACGCTCCGGAACAATCCTTTTGTTTTATATATTTGTATCCCAAACGGGTTAAATGAACCAATGCCGGAATCTTTACTCTGGAATTTTCATTGTGAATCACATGACTCACCTCCCTCAACCAAAACGATCTCCATAATATCCCCAATATCACAATGCAATGCTGTGCAAATTTTCACCAAAGACTCGGTGGACACATTTTCGTTTCGTCCCAGCTTCGCAATTAAGGCTGGACTAATCCCGGCAGCTTGCTGTAAATCCTTTTTCTTCATATCCAAATCAATCAATAATTTCCATAGCTTCTTGTAGCTTACTGCCATATTTGTCACCTTCCATGCAATAACTAAAGTTTATAATTCGTCATTATCATACCAGAAACCTTTTTATTTATCAACAAAAATACACGATAATGAAGTTTTACTATTCGGCTACCCAAAACAGAGTCATTAAAAAGAGAAATTAAACCTGGAAAAGACTACTATGTTTTCGTTACAAATTGGCAAGCAGTGTAAACCTGTACAGGTTCACTCATTTTCTCGATTTCCCCTCTGGGTCAATCTTCGCAAATTGCTTGTTAGGGAAGCATCCCCAAGCCCCTTTGAACGGTATCTGCGATACCGGCTGCACGATTTTTCAATCGTTTTGTAAGAAGCAAGATTTTTCATTTTCAGTTTGTTCCTTTCCTGCCGTGTCGGTGGTGACGGTGTTTTAGACACCGCCACCACTATCAAAATCATCGTCACAACCGTCACGCATCGTCACGCTGCTCTGAAACTCGTTTTAAGATGATCCTTCTTCCTGCGTGAGTGCGAACATTTTCATACTGGGTATGGCACTCATGAAGCAATCTACTTGCATTGACATTCAGGTGTTTTGTCAAAAGATTGGGCTTTGCCTCTAACTGTAAGGCTTCTGCCAGTTCCGTTGGAGTTCCGTTCCACTCTGAAATTTCTTCCGATAGCAAAGCTGCAACTTTTTCCAGAATCGGATCTGGCGGAATCTGCCACAGTTCTGTTTCGGATTTTTCCAACTCTCAAACAAGACGTTCCATATCCTTTTTTAGAATCAGTCTTTGCTCTGGTTGGTCTCTGCCGGACACTTCCAGTACAGCCGTATTACCTGTGCGTTTTTCTTTTTGCAGAACTAAAGCTCCGTCGGCAGCGCCGAGCAATCCATTGGTGCCGGAAATCATATTAAACTTATCATCTGCTTGCTGTTTTCTTGTGTGATGCACCAGTAGCAGCGCAATATCAGTCTGATCTGCGAAGTGTTTCAGCTGACCAATCATTTCATAATCGCTTGCATAGCTGTATCTATCTCCGCTGGCTTCTCTGATTTTCTGCAAGGTATCAATGATAATCAGTCGGGTGCCCCTGTGCTCTGATACAAAACGAGTCAGCTGTTCATACAACCCTGCACCAAGTTGCTTTGCACAAGTTGCGAAGTGGAGGGTATCTGTACCCTCTACTCCGAACATACGGGACAAACGCTCTTGCAATCGCCTGTAGTCATCCTCCAAAGCAAGGTATAACACAGTTCCTGCATGGACAGAATACTTCCAAAGAGGAAGCCCGGTGCTGACATGGTAGGCGATTGGTGCCATCAGGAATGATTTGCCGACCTTGGGAGCGCCTACAAACGGATAGGTGCCGGGATAAAGCAAACCGTCAATAATTGGCAGTCTGCTTTCGTATACAGTGTCATACAGCTGGCTCATAGTCATGGTAGCCAAGTAGGACGGGTCCGACATTCTCTGCATCTGACGAAGCCTCTCCTCCATACTTTCATCTATGGGATTGATTTCTTCTTTGCCAGTTGCTATAATTTCATTTGTTACATAGGAAAGCGACTGTTCCCCATCTGCGCCAACAGGTGGAATCGGGACGGTCGTTTTTTCTTTTTCGTTCATCAAGCGCTTTCACCTCCAATTTCCAGACCGTAGAACTTCTGCTTGAAGAACTAGATGGGGCATTTGCCAGCAATCGTGTGATAACCCATACTTTTCAGTTCTTTGTTCAGATCTCGGATGATCTGATAGGACTTGCTGCGGCTTACGCTCAAAATCTGCTGTACTTCTTCTGCTGTGATAAACTGCGCTCTCATTGGTAGCTCCTGTGTTCAAAAGATGATTTGCGTATTTATAATTCACTAATTTCCAGAACATTTTCTAAATACGCACTTTTAATACATTTTCATTATACGAACAAAGAGTGCTTTTGTCAATACTTGTGGAATAAGAATATGCACTTGCAATTCGTATTATCCTGTGATATGATATGGACGAGGTGAATTATTTATGGACATTTTTGATTATTCCATAATCGGCCAGCGGATAAAAGCACTACGAAAACGCAAAGGGCTGAATCAGACACAACTGGCAAACCTAATCGGCAAATCTCTGCGCACCGTGCAGAAGTATGAAACCGGAGAAATCGAGGTTTCCATTGATGTTGTCAATGCACTGGCAAAACATCTTGATACTACGCCGACCTTTATCCTTGGTTATGAAACCAATACGACGCCGATCAGAAGTCTTGCCGACATAATGAGCTTCCTGTTTGAACTGGACAAGGTTTCTTCGCTTAAATTCGATGTAGATGTGCAGAAACCGCCCCGCAGTAACGAGTGGACCTGTTCCATCCGTTTCAACGGCAAGGAAATGGATGCCGACCACAATGCGGATATGTGCCTGTTCTTAGAACAATGGGAAGAGATGCGTGAGGATATGCGCAGCTACAACTGTACTCCTGCAGCATTACACAGCTGGCAAGAGCAGACCCTTGCGTACTATGCTGGGTCTTCCGTAGAATGTGTGGAACCGGAAGAACTTGACGAGGACGAGCGCTTGGCTCGTCGCAGGGCTTATCTTGAAAAGGAGTTTGGCTCTGAGAAGTAATTAAGGTCTGACATTGGGATAGAAAAGGAGAACACAATGTCAGTAACAAGAGACAAAAGCACAGGAAAA
>ERZ773252.2421-NODE-2421-length-16044-cov-5.298017_pt1 | contig 16044 bp, 12 predicted proteins | sample MGYA00580517_ERZ773252 | MGnify/ENA primary metagenome ERZ773252 (study PRJEB29015, sample SAMEA2737766) | human gut metagenome | biome: human gut; feature: human-associated habitat; material: faeces | place: China | collected 2012 ... | reverse complement strand
CCATAGCGTTAGCCTCTGCGATACCTGCGTTTACGGTCTGCTCCGGGAAAGCCTTTGCCAGCTTGCCGGTGTTGATGCAGTTCTCAAGGTCGCAGTCTACGTGCATTACCTTGCTGTCCTTCTCCATGAGGTCCAGCATAGCGGTAACGAAACCATCACGGTTGTTACGAGAGTCCTTCTCGTGCTTGCCAATCAGAGTAAAGCTCATGTTTATTACCTCCCTTACTGTGCCTTGATCTCTGCGAGCTTCTTCTCAGCAGCAGCAATGGCTTCATCCCACTGCTCCTTGCTCGGCTGAGAGGAGTGCGCGCCGGTGCCTTCAGCGAACGTTGCGCCGAGGCCCTTAACGGTATTCAGCACAATGCAGGTCGGAACGCCCTTGGTGTCGTAAGCGAGCTGAACTGCGTCGTAGATCTGCTCTACGTCGTTGCCGTCCTGAAGTTCGATTACGTTCCAGCCAAAAGCGTCAAACTTGGCGCCGATGCCCTTGCCATGGCTCATGACCTTGTCAACTGCACCGTCGAGCTGATACTTGTTGTCGTCTACGAAGCAAATGAGGTTGTCGAGCTTGTAGTGAGCAGCGAACTGAGCAGCCTCCCAAACCTGACCCTCGTCGCACTCGCCGTCGCCGACGAATACGAATACGTGGCTGTCGCGGCCGTCGAGCTTGTTGCCGAGAGCTGCGCCGGTAGCGGTAGACATGCCCTGGCCCAGAGAGCCGGTGGTCAGGTCAACGCCCGGGGTCTTGGTACGGTCGGTATGGGACGGGAAGTTGGTGTGCGGCTGGTTGAGGGTATAAGCCTCCTCGACCGGATAGAAGCCCTTCAGGCCGAGGGTAGCGTACATAGCCGGACCTGCGTGGCCCTTGGACAGTACGCACCAGTCACGATCCTCCCAGTGCGGGTTCTTCGGATCTACCTTCATAACCTCACCGTACAGAACTGCCAGCGCGTCGATAACGGACATTGCACCCGGTACATGGCCGAAGCCAAGCGAACCGACGGTCTTCAGGGTCTCCACACGGATTTCCTGAGCAAATACGCGAAGCTCCTGCATCTTTTCTGCTTTCTGCATTGCATACACCTGCCTAATTCATAAGTATTTTCTCTTATCGCGCCGTGACGCAGTGTGCCGCGCCGGCGCACAGCGGTGCCTTACCGCTGTATACGATTACAGTGTATCACCAAACCGCTCAGATTTCAACCGAAAATCGTGTTTTTTCAGATAAAAATTCCGCTCTCCCCTGCCGCTGCTGCGTCGTTTTTCCGCAGAAATGCGCAAAAAACGTATTTTTTCATCCGTCTCGCGTCTCACGTTTTCCGTCCTTTTTACGGAAAATCCCGGGGCTTCTCTGCCTGTTTTCCGCCATTTGCTGCGAAACTCTGCACTTTTCTGTATATTCGTGCAGTCACGAAAAACCACAACTTACCCATCATCTCACCTTTTTTATTTTTCGAAATAAAATTTTACAGCCCTTAAATCCCGGTATTTTCGTTATTTTCACCAGTTTTTCATCCTGCGCCGCCTGTCTCTTTGCTTTTTCACCAAATTTTACCCCTGATTTCTGGCTTTCTGTGCAGTAGACAACTTGCGCATAATTTGATAAACTATAAAGGTACATTGTGGACTTGTTTGGATATTTTTCAAGGAGCAGCATGAAAATGAAGGTCAGCCGATTGAACTCCATAGAGCAGTATGTGATCTCGCGCGAAACCGTCAGCATCGACGAGTTGTGCGAGGTTTTCGGCGTGTCCAAAAATACCATTCGACGCGATCTGAACGAGCTGGAAATGCGCGGCCATATTACAAAGGTATACGGCGGCGTGACCGCGACCGTGCCCTCGGGCGCGGTGCCGACCCCCATCCGCTCCAGCCTCAACACCGTGGACAAATCGCTCATCGGCCGTCTGGCGGCGGAGGAGGTTGAGGACGGCGACACCATCTTCATCGACTCCGGCACGACCACGCTCTGTCTGCTGCGGTTTCTCGTGGCGAAAAAGCGCATCACGATCATCACGCACTCGCTCGGCGCACTGAGCGAGGCCTCCAAATACGATAACCTCAACATCATTTCGCTCGGCGGCATTTACAGCCCCACGACCGACTCGTTCGTCGGCCTTTCCGCGATCGAGGCGCTGTCCTCCATGCGCATCAACAAGGCGTTCATGGGCGCGACCGGCGTTTCGCTGACCGCCGGCATGACCAACACGACCTTCCTCGAGGCCGAGATCAAGCGCGCGGTCGTGCATCGCGCCGACAGCATCTACGGCATGGCGGACTCGTCCAAGATCGGCCGCGAAGCCATCGTCACCTTCTGCCACCTCAAGGACCTCACCGCGTTCATCACCGACCGCGAACCGCCGAAGGAATACGTCGACCTGTGCCATCAGGAAAACGTCAAGCTCCGCTACGAATAAAAATTTGAGATAAGAGATAAATTTACCCCGGCAGGTTTCCTGCCGGGGTCTTTATTTTGCATCATTATGGAAATATTATATCAGATTTCCCGTCAGCACACGGTTGATGAGCTCGACGATCTCGTTTTTCGGGATGGGCTGCGGCTCGGTGATCCACTTTTCCATCATGCCGACGATGCCGGTCGCGAGAAAACGCGCCGCATAAGCGTCCTCCACGCTTCGGAACGGACGCATTTCCAGATGGCACTCCTCGAGCACCGTGATCATCTTGCGCCCGAAGCCTTCCACGCCCGTGCCGCGCACGAGCGCGCGGACGATCTCGCGGTTCTCCTCCAGATAATCCACCGCGCGCGCCAGGACCGGCTGAAGATTGCTTGTCCCGCTCGGATGCAGATCCGCGATCAGCTCGCGGAAATCCTCGATCATCTCCGCCTCGATCTTTTCGCGCAGATCATATACATCGCGGTAATGCGCATAGAATGTGCCGCGGTTGATGTCCGCCTCGCGAACCACGTCGGTTACCGTGATGCTCTGAAAATCCTTCTGCTGCATCAGCCGGGTCAGAGCCTGCCGCAGCAGCTTTTTCGTGCGCCGTATGCGCTTATCCTCCTGTACTGCTCCTATCATTTTCCCTTTCCTCCGTTCAGAATGCGTTCAACTTCTCTCTGTCCCTTTCGGCTAAACGCACATTATTGAACATTTTCATATTTTATGTTCTTTTACGTACACATTATTTATATTTGCCTATTGTGTTCGTTAACCTTATGTACTATACTATATCACGAAAAGAAATCCGATACAATATCTATTTTCCCGAAAGTTGGTGTTTTCCTTGTGAAACTTAACGGACACAATCCGGTTGATCTAATCATTAACCACAGAAAACTGATCGAAAAGGTATTTACCATACTCGTCGTGTTCAGCCTCATCTGCATCCCGATGGTCGGCATCAACTACGACCTGACCAAGTACCTTCCCGACTCCTCCCCGTCCGCGCAGGCGCTCGACATCATGGAGGACGAGTTCACCTATCCCGGCATGGGCCGCGTAATGCTCCATGACGTGACACTTTACGAAGCGAAAAACATCAAGGACCGCATCGCAGATGTTGAGGGCGTGGACATGGTCATGTGGGCCGACATGACGGCCAACATCTACGGTTCGAGCGAATTCATCGACTACGACGACATCGACGACTACTATCACGAGGACGACCAGTCCGCCTACATGGACGTCATCTTCGAGGACAAGGACTCGTCCTCCCAGACGCACAAGGCCGTCCGTCAGATCGAGCAGATCGTCGGCGACCGCGGACTCGTCGCCGGCTCCGCCGTGTCCGACACCAACCTCGGCCCGACCATCAACAAAGAGGTCGCGCGCGTCATGGTGCTCGCGGTCATCATCATTTACATCATCCTGACCATCACAACGACCTCGTGGTTCGAGCCGGTGATGTTCCTGTCCGTTCTCGGCATCGCCATCATCATCAACATGGGCTCGAACATCATCCTCGGCGAGATCTCGTTCCTGTCCAACGCGGTCGGCGCGGTGCTCCAGCTCGCCTGCTCGATGGACTATTCGATCTTCCTGCTGCACTCGTTCACACAGGAGCGCGCGCAGGGCATCGAGCCGGAGCAGGCCATGGCGAACGCATGGCGAAGCGCGTTCTCGTCCATTTTCGCCTCCGGCATGACGACGATCGTCGGCTTCGCGGCGATGTGTCTGATGAACTTCGGCATCGGCCCGGACATGGGCGTTGTCCTTGCCAAGGGCATCACCATCAGCCTTGTCACTGTGCTGCTGCTCATGCCGGCGCTCATCCTGCGCTTTCAGGACATCGTCGCCAAGACCAAGCACCGTCCGTTCATCCCGACGCAGAGCCGCGGCATGGGCAATTTCGCCTACCGCATCCGCCGTCCGCTGTTCATCCTCGTGCTGCTCATCATCATCCCGTGCTACATCGCGCAGGGCATGGCGAACTTCACCTACGGCAACGAGGCGGTCGCGAACTCCCCCGGCACGCCGGTCTATGAGGCCGAGCAGCAGATGAACGCCGCCTACGGCAAGAGCAACATGATGATCGCGCTCGTCCCGCTCGACAGCAGCCTGACCGAAAAGGCGATGACCGACGAGATCGACGACCTGCCTTACGTCAAGTACGCGCTCAGCCTGTCGTCCGTTCTGCCCGAGGGCATCCCCGAGGACTTCCTCCCCAAGAACATCACGAGCATCATGCACTCGAAAAACTGGGCGCGCGTGATCATCAACGTCCGCTCCTCCGGCGAGAGCGACGATGCGTTCAAGTTTGCCGACAATATCCGCGGCATCGTGGATCAATACTATCCGAACGAACAGACCTACCTCGTCGGCGTCACCCCGTCCACGCAGGACATCAAATCCATCATCGTGCCCGACTACAACCGCGTCAATATCGTTTCGCTGCTCGGCGTCGCGCTCGTTGTCGCGCTCACCTACAAGGCGCTCATCCTGCCCTTCGTCGTTCTCATCCCGATCGAGTGCGCGATTTTCATCAATACCGCTCTTCCGTACATCTACGGTCAGCGCACGATGTATCTCGGCTTCATCATCGTCGGCTGCATCCAGCTCGGCGCGACCATCGACTATTCCATCCTGCTGACCGGCAACTATCTGGACGCGCGAACGCAGGGCGACAAAAAGGAAGCCGCCATTCGCGCCGTCTCGATGAGCGCGGAGTCGGTCATGACCTCCGGCATGATCGTTATGACCGTTGCCTACGGCCTGTACTTCATGACCTCGGTCGAGGCAATCTCCAGTCTGGGTCGCCTGATCGGCCGCGGCGCGTTCATTTCGGTCATCATGGTACTGTTCTTCCTGCCGATGTGTCTGATGATCTTCGACCGGTTCATCATCAAGCCTGACCACGCGGAACGAAAGCACGCAAAGATGAACCGTATCCATGCGATGAAGGTCAAGCTGCCGACGCTCAGCGCGCTGCATGAGCAGCGTCTGCGCCTGCATCAGCAGATCCGCGAAAACCGTCATGCACGCCACAAGCAGACGCGCGCCAAGTGGAACAATCTGCTCCACGGCAAGGGCTTCACCCTTCCCGAGCAGCCGGATAACGGCGAGGGCATCGAAACGCCCGAGACCGCGAAGCGCACGCTGCCGAAGCGCGTCCGCATGCGGCTGAAGGCACGGCTCGACCGCCGCAAGGCGCGTCTGAGCGACCTGATTTCCGCAAGAAAGAACGACAACGATAAGAGCAACACGGAGGAAAACGACAATGAAAAGAAATAAGCTGCGCCGCGTTACCGCGACCGCACTCTTGCTTTCGTTCGCGCTGCCGCAGTGCGCCCAGGCCGCCGCTCCGACAGTCGAGACCGACGAAACCGTATACATCAACATGGATTACTACGGTGCGCCGACCAACACGCGCATCGTCAAGGGCGTAAACCTCAACGGCCACACCGAATTCACAGATTTCGGAGACTACAAGGACGTTTACAATATGTCCACCTTTGACGAGCCGACCCTCAAGGATGGCTCGGTCTACTGGAAGCTCGACACCGACAAGAACCGCTTCTACTACGAGTGCATCCCGAACGACACGGTCAACATCCAGATGCCGTGGAACTTCGACGTTTCCTACAAGCTCAACGGCGTTCCGGTCGAAGCAGACCAGTGCGCCGGCGCGAGCGGCACCATTCAGATGGACATTCACGCCGTGCCGAACACCTACGCGAGCGACTACTACAAGAACAACATGATGCTGGTCTGCGCGACCGGCATCGACATGAGCAAGGCGCTCTCCATCGACGCGCCGGGCGCACAGATCCAGTCGTTCGGCACCTACAAGCTCGTCATGTTCATGGGTCTGCCGGGCGAGGAAAACACCTTCACCGTCCGCATCGGCTCGAATGACTTCGAGAGCATGGGTCTCATCATGTTCATGACCCCGGCGACCACTTCCGCACTCGACATCATGTCCAGCATGCGCGACATCAAGGACCGTCTGGAAAACTCGGGCGACAACCTCTATACCGGCGTCAGCTCCATGCTGAGCACCATGCAGGCCGTGCAGAGCAGCCTTTCCTCGATGTCGAGCGGCATTTCCGGTATCGATCAGGTGCGCAAACAGCTCATCAAGGACCGCGGCACGCTCGACCCGAGAACGGATGCGGCGCTGAACGCGCTCGATGAGCTGACCGGCAAGTCCGACTCGCTCATTCCGGAGCTGAACACCACCAAGGACACTCTCACCTCCCTCAACGCCACCACGAGCAGCATCCTCACCACGCTCGAGGAGTCCGGCGAGGATATTCCTGAGTACCAGAAGCTGCTGAACGACGTCAAGACCTCGCTCGGCAATCTGGAGGACCTGTTCGATGACCTCGATGACGAAACCGACAACAGCAGCTGGACCATCGCCCAGATCCGCAGCGCGAGCGAGGATCTCCAGAAGGAGCTGAACGCGCTGACAGAGGACCTCAGGAACCTGTCGGACAGTCTGGAGAACCTTGATCTGGAAACCCCGGTTTCCATCGAACTGGCGAATTATGTCAAGAAGATGGCAACAGAGGCCGGTACGACCGCCGCGGACACTGCTTCCAAGCAGGCATACGACAAAGCTATCGACAGCGGAATGTCTAAAGAAGATGCTGCTGCCGCTGCTGCTGCCGCTGCAGAAAGCGCTGCAAGCTCCGCCGCTTCGAGCGCAAAGGCTTCCGCCTACAACAACGCACAGGCGCTCGCCGCACTCATGACCGGCATCAAGAATGGTTCTTCGGATGTCACTTCCAAGATGAAGTCCATGACCAAGCAGCTCGAGAGTGTCACAAAGGAAATGTCCGACCTGCTCAACGCGACGAACTCCCTGCTCAAGGACCTTGAGGACATCGCGGACGTATTCGACGAGTACAAGGGTCTGCCGCAGGACTTCACCGCTGAGGGCAAGAAGCTGACCGAACTCGCGAACGGCTCGCTCGACCGCGTAACCAAGCTGCTCGCCGACCTTCCGGCGCTGCGCGAGTCGCTCGATACCATGACCACGACCGCGAACAGTGCCATCGACAAGACCACGAGCCTTATCACCTCGACCAAGAAGGCGCTCTCGACCTCCTATGACCTCGTGAACACCGCGAACAGCGTTCTGCGCTCGGTGCGCAGTCAGGCCGACGCCAGCACGCAGGCGACCATCGACAGCCTGCTCGACACGCTCGGCAAGCTGTCCGGCTCCACGGCTTCGGGTCAGATGCAGACCGCGACCGACTCCATCCACTCCGCCGTCAAGGACGCGGAGACCGACCTCGAGGACGACACCAACGTGCTCAACATCGACACCTCGGCCGACCTCGAGTCTGTCACCTCGAGCATGAACCCCTCCCCGTCCAGCCTTCAGTTCATCCTGCGCACCGAGGAGATCTCGGTGGACGATGATGACGACGACGGCACTTCCGACCAGGACGCCGCAGACGAAGGCGTATTCGCCCGCATCTGCAACATCTTCAAAAAGCTGTTCACCGCCATCACCGGCGTGTTCGCGTCGGACGATTGACCGCATACTGCAAAGCACCGCTTCCACATGGAGGCGGTGCTTTTTTGCGCAGAAAAACACCTCGCAGACAGCATTTCTGCGAGGTGTTCGTTTTTACGCCTGCGCCGCGTCGTTCAGACGGGACAGGTACTTGCTCTGATAGAACTTCAGCTTGCTCTCGAACTGAGGGCCGGACTTGAACTCCGCCTTCGCATAGGCGTGCGTGTCGAATTCCTCTGCGCCCTCGACGAGCTGAATGGTGTAGATCGCGATGTTCGAGCAGTGATCGCTGATCTTCTCAAGGTCGTGCACGATGTCGAGGAAGTGAATGCCGGTCTGCATCGTGCAGCCGCCCTCGCCAAGACGCTCGATATGACGGCTCTTGAGCTGCTCCTTCATGGTATCGACGACCTCCTCGAGCGGCTCAACGCTGCGCGCGAGCGAAACCGACTGCGTAACATACGCCTCGACCGTCATGTCGAGAACCTCGCTGACTGCGTCTGTCATGGCGTGCAGCTCGTTCATCGCGGTCGTGGAGAAGCTCAGGCCTGCCTGACGGAACTCGTCGGCGCGGTCGAAGATATTCTGCGCATAGTCGCCGATCTTCTCGAAGTCGGACAGCGAGTGCATCATCTCTGCGCTCTGGCGGCGCTGATCGACCGAGCGCACGTTGTGCATCGTGGTCAGGTAGCGGCCGATCTCAACCTCTGCGCGGTCGAGGAACGCCTCGTGCTCACGGAAGATCTCCTCGCTGGCCGCACTGCCGCCGAACATCGGGTCGACCGCAAGGTGGAAATTGCTCTTCGCCGCCTCGCCCATGTCAGCGATGCAGCGCTGCGCCTGATCGAGCGCGAGAGCCGGCGTGGTAAGGAAACGCGGCTCGAGCTTCGCAAGCGGGTCCTCCTGCGTCTCGCCGGTCGGTACGCTCCACCTTGCGAGCTTGACCAGCAGACCGGTGAACGGCAGGAACAGCAGGGTGCAGGTCACGTTGAACAGCGTGTGGAAGTTCGCGATGCCGCCCTTGTCGATCGGATTTTCCCAGAACGAGAAGCCGACCGTGTACTGCACAGCGTAGATCGCGACCAGGAACGCGATCGAACCGATGAGGTTGAAGTAGAAGTGCACCATCGCGGTGCGGCGCGCGTTCTTCGAGCCGCCGAGCGAGGACAGGAATGCGGTGATACAGGTACCGATATTCTGACCGAGAATGATCGGGATAGCGGCAGAATAGGTGATCGCGCCCGTCGTGGACAGCGCCTGCAGGATACCGACCGACGCCGAGGACGACTGGATGATCGCAGTGACGCCCGCGCCGACCACAACGCCGAGCACCGGGTTGGAGATCGCTGCAAACAGATCGGCAAACTGCGGCAGATCCGCGAGCGGCGCGACCGCGCCCTCCATGACCGCCATGCCGATGAACAGGATGCCGAAGCCGGTGAAAATGTCCGCGATGTCGCGCGTGCGGCGCTTTTTCGCGAGCATCATGATGATAACGCCCACCAGAACGATGATGTAGGCGAGATTTTTCGGCTTGAGCAGATCCATGAACAGGTTGCCCGAGCCGTCGCCGCCGCTCAGACGCAGGATCTGCGCGGTGACGGTCGTACCGATATTCGCGCCCAGGATAACGCCGACCGACTGCTTGAGCGTCATGATGCCTGCGTTAACAAAGCCGACCACCATGACCGTCGTCGCGGACGAGGACTGAATGACCATCGTCACGACCATGCCCATGATAAGAGCGGTAAAGACGTTGCCCGTCATTTTTTCCAGAGTTTTTTCCAGCTTGGAACCGGCAGCGCGCTCCAGTCCCTTTCCCATTGTTGTCATACCGTAAATGAACAGCGCCAGTCCGCCGATCATCTGCACGATTGACAGCACATCGAATTCCATACGCTTCCTCCGTTTCACATTCTCTAAATTATCTCTTTACGAAACGCATACATTTTAAGTGTATCAGCAGGAGCGCATCCTGTCAATTCCAAAGGATGAAAAATAAACGCAATCTTTACGCCTGCGCTCGTTCATTATGTTGCATTGTTGTTACATTTCGCATATTGGTCTATGCCATTCGTATCATGCTGTAATTGAGATACGCCGCAAACAGCAGCCATGCCGCATACGGCATGAGCAGCCTGCCTGCGGCTTTGTCGAGGCGGGAAAACGCCGACAGCGCTGCAAGCACGAGCGCGAGCAGCAGGAGCAGCCACCAGAACGCGACCTCGTACTCCTGCGCCCGGAAATACAGCAGCGGCCAGACAAAATGCGCGGCGAGCTGCACATAATAAAGCATGAGCGCGTTTCGGCTCTCCTGTGTGCCGAGGCGGTACACTCTGCGGCTCGCCGCCCCCATCAGCAGATAAAGCACGGTCCATACGGCCGGGAACACCCATGCGGGCGGCGCGAGCGGCGGCTGCGGCAGCGCACTGTACTGCGCCATGGCATCCATCGTCAGCACCGCGGCGGCCCCGCCGACAGCAAGCGGCAGCACGGTCAGAAAAATCCCCATTCTCCCCTCTCCTTTGCCATATCATATGCGGAGAGCGCGAGGATTATCCGGCCGGCTGCCGCCTGCCTGCTCAGAATTCCTTTTTCTGATAGATTTTGATCCCGATCTGCCAGCAGAGGATGTAAACCGCTCCGCAGACCGCGAGACAGCCGGCGAGGAATGCCGCGAGCCTGCTCACGGGCCAGCTGTCCATGCCGCCGACCGCCTGTACCAGACGGTTAAACGCCGGATGGTTTTTCAGCGCGGTCAGCGAGATGATCGGCACCCAAACGACGCCCATCAGAAAATACCGGCCGCGTTCCGTGCCGAAGCGCAGGATGAGGTCAAATTCGATGCCCATCAGCAGCAGAGCAGCTGCCTCGCAGCCGAGCAGACCGAGCAGGTTTTCCGCAAGCGAACCGTCGCGGTGCACTGCGCTGAACACCATCGTCAGAACAACACCGAGCAGAAACATCGCGGCGTTAAGCGCAAGGCTGACCGTGAACTTGCTGCTCACGATATCGCGCCGCGAGACCGGCAGCGTCAGGCTGAGCCTGTCCCAGCCGTAGGCGTGATCCGTGCTCATCAGCGTCGCCGGACCCATGACCGACAGCATCGTGACCAGGAACGGTATGAATGCGCTGCCTCCATAGGCAAACGCCGAGACTGCCATGACGGCGAATACCCACAGAAGCGCCTTCATCGAGCGGCGGATATTCATCCAGTCCGCAAAAAGCATTGCCTTCATTATGCTTCCTCCCCTCTCGTCAGAAACATCATGATCTGTTCCACGCTGACCGGCTCGACCGGCCAGTTTTCCGGGATGCCGTCCCGTTTGACCAGTGCTTCGCAGCCAAATGCGCCCTTTCGCACCGCCCGGACTGCGTCCGGGTCGAGCGCGTTCAGCTGCTCCTCCGTGCAGCGCAGCACGCCGTGACGGTCGATCAGCTCGTCCCGTCCCTCACTCAGCAGTACGCGGCCGTGATGGATAAACGTGATATTGTCCGCGATCTTGTCGAGGTCGCTCGTGATGTGGCTGGACAGCAGCACGGCGTGCGATTCGTCCTGCATGAAATCGTACAGCAGGTCGAGCACCTCGTCCCTCACGACCGGGTCAAGTCCGCTCGTCGCCTCGTCCAGAATCAGCAGCTCCGCGCCGTGCGAGAGCGCCGCCGCGATGGACAGCTTCATTTTCATGCCGCGCGAATAATCCTTGATAGCCTTGCGGCGGTCGATGCCGAAGCAGTCGAGACAGGCCGCGAACTGTGCCCCATCCCACGCGCGGTAGGCTCTGCCGAGCAGCGTGTCCACCTGCGCGGCGTTCATCGTGCTCAGAAAGCCGCCGTCCTCCAGCACCACGCCGATGCGCTCACGTACCGCCGCATCATCCGGCCGTCCGCCGAGCACCTCAATCTCTCCGCTGTCCGGCCGCACAAGGTCGAGAACGGTCTTGATGAGCGTCGTCTTTCCGGCTCCGTTTTCGCCGATCAGACCCATCACACAGCCGCGCGGCAGAGTCAGATTGACGCTGTCCAGCGCAAATCCTTCGTATTTCCTGGTCAGCCCTCTGATTTCGAGTGCGTTTTTCATTGATTCCCCTCCTCAAAAGCCGTTTGTGCGATCTCCATGAACTCCTCCGCGGTCAGTCCGCCCTGCTTCGCCGCGTGTACCGCCTGTGCCAGATGCGCCTCCACGGCGCGGAGCTGTTCCTCGCGCAGCCGCGCGCCGCTCACCTGCGCGACAAAGCTGCCGCGTCCGGTCTGCGTGACGATCAGCCCCTCGCGTTCGAGTTCTTCATACGCTCGCTTTGTCGTGATAACGCTGATGCGCAGCTCCCTTGCGAGCAGCCGCATGGACGGCAGCGCCTGCCCTGCCGTAAGCTCGCCTGAGACGATCTTCGCCCGGAGCTGCCGCGTGATCTGTTCGTAGATCGGGGCGCTGTCCGTGTTGGAAAGAATGATGTTCACGCTCTCCCTCCTCTGTTTATTGTATACACTCATTATATACAATATTCACGCTTTGTCAAGTCCCCTGCCGTCGATTATTCAATTTTCACAAACAGCGTTTTGTACAAACCTTTCTCTTTATTTTTGTTGCATATGCCTATTTCCAGCCATCAAATAAGCACGCGCTAACTCAACGAAAATTTAGTCGAAATGACGAAATATTTAACTTGCATTTGTGCAACTTTCGCGCTATACTGAACTTGTCAAAGGGAAGAGCAAGGAAACGCTTCCCCATAATATACATCCTTGCAGCTGCGGCCAGCGCAGCATATTCTAACATAGACCACCTCTCTTTTTCCTTTCTTTTTACTCTTTTTTCTTTGCAAAATCGAAACTCCCTTTTCGATTTCGCGCAGGAAAGCGAACCGCTCCCGGTTCGCTTTTTTGTTTTAAGACGGTCGAAAAACTGCGTTTTTCCGACAAATGAAAAGGACGCTTTCCGTTTTCAGAAAGCGTCCTTTTCTTTTAGCCTTGTTTACTTCTTGATGATCAGCGCCATGAACACGAGGTCGGTGTCTCCGGTGTTGTCGAGCGCGTGGCCGCTGCCGTCCGGGCAGAACGTCACATCGCCGGTCTTGACCGGGAAGGACTTCTCACCGTCGTTGTACGAGCCTTCGCCGCTCAGAATGTAATAAGTCTCAGTCTCGCCGTGGTGCTCGTGAAAGCCCAGCGTGCAGCCCGGCTCGATCGTTACCTTCGCGTACAGGCCGCACTTGCCGTCGAGCTCCGCTTCGCCGAGCAGGTGCTCGATGATCACACGACCCTTGCCGCCGGCCATCTTCTCTACCTTGTCGATTTTATGCTCGCTTGCAGTCGTCATCATAATAAAACTCCGCCTTTCCTGTCGCCGCTGTTTTGCAGCATTCTTATCATTTCCTATTATAGCGGTTGTTTTTCAAATTGCAAGCGCGGCAGAAAAGATTTTACAAACCGTAAACCGGGAAGCTGATGCGCACCTTGAACTGATCGCCGTCCACCTCGACCTCGAACGTGCCGCCGCAAGCTTCGGTGTAGCTTTTCGCGATGGCGAGACCCAGACCGCTGCCCTCGGTCGAACGCGCCGCGTCGCCGCGCACAAAGCGCTCGGTGATTTCATCGGGGGCGAAGTCCATTTCGTAGTTCGCGGTGTTCTTGACCTCAAGCACAGCCTGCCCATCGCACTCCGCAAGCGAGATAAAGACGCGCGTACCGTGCAGCGAATACTTGACGCAGTTGCCGATGAGGTTTTCGAGAACGCGGCTCATCTTGCGGCCGTCCGCCCGGATGGGAAGCTCCTTTTCGGGCAGCGTCACCTTGAGCGCAAGGCCGCTCGCCTGAATGGCCTTCTCCTGCTCCGCGAGCGCCTGCCGCACGAGCGTGGCCGCGTCCAGACGCTCGCAGTTCATCTGCTCCACGCCCGAGCGCACCTTGGAGATGTCGAACAGGTCGCTCGTCAGGTTCTTGAGCCGCAGACCTTTCTGGTGGATGATTTTCGCATAGTCGTTCGCCTCCTCGGGCGTCAGCTCCATCTGGCAGAGCAGGTCGGAGTAGCTGAGAATGCTCGTGAGCGGCGTTTTGAGGTCGTGGCTGACGTTCGTGATCAGCTCGGTCTTCATGCGCTCGGCGCGGATCTCGTTCTGAACCGCCGCCTGCATCCCGTCACCGAGCGAGTTTATGTCCTCCGCCATCGCGGCGAAAACGCCCTCCGGCATATCGGTCAGCCGGGATTCCATATCGCCGCCGCGCATCCGATGCAGCGCGTCCACGATGCGCTCAAAGCCGTGAATGCGCCGCGCGAGGAAATAACTCGCCGCGAGGAACCACGCGATACCGAGCACGAATGCGAGAAACGAGCCGCCCTCCGCGCCGAATACTGTGGCAAGAAGCGCCAGAACGACCGTGTAGCCGAAAAAGAGGAGCAGGACGTTGCGCGTCTTGTAGTCGCGTGTCAGCAGATGCATCAGCTTTCGCGTACTCTCCCGCACACCGCGCCAGCACCAGCGGACAAAGCGGACGCACCAGCACTGCCGCGCAAAGCTGCGGTTCTTAACAATCCGCACGAGCGACAGCGTAAGCTCCAGCGCGAACGCGAACGCCGCCGTCAGGAATGCGACAGACGGCATCAGCAGGAAGATCATGTCGCTCGAACCGTTCGCGATTTCCGCCGTGAGCGCGATATTCAGGCCACCCGCAAGTCCCAGAACGCTCCAGAACAGCAGGACGTTCCCCTCGACCGGCAGACGGTCGAGCGTTGCGAGGTGCATCTCCTCGTCCTCCGGGCGGCGTCCCGTGACGAACAGAAGATACACGAACAGCAGCAGCGCCGCCGCCGTCAGCGTGAGAACGATATAAATCGTATGCGCGAACGTATCCCTCTGTGCGCTCCATATTTCCTGATACTGCGCCGCCTGCTCGGAGGTGACGCACACCCTGATGACCGTGCCGAGCGGATAAGTAGCAGACCGGACGTTGTATTCATCAGTCGGCTCATCGTCAAAGCTGTCGTCAATCGGCTCATCGTGAAATGGCATATAGTACCACGAAATATTGCTCTGCGTCGCGTCGTCCGGCCGGGCAATCAGGTAAAACGCCGCGTTCTGCGTCGCGCTGTCGCTGAGTTCGGCGTTCGAAATCACCTTTCCGTTCATGACGCCGTAGTAGCTGCCCGGAAAATCCCGGGTCTGCTGCTCGAACTCCTGTCTGGATATGTGTCCCTCCAGAGCCGCCTCCAGCGTTACCGCCGTGTTGTTCACCTGCCCGGCCATGTACCTCGACTGAGAGAAATTCGTTTCAAACTGATAAATCATGCCGTCCCGGCCGAAATCGGCCAGGACATTTTCTCCGAACAGCACCGCCGCCGCGAAGCACCCCACAATGCCCGCGAACGCGATGATTTTTGCCGCCGTACTACGTAAGATCCCCTTGATATTCATGCTCACTCGCTCCTCTCTATCTTGTATCCAACGCCCCACACTACCTTCAGATACCGCGGCTCCTTCGGGTTGATTTCGATTTTCTCCCGGATGTGCCGCACATGGACCGCTATCGCGTTATCGCTTACGATGTCGTCGTTCCAGACCTGCCGGTAAATCTCCTCAGTGGAGAACACCCTGCCCGGGTGGCGGCACAGCAGCTCCAGTATCTTGTACTCGAGCGGCGTCAGGCGCACGGCTTCCCCGTCCACGGTGACGCTTTTGCTCTCGGTATCGAGCGACAGACCGCGTATCACGATCTGCGCGGCGGTCTTCTGCATCGCGCCGAGCTGCGTATAGCGGCGGAGCTGGCTTTTCACCCGCGCGACCAGCTCGGAAGGATTGAACGGCTTGGTCACATAATCGTCCGCGCCTGCTGTCAGACCGAGAATCTTGTCTGCGTCCTCGGATTTTGCCGAGAGCAGGATGACCGGAATGTTGCGGCTCTCGCGCAGCTTGAGCAGCGTCTTGATGCCGTCCAGCTCGGGCATCATGATGTCGAGCACGATGAGATGCACGGTCTGCGACATCACGATGTCGAGCGCTTCCAAACCGTTGTACGCCTTCTCGATCTCATAGCCGTCCGCACGAAGGAAAATCGCGATGCTGTCCACGATCTCGCGGTCGTCGTCCACCACCAGAACAGTCAGCTTTTCCATTTTCC
>ERZ773252.2397-NODE-2397-length-16237-cov-11.887962_pt1 | contig 16237 bp, 14 predicted proteins | sample MGYA00580517_ERZ773252 | MGnify/ENA primary metagenome ERZ773252 (study PRJEB29015, sample SAMEA2737766) | human gut metagenome | biome: human gut; feature: human-associated habitat; material: faeces | place: China | collected 2012 ... | reverse complement strand
CACCGAGCGCGTGGATGATTTTGCCGATTTCAGCTTTGGCAAGATCGAGCTGTAAACTCCGCTGAGTTTTGCACAATGCTGCCCCCTTCCGGTGGAAAACTGGAAGGGGGCTTTTTGTCTCTTTCCTTTTTCGTCGCTTCGTGATACAATAATTCTGATTTGAGAGCGGAGGGAGAGCACCAACATGGAACATTCAACGATCGCGGCCATTGCAACCGCGCCCGGCGCAGGCGGCATTGCCGTGGTGCGTCTTTCCGGCCCGGAGAGCTATGCCGTGGCGGCAAAGGTGTTCTGCCCGGCCAACCCGGCAAAGCGGGTAGAAGATGCCAAGGGCTACACCGCTCTGTTTGGGCACTTCATGGAAGGGGAGGAAGCCTTTGACGAGGGCGTGGCCCTCTTCTTCCGGGCTCCCCACAGCTACACCGGCGAGGATGTGGTGGAGCTTTCCTGCCACGGCGGCAGTGCGGTGGCCCGGCGGCTGGTGGAAAGCTGCATCGCAGCCGGGGCCGCCCCCGCCGCCCCCGGCGAGTACACCCGCCGCGCCTTCCTCAACGGCAAGCTGGGGCTGACCCAGGCCGAGGCCGTTATGGACCTGATCTCTGCCGATGGCAGACAGGGTGCGGCGCTGGCCAATGCCTCCCTGAACGGCGCGCTGGCGAAGAAGATCGGGGCTGAAAAGGATGCCCTGACCGCCCTACAGGCCCATCTGACTGCCTGGGTGGATTTCCCCGAGGAGGACGTTCCCGCGCTGGAGGATGCCCAGCTGGTATCCACCCTGACTGCCGTGAAGGGAGAGCTGGACACCCTCATCCGGAATTATGATGCCGGTGCTGTCCTGCGGGAGGGTGTGGACTGTGCCATCGTGGGGCGGCCCAATGCGGGCAAGTCCACCCTGCTCAACCTGCTGGCCGGGTTCGACCGGGCCATCGTCACCCCCGTGGCGGGCACCACCCGGGATGTGGTGGAGCAGGCTGTCAGGCTGGGGGACATCCGGCTGAACCTGTTCGACACGGCCGGTCTGCGGGAGACCGAGGATGCGATCGAGGCCGAAGGCATCCGCCGCAGCTGGAAAAAGCTGGAAGAGGCGGGGCTGATTCTGGCGGTGTTCGATGGCTCTGAGCCCCTGACCCGGGAGGATCTTGCGCTGGCGCAGCGGTGCGCCGGTCGTCCGGCCATTGCACTGGTCAACAAAGAGGACAAGCCCACTCAGTTTGACGCAGAGATCATTGCAGGCGATTTTGCCATGGTGATCCCGGTCTGCTGTCAGGAAGAGGGGAGCCGCAGGGTGATCGCCGCTGCCGTTGCCCGCCTGCTGGGCACCAACAACATCGACCCCCACGCTGCCAGCCTTTCGGGCCAGCGCCAGCTTGCCGCCGCCACCCGCGCGCGGGATGCAGTGGCCGGTGCGCTGGATGCGGTCAGCAGCGGGTTCGGGCTGGATGCTGTATCGGTCTGTGTGGACGATGCGCTGGATGCCCTCTGTGACCTCACCGGCGAAAATGAGTCGGAGAATGTCATCAATGAAGTGTTTGAGCGGTTCTGTGTGGGGAAGTAACGGAGGGCAGCCCGTCTGGCAGCTTTCTCCTCGGACACGAAACGGGCCATTCCATCGCCCGCCCTATTGCCTGCGGCAACAGGGTCCCACCCCAGCGGACGGTCCTCGGAGAAACTTCCAGCCGCTCTGCCGGGTAACAGCGATTGAACCATAGAGGAAAGTATAGGAAAAGTATGAATCATCTTGGAGATTACGATGTGATCGTAATAGGCGCGGGCCACGCTGGCATTGAAGCGGCCCACGCTGCCGCCACGCTGGGTGCCAAAACGGCAGTGTTTACCATGAGCCTGGATGCCATTGGCAACATGCCCTGCAATCCCAGCATCGGCGGAACTGCAAAAGGAACGCTGGTACGCGAATTGGATGCGTTGGGCGGTGTGATGGGCCTTGCGGCAGATGCCACCTACCTGCAGAGCCGGATGCTGAACAAGGGCAAAGGCCCTGCCGTTCATGCCCTGCGCGTTCAGACCGACCGCAAGCGCTACCACGAATATATGAAGCACGCCCTTGAGCTTACGCCCGGCCTTGCCATCCATCAGGCCGAGGTGGTGGGCATTGAGGTGGAGAACGGCCATGTCAAGGGCGTTGTGACCCAGCTGAACGGGGAGTACAGCGCAAAGTGTGTGGTCATTGCCACGGGCACCAATCTGGGTGGCAAAATTTTTGTCGGTGATGCGTGGTATGCTTCCGGCCCTGACGGGATGCACGCCGCCAATGCCCTGACCGAGAGTCTGAAGGCCGCCGGTCTGCCTTTGCGCCGGTTCAAGACCGGTACGCCTGCCCGCGTCCACCGGAGAAGCATCGACTTCTCCAAGCTGGAGTGCCAGCCCGGCGACCCGGACAGTGAGCTGCAGCCCTTCAGCTTTCTGACGGATGCACCCATGCACAATAAAGTCGAGTGCTGGATAGCCTACACCAACCCCGAGACCCACAGGATCATTCTGGACAACATCCAGCGCAGCCCGCTCTATGGCGGCATGATCGAGGGGGTTGGCCCCCGGTACTGCCCCTCCATTGAGGACAAGGTGGTGCGCTTTGCGGGCAAGGACCGGCACCCCATCTTTGTGGAGCCCTGCGGCGAGAACACAGAGGAGATGTATCTGCAGGGTGCGTCCAGCAGCCTGCCTGAGGATGTGCAGAACGCCTTTTACCGGAGCATTCAGGGCTTTGAACACATTGAGATCATGCGCCCAGCCTACGCCATCGAGTATGACTGCGTAGACCCGACCAGCCTGGAAGCCACACTGGAGAGCAAGGTGGTGCGGGGCCTGTATGGTGCAGGCCAGTTCAACGGCACCTCCGGCTACGAGGAAGCTGCCGCGCAGGGTCTGCTGGCCGGTCTGAATGCTGCCCGCAGTGCAAAAGGGGAGAGTCAGCTCATCCTGGAGCGTCAGACCAGCTATCTGGGCACGCTGGTGGATGACCTTGTCACCAAGGGGGTCATGGATCCCTACCGCATGATGACCAGCCGGAGCGAGTACCGCCTGACTCTGCGGCAGGACAACGCCGATCAGCGGCTGACCCCCATTGGCCGGGAATATGGTCTGGTGCAGGATGACCGCTGGGCAAAATACCAGCACACCCAGAGCATTCTGGAGGCGGAGCGCCGCCGCCTGCACGAGACCCATCTGCGCACTGCTGACCTGCGCGCTGCCATGGAAGCAGCCGGGCTGACCCCTGCCGCGGAGGGCGGCATTGCCGAGGAGCTGCTCCGCCGCCCCGAGATCAGCTACCCGCTGTTGGCGGGTGTGATCGGCTGGGGTGAGGGCATCACCCCCATGCTGGCCGAGCGGCTGGAGACCGAGATCAAGTACGCGGGCTACATTGCCCGGCAGGATCGGATGATCCGTGACGTGGCCCGCCACGAAAAGACCCTGATCCCCGCAGATTTTGAGTATGCTGACCTGACCGGCCTGACGCTGGAGGCCCGTGAGAAGCTGACCCGCATCCGCCCGAAGAATCTGGGGCAGGCAGGCCGCATCCCCGGCGTTTCGCCCTCCGATGTGGCGCAGCTGAGCATTGCTTTAACAGTGAGAGAGAAAACCTGATGCACTGACGGAGAGGTTGGACGAAGGAGGGCAGAACCTCTGTACAACCTCTCAGCCGCCTGCGGCGACAGCTCCCCTGATAGGGGAGCCATTGGTAGAAAGATAAAAGAATTGCCTCAAACGAAAAGGGACAGATAAATGATCGACAAGAACAGATTAGAGCAAAAATGTTCCATGTGGAACATTGCGCTGACCGGGAACCAGCTGGATCAGCTGGATGCCTTTGCGCAGATCCTGGTGGACTACAACCAGAAGGTCAACCTGACCGCCATCACTGACCCGGAAGGCATTGAGGACAAGCACTTCCTCGACAGCCTGCTGTTTGCCAGCCAGCCCGAGGTGGCAGGGAAGATGGTGGACGTGGGTGCCGGTGCCGGATTCCCGGGCATCGTGACAAAGATCTACAAGCCCGAGTTGGAACTGACCCTGATGGAGCCCACCGGCAAGCGGGTGGAGTTCTTGAAATATGCCTGCGCTCAGCTGGGCCTGACCGGGGTGGAGTTTGCCAAGGAGCGCGCCGAGGAAGCCGCCCGCAAGGCATGGCGGGAGCAGTTTGATCTGGCCTCTGCCCGTGCGGTTGCGGCTCTGCCCATGCTGGCCGAGTACTGCCTGCCGCTGGTCAAGGTGGGCGGCAGCTTTCTTGCCATGAAGGGCGCTTCCGGCGAGGAGGAACTGGCCGCTGCCCGCGGTGCCATCCGGAAGCTGGGCGGAGAGTACAAGGAAACCCGCACCCTGCATCTGCCGGGCGGCGATACCCGCACCCTCATCCTCTGCAAAAAGATTTCGCAAACTCCGACAGCCTACCCCAGAAACGGTGGAAAGATCGCAAAGTCTCCGCTGAAATAACGCAAAACCGCAAGATAAATGCCAAGCCCTGCCGAACGATTCTTCTGGCAGGGCTTTTTGATTTCTGGTACACTGGAATTGCAATGAGAAAACTTTCCACCGTTTCCCGGGAAACAGTGGAAAACTGCGTCACATTTCAGCGAAAGGGGAAAGAATCATGTTTGAATGGAAGAAATCTGCCGGAAAGATCTACACCCTGCCTGTGGAAAGCATCCATCCCTCACCGTTTCAGGCCCGGACTGTCTTTGATGAAAAGGAACTGGCGGGGCTGGCTCAGAGCATCCGGGAAAACGGCCTGCTGCAGCCCATCTCGGTGCGGAAGGTCGAGGGTGGTTACGAGCTGGTGGCAGGGGAGCGGCGGCTCCGCGCCTGCAAGCTGGCCAGGATGGAGACCATTCCGGCCATCCTCTGTGACTGCGGCGACCAGCGGACTGCGGCGCTGGGTCTGCTGGAAAACATCCAGCGGGAAGACCTGAACCCCTTTGAGCAGGCACAGGGGCTGCGGGATGTGATCGCCCTTTGGGACTGCACCCAGGCCGAGGCGGCCAAACGGCTGGGCATGGCACAGCCCACCCTTGCCAACAAGCTGCGGCTGCTGCAGCTGACCACCGACCAAAGGCAGTTCGTGCTGGACAATGGCCTGACCGAGCGCCACGCCCGGGCTGTCCTGCGCCTGCCCGAGAACCGGCGGAGCGAAGCCCTTATCACCATTGCCAAGCGGCGGATGAATGCCCGGCAGACCGACCTGTACATTGAACAGCTGCTCAATGCCGCCGCCCCGGGCAGGCACCGCATCTCCATGGTCAAGGATGTGCGCATCTTTGTCAACACCATCGACCATGCCATCCGGCTGATGACGGACAACGGTGTGCCTGCCACGGCCCACAGGGAAGAGCGGGACGGCTATATCGAATACACGGTGCGCATTCCAACCGCAGCCGCGCAAAGATAAAACGCATCGCAATTTTCACAAAAAATGCAATTCCACAGGGTTTTTACGCAAAATAATCAGGAAACAGGTTCAAAAAGCCGCGCTGATGTGCTATACTAGTCTTTAAAGGGGCTTTGCTGGTGGGAAAACAGCGGGGCCCGGCCTCGAATGTTCCATGTGGAACAAATAATTTTCCCGGGAGGAAACAAAGAGCGTGGCTAAAATCGTTGCAATTGCAAACCAAAAAGGCGGCGTGGGCAAGACAACCACGGCCGTGAACCTTTCGTCCTGCGTTGCGGCTCTGGGCAAAAAGACGCTCATCGTCGATCTGGACCCGCAGGGCAATACCACCACCGGTTACGGCATTCCCAAGCGGAGTGTCGATGTGGGTACTTATGAGCTGCTGATCGGTGAGGCGGAGGCAAGGGATGCCATCCGCAAGACCGAGTTCCGCACCGATGTCATCGGTTCCAACACCCGGCTTGCGGGTGCGGGTCTGGAAATGATCGACCTGCCGGGCCGCGAAAGCCGCCTGCGCAAGGCGCTGGCCTCGGTGCAGAAGGACTACGACTTCATCTTTGTGGACTGCCCGCCCAGCCTGGATCTGCTCACCCTGAACGGTCTGTGCGCCTGTGACAGCGTACTGATCCCCATCCAGTGTGAGTATTACGCGCTGGAGGGTCTGTCGGAGCTCATCAGCACCCTCAAGACCATCCGCAAGAAGTACAACCCCTATCTGGACATCGAGGGCGTGGTGTTCACCATGTTCTCCGGGCGGTTCAACCTGACGCTGCAGGTGGTGGATCAGGTCAAAAAGTATTTTGGCTCCAAGGTCTACAAGACCACCATCCCGCGCACCATCCGCATCTCGGAAGCGCCCAGCTACGGCCAGCCCATCAATTTCTATGAGCCCAAGGGCAAGGGCAGCGAGGCCTATATGGATCTCGCCATTGAGTTCGTAAAGAACAACCGCCCGCATGAACCGGCACGCCGCCGCACAAAAGGGAACAGTGCCCCCGCCGAGCAGAAAAGCGCACTGGAACAAGTGAAGCAGGGGGAAGCGTAACCTATGGCAAAAAAAAGAGGAGGACTGGGCCGGGGCCTGGAAAGTCTGTTTGAGGACACAGCCCCCAGCTTTGAGTCCGATAACCGGATCGAGACGCTGCCCCTGCGGGAGATCGAGCCGGACCCGGCTCAGCCCCGCAAGACCTTTGATGAGGAAACGCTGGCAGAGCTGGCGGCCAGCATCTCAGAGCACGGCCTGCTGCAGCCCATTGCGGTGCGGCCCCACGGGGTGGACCGCTATCTCATCGTGGCCGGTGAGCGCCGCTGGCGTGCCTGCCGGATGGCAGGCCTGACCGAGGCACCCGTCGTTGTGAAGGATGTCACGGATGAGCAGGCCATGGAGCTGGCGCTGGTGGAAAACCTTCAGCGCGAGGATCTGGACCCGGTGGAAGAAGCACTGGGCATCCGGGAACTGATGACCCGCTGTGACCTGACCCAGGAACAGGCTGCCCGCAAGCTGGGCAAAAGCCGCAGCGCACTGGCCAACAGCCTGCGTCTGCTCAACCTGCCCGAAACGGTGCTGGAGCTGCTGAAGGGCGGTTTCCTCACCACGGGCCACGCAAAGGTGGTGCTGAGCCTGCCCACCCCGGAGCTGCAGGAGCAGGCGGCACAGATCATTGCCGACCATGAGCTGAATGTCCGGCAGGCAGAGGCCCTGTGCAAGAAGCTGGCCAAGCCCCCCAAAGAGCCTGTGGAGCCTGCCCCGCGCGGCACCCTGCCTGTGGAGGTGGAGGAGAGCCTGAAGCAGGCGCTGGGCAGTGAGGTCAATGTGGCCTACCACGACGGCAAGGGCAAGCTGACCGTCCACTTCTACTCGGATGAACAGCTGAAGGCTTTTGCAAACTTATTAGGGCAATATCAGGTTGAGGATTAAACCTCTCCGTCATTGTTGTTGCCTGGTAGGAGAGGCCCTGGCAGCCGATGGAAGCTTTTCGTATACGCCGCCAGCCCGACTGAGAGGTTGTACGAAGGCAAGCCTGACCGAGAAGAAAAACATAGCGATCCAAGGCGGCACGCCGCCTTTGAACGGCATGGGAAAGGGCTTACCTGCCCGTGCGAACCGAAATAGAGTAAGGAGAGTAAATCATGCTTGATATCAAATTTGTCCGTGACAACTCGGATGCTGTCAAGGAAAACATCAAGAAGAAGTTCCAGGATGCCAAGCTCCCTCTGGTGGATGAAGTCATCGAGAAGGACGCAAAGTACCGCGAGTGCCTGAAGGAAGTTGAGAGCCTGAAGGCTGCCCGCAACAAGCTGAGCAAGGCCAACGGCCCCCTGTTCGGTCAGCTGAAGAAGTGCACCGATGAGGCCCAGAAGGCCCAGCTGCAGGCACAGATCGATGCCAACAACGCCGCCGTCAAGGCCGATGCGGACAAGATGGCAGAGCTGGAAGCCGAGGAAACCAAGCTGGCTGACCGCATCCAGGAGATCATGTACACCATCCCCCAGATGATAGACCCCAGCGTGCCCATCGGCCCCGATGACACCTACAACGTGGAGGCTCAGCGCTTTGGTGAGCCTGTGGTGCCCGATTTCCCCATCCCGTACCACACCGAGATCATGGAGAGTTTTGACGGCATCGATATGGACGCTGCTGGCCGCGTTGCCGGCAACGGCTTCTACTACCTGCTGGGCAACATTGCCCGCCTGCACGAGGCTGTGCTGGCTTATGCCCGCGACTTTATGATCGACAAGGGCTTCACCTATGTCATTCCTCCCTTTATGATGCACGGCAACGTGGTGCAGGGCGTGATGTCCTTCCCCGAAATGGATGCCATGATGTACAAGATCGAGGGCGAGGATCTGTACCTGATCGGTACCAGTGAGCACACCATGATCGGCCGCTTCATCGACCAGACCCTGGACGAGGCCACTCTGCCCCTGACCCTGACCTCCTACAGCCCCTGCTTCCGCAAGGAGAAGGGCGCACACGGCATCGAGGAGCGCGGCATCTACCGCATCCACCAGTTCGAGAAGCAGGAGATGATCGTGGTCTGCCGCCCCGAGGAGAGCGCCGACTGGTACGAGAAGCTGTGGCAGATGTCCGTGGAGCTGTTCCGCAGCATGGAGATCCCCGTGCGCCAGCTGAACTGCTGCTCCGGCGATCTGGCTGACCTGAAGGTCAAGAGCTGCGATATCGAGGCCTGGAGCCCCCGCCAGCAGAAGTACTTCGAGGTCTGCTCCTGCTCCAACCTGGGCGATGCACAGGCACGCCGCCTGCACATCCGCGTCAAGGGCAAGGACGGCAAGACCTATCTGGCCCACACCCTGAACAACACCTGCGTGGCTCCTCCGCGTATGCTGATCGCCTTCCTGGAGAACCATCTGCAGGCCGATGGCTCCGTGACCATCCCCAAGGTGCTGCAGCCCTACATGGGCGGCCTGGAAGTTATGGTCCCTACCCACAAAAAGGGCTGAGCCTGAGCTTTTCCACAAAGCACTCATAAAATGTTGAAACCCCCGCCGTCCGCGTGATGCAGACGGCGGGGGTTTGTTGTGTAGAAAAAACAAAAAGAAAAAAGCTCCTGATTTTTCAATCAGAAGCTTTTTGGTGACCCGTACGGGAATCGAACCCATGTTACAGCCGTGAAAGGGCCGTGTCTTAACCGCTTGACCAACGGGCCTTACAAATACAGAGCTTCGCTAAAACCTCCGACTTTCATCGTCCACTACTGCGGACGACCGTCCCCCTTATCTTAGCGAAACTCTGTAACGTGGTAGCGGTAACTGGATTTGAACCGGTGACACTTCGGGTATGAACCGAATGCTCTAGCCAACTGAGCTATACCGCCATATTTATTTTGTGCACTTGAACAGTGCTTTATTATTATAGCCAATCGACCGCGATTTGTCAACAATTATTTCGCAAAAATTCAAAAATTTCTGAAATATCTCCTTCTATGGCGTAAAAAAGACGCTGTAACAGAAAAAACGTTACAGCGTCTTGCGTAAATCATTCCCGGTATTTCTCCATCATTTCCTTGAACAGCACAGCCGGAGAGGGCGGTGTGTAGGTGATGGCGTTGGCACCCGCCGCAATGGTGGCGGAAATGCTCTCGCCGGTCTTGCCGCCGCTGGCGATGATGGGCACATCCGGGAACTGCTTCCGGATCTTTGCCACCACCCGGGGCGTGTCGGTGCTGCAGGCCACATTCAGGATGGATGCCCCGGAATCAATGCGGCTCCGGATGTTGGTGTCCTCTTTTGTCACTGTGATGATGACCGGGATGTCCACCACCCGCGAGACCGCCAGCAGGTTCAGGTCAGAGATGGGGGAATTGAGCACCACGCCCATGGCACCCTGGCTCTCCACGTCGCGGGCAAGGTTCAGGGTGCGCACGCCATGGGTGGTGCCGCCGCCCACACCGCAGAACACCGGGATGTAGGATGCCTTGATGATGGCATCGCTGATGGCCTGCTGGGGCGTGAAAGGATAGACCGCGAACACCGCGTCCGCGTCGCAGTTGCGGATGATGGCAAGGTCGGTGGTGAATACAAAGCTTTTCAGCCGCCGCCCGTTGATGACGATGCCGCTGGCGGCATACACCTCCTGGGGCATTTTCAGGATGTTGTGGCGCAGGCGGCTCTCTACGTTGGGGGAAGTTTTCTTTTCAGCTGCCATGGGCAAGTCCTCCGTTTCTCAATTGTATCAAATGGGAACTATATTATAGGAAAACAGGGGAGTTTATGCAAGAAACATCCTGTGAACAGTCTGCAAATAAAAATCGACCCGCTCCGTCCGTGCTTCACAGCACCGGAGAGGGTCGTTCCTTTAATGTGTTCTAACGTATTTTAAAATATCCTCAGGCACGCCGGCCAGTGCATCGGCTCCGGCAGCAGTCAGCTCTGCGCGGCCCCGGAAGCCCCACAGCGCCCCCATGGCAGGCAGACCGGCATTGTGCCCGGTCAGGATATCTACATCGCTGTCGCCCACAAACAGGGTGCTGGCAGGGTCTGCATGCAGGTCCTGCATCAGGCTGTAAACACCGGTGGGGTCGGGCTTGGTGGGCACGCCCGGGCGGCTGCCCCGCACCAGAACAAACCGACCTGCCCCGAAATAATGCTCGATGATCTTGCCGCACAGCGGGTCAGCCTTGTTGGAGAACACCGCGCACTGCACGCCCGCAGTGTTCAGCGCGTCAATGAGGGTAGCAATGCCCGGGTAAGGCGCGGTCTTGTCCTCCTTGTGGGCATCGTACCGGGCGGTAAACTCCGCCAGCGTAGCGGCCAGCTGCTCCGGTGTGCGGGCTTCGGCGGGCGAAAACCGCTCCACGAGCTTCGGGATGCCGTTGCCCACCATGTGCTTGAACTGCTCCACCGTAAACTCCGGCCACCCGTGCTGTGCGCACACCCAGTTGCCTGCATCAGCCAGGTCGTCGATGGTGTTCAGCAAAGTGCCGTCCAAATCAAATAATACTGTATGAATCATAACAATTTTACTTCCCCTAAAAACAATAACTTTATCTTTATGCCAAGGACTCCCCTTATTGGGGGAGCTGTCGCCGATCGGCGGCTGAGAGGTTTAATTCGTTTCCATAAAGCTGAAAAAATTCTCCGCATCCCGCAGCGGCACGCTCCTCACCTTGAGTTTTACCCAGCCGGGAAAGGTCAGGGTCAGGTTGGTGCGGCCAACGCTGGCAGCCCAGGGGCTTTGTGCTGCGGTCAGGCAGACATCCGGGTGCAGCACACAGATGCAGTGGAGGTAGAGCCCCCGCTGCCGCCGCAGGGTCATGCGGCCCTCCCACAGCCAGAGGCCCTCCCGCCGGTAGCCAGCCGCGGCCCCGGCCAGCAGTGCCCCAAAGAAGAATGTGGGGATGAGCAGGGTCACGGTCAGCTGGGGCAGCACTGTGGCCGAGACCAGCGTCAGCAGCAGGCAGAGGGCAAAGGGAATGCCTGCCGGTGCAAAAAAGATGAGACTGCGCTGCTCGGTGCGGGCCAGCAGGTCGGGCGGCATCTGGAACTCCGGCAGCAGCTCCCGGAACAATGCCTCCTCGCCGCTGCGGTAGACGAACAGCGGCAGCTCGGGAGAGCAGCCGCCTGCCGTTACAAAGACCGGCCAGCGTTTCATCAGCCGGGCGGCGGGGGAGATGCGGACATCTGCAAAGCTGATCTCGCTTGTCCGCACCCGGCACTCGAAGTGTTCCAGCCAGCCGCCCCGGCTGCCGATCTGGTCGGCTGTGTGCCAGACAGTGTAGTGCACGGTCTGGGCAAAGCTGCGCATCAGGCTGGCCCCCAGCAGAAAGCCAGCAGCCGCCAGCAGCCACGCCGCGCCTGCAGGGAGCCACCGCGCCGCGAAGCGGGCCAGAAAGCTCACCTGGATCTGGGCAAAAACGGCAGGGTTCCAGTCCGGAACATCCCGGGTCTGGCGCACGGCCAGCACGAACAGGGCCAGCGTGGAGAGGCCGTTGGCCCCCAGAAAACCCAGCGCCGCCCGCTCTCCTCCGGCGGGCCGGTGCAGGGTAGGCTTTACCAGAGGCATCAGCTGGTCTGCCACCGCCTCGGCATCGGCTTTGGGCAGGCAGACCGAAAGGGTGTGCTTTTGCGCCGCGCCCACCGGGTAAAGGGTCAGGCGGCTTGCCCCGGCCATCCGGTAGAGCAGGGGCCGGTCGATGGTCAATGCAGCCAGCATCTCGCCCCGCAGGGCACGATCCAGCCGGATGCCCAGCCGCCAGTGCAGATGAAAGGCTCCGGTGTCATCCATGCTCCAGCTGCTCACACGCAGGATGCCCCAGCTCACGGTGCAGAGTAAAAGGAACAGCAGCGCATCCTTTCGCAGAGCCGTGTGCAGGGCTGTCCAGTTCCGCTCAAACAGCACCTGGACCAGCGGCAGCAGATAGATCACCAGCGTCTTGCGCAGAAACCGCAGGACGGTAAAGGGGTGCAGGCGGCGTTCATTCATCGGATCTCCTCCGCAAGGGCATGGGTGAGGGCAGCGGCCTGCTCTGCCGGGACCGCCGGTAAAACAAGCCGCGTGCCCGGTGCCGTGATAACGACCACCGATACCCCTGCCAGCCGGAGCAGCGGCGTGCGCAGCCGGAACAGCCCTGTTACGGCCCTGCGGCGGACCGCCCGCCGCAGCGGGAAGACGATGCCGGAGTACACCGTCAGGGTCTCCGCGCCCAGCGCGGCGGCATAGCTGCAGGCGCGCTGGTACACCACCGCCACCAGTGCGGCCCAGAGCAGGCAGAACACCACCCCGGCGGGCAGGCTCTGCCAGAACACAAAGGGAGCCGCCAACAGGCCCGGGATGGCGGCCCAGCAGCAGAGCACGGCCCGGCCCCGGGGCGGGATGATGAGCGCCGTGCGGCGCAGCTCCCGCTCCGTCACTTGCTGTTCAGCTCCCAGGCATCGGTCAGCAGGTGCAGGGTATCGTCCTGCGTCAGCACCAGGATGCGGTCCCAGGGCAGCAGAACGGTGTTGCCGTGGGGGATGATGAACTCGGTGTCGCGGGTGATGCTGACCAGAATGGCATCGCCGGGAATGGGCACATCCATGATGGCCTTGCCCGCAAACTTGAAGTTCTCGGGCAGCAGGATCTCGTTCAGGCTGGCTGTGCCGCCGCCCAGGCTGAGCAGCTGGCGGATGGTATCCGTCTCGATCTCCCGCTCCAGAATGTGGCTCAGGTTGTCGGTGCCGCAGACCACGGTGTCCACGCCTAAGGTGTGCAGCAGCTCCCGGTTCTTGGGGTTGGAGGCCCGGGCCACGGTGCGGTCCACGCCGAACTCCCGCTTGGCGATCTGACAGGCCACGAGGTTGTCCTCGTCCGAGCCGGTCACGGCCACAAAGGCGTTGCAGCTGCCAACATCGGCGGTGCGCAGGGTGTCCACGCTGATGGAATCGCCGCAGATCACGGGGATGTCCAGCGAATCTGCCAGCATCCGGCACTGGGCCTCGATGGGTTCAATGATGACCACCGAATGGTGGTTCGTCAGCAGGCTCTGGGCCAGATACCGCCCAACACGCCCGCCGCCTGCAATACAAACTTTCATATAAAAACCTCATAATACTTAAAGTATATAGAAACTTTGCCTGAACCAGCTCTTGGCTCCCCCTTTGGGGGAGCTGGCAAAGCCGTCAGGCTTTGACTGAGAGGGTGAGCCAGTTTCCATTATTTCGCCAGCGCACGGAACACTGCCTGCTCTGTCAGGATGGTGGGGCAGATCGTGTCCAGCTCGTAGGTCTTGTGGTAGAGCACCTGCAAATGCGGGTCAGAGACGCGGCAGATGACCTTTTCGCGCCGGAAGATGTTCTTGGCGATCTGTGCGGCCATCAGGTTCACGGAGTCATCCTCGCACACAGCGGCCACAGCGTCGCAGTTCTCCACGCCGCCCTGCTTGAGGATGTCGGGATCGGTGGGGTCGCCCACAAGGGCCGTGCCGCCAAAGGAATAATCATCAAAGCTGTCCAGCCGCTTGAGCTGCTCGGGGTCCTTTTCGATCAGGGAAATATCATGGCCGATGCGTTCCAGATCCCGCACCAGTGCCGCGCCCACCTGGTCGCAGCCGATCACCAGAATATTCATGGATGTCACCTCATTGTTCAAAATCTGTTGTTGTCTGGCCCGGCAGTCCGTGTCAGAAGGAAACACAGGGAAAAACGTTGTGTCCAGTATAGCATATTTCCGGCGGCAGATAAATACAGAAAAAGCAGACAGTGCTCCTGTATAAAATTTGTGATTTTTCGTGCGCAGGCTCTCAGAATATGATATACTGGAAAGCGAACCCAATCTGAATGTGTGCAGAGCGCCTGTGCCGCTTTGCAGGGAGGAGAACCCATGTTTCTTGAAATACTGAAAGCCATCCTGATGGGCATTGTGGAGGGCATCACCGAGTGGCTGCCCATCTCGTCCACCGGCCACATGATCCTGGTGGAGCAGGTGGTCAAGTTCAACGCCAGCGAGGAATTCATGTCCATGTTCCGCGTGGTCATCCAGCTGGGTGCCATTCTGGCTGTGGTGGTGCTGTTCTGGAATAAGCTCTGGCCCTTCGGCCTGCGCCATGGCCGCGTCTGCTCCAAACCTGCCGTCTGGCAGCTCTGGTTCAAGGTGGTGGCCGCCACCATCCCGGTGCTCATCATCAGCCCGCTGGACGACTGGTTTGAGAACCGCTTCTACAATTACATCACGGTCGCCGCCATGCTGATCCTGTATGGTGTCCTCTTCATCCTTGTGGAGAACCGCCGCACCGCCCCGCATGTCACCCGGCTGGAACAGATCACCTACCGCGAAGCCTTCATCGTTGGCGTGTGGCAGATGCTGGCCATCATCCCCGGCTCCTCCCGCTCCGGTGCCACCATCGTGGGCGGCCTGCTGCTGGGTCTGTCCCGTGCCTGCGTGGCCGAGTTCACCTTCTTCCTCGCCATCCCGGTTATGGCGGGCGCGTCCCTGCTCAAGGTGGTCAAGTTCGTCCTCTCCGGCGCTGCGATGACCGGCACCGAGATCGCTGTTCTCGTGGTGGGCTGCGTGGTCGCCTTTGTGGTCAGCCTTGCCGCCATCCGCTTCCTGATGGATTACGTCAAGCGCCATAACTTCAAGTTCTTCGGCCTCTACCGCATCGTGCTGGGCCTGATCGTCCTGGCCGTGGCCGCCATCACCGCCATTGCGTAAATCGCCCCCGACCCCCCAGCCGCCCGCCCGGGCGGCTTTTTTGCGCCCTGGGGCAATTGCACCGGCCCCGGCCTTGTGTTATACTGGAGCCATAAAGAGAGAACCCGGCGGCGGGAGAGTGCCGCGCCTGAAATTGTCAAAAACGGAGGAGATCCCTATGGAAGCATCGACTGTATATTACACCGACTTCCGGTGTCCTGTGGGCACCAGCCTGACCGAAAAGCTGCGCCGCCTGTGCATTGCGGCAGGCATCAAGAGCATTGATATGGACGGCAAGTTCGTGGCCATCAAGATGCACTTTGGCGAGCTGGGCAACCTGGCTTTCCTGCGCCCGAACTACGCCAAGGTAGTGGCAGACCTGTGCAAGGAGCAGGGGGGCCAGCCCTTCCTGACCGACTGCAACACGCTGTACCCGGGCAGCCGTAAGAACGCGCTGGAGCACCTGAGCTGCGCGCAGGAAAACGGCTTCTGGCCCATGACCACCGGCTGCCAGATCATCATTGGCGATGGCCTGCGCGGCACCGATGAGCTTGAGGTGCCCGTGCCCAACGGCGAATACTGCAAGACCGCCAAGATCGGCCGCGCCATTATGGATGCCGACATCTTCATCAGCCTGACCCACTTCAAGGGCCACGAAGCGACCGGCTTCGGCGGAGCCATCAAGAACATCGGCATGGGCTGCGGTTCCCGTGCGGGCAAGATGGAGCAGCACTCCTCCGGTAAGCCTGCCGTGCAGGAAGAGCTCTGCCGCGGCTGCCACCGCTGCGCCAAGGAGTGCGGCTCCGATGCCATCCGCTACAACGAGAACAACAAAGCGGTCATTGATTACGAAAAGTGCAAGGGCTGCGGCCGCTGCATCGGTGCCTGCAACTTCGATGCCATCTATTCCATCGACAGCAGCGCCAACGAGGAGCTGGACCGCAAGATGGCAGAGTACGCCGCCGCCGTCTGTGCAGACCGCCCCTGCTTCCACATCAGCCTGGTGCAGGATATCAGCCCCAACTGTGACTGCCACGGCGAGAACGATGCCCCCATCCTGCCGGATATCGGCATGTTCGCCTCCTTTGACCCCGTGGCGCTGGATCAGGCCTGTGCCGATGCCTGCCTGAACGCACAGCCCCTGCCCAACAGTCAGCTGGGCCAGAACCTTGCAAAGCCCGGCTGGAACTGCCACCACGACAACTTCA
>ERZ773252.2391-NODE-2391-length-16308-cov-3.654218_pt1 | contig 16308 bp, 15 predicted proteins | sample MGYA00580517_ERZ773252 | MGnify/ENA primary metagenome ERZ773252 (study PRJEB29015, sample SAMEA2737766) | human gut metagenome | biome: human gut; feature: human-associated habitat; material: faeces | place: China | collected 2012 ... | reverse complement strand
TACAAGGGCAAGATTAAGGATATGAGTGATAGGACAGAGCTGTTGCAGGAAAAGGCTGATGATCTGGAGCGTGTGAAGAGATATGCCGGTGCAGAGCAGATTGATACGATTATTCGTAAGGTAAAGGAACAGGAGCGTACAGAGCAGCAGATAAGGCGGTATGACAGGTCTTATGGGACAAGATAATTGGAAGGATGGATTGATGAGATGAAAGATAATAGAATGGATAATATCGTGGAATGTGTTTATAACATGGATAACGGCTATGTTGAGGTGTGGTATGTTGACGGGAATATGCTTTGGATAAAATGTGAGGAGGTTGAGGCTGCTCTGCGGACGACAGAGCAGTCGTTGGCGAAGTTACATAAGTTATTGGATAATAAGCCGATAGAGTATGTGGCAATGGCTTTGTCAGGGGAAATGCAGGCATATTGTGATATTGAGGATGAAATGGTTAAGAGTATGTTTGGGACGATTGTGCAGGGGTATTTGAAGAAGGGGTATAATCGGGCTACGGCAGAGATGATGACGAGGGAATTTTTTCGGTATGAGAGCTAAAATTATGTTACTTAGATATTTAAAAATGAAAAAATATTGAGGTAAGGTGGGCAAGGTCATAGTTTAATGATATAATGAAATAAATAATAGATAGTGTCAAATAACATATGAAAAAACGAAATAATAATAAAGGGGTGATAACATGTTAAATGATGTTTCAGGAATAAAGTTAAAAGGTGGAAGTTTTGAAAATTTAACAGATTTAAATATACTAGACCCACGAGATGGAAATAAAGTAAAACGTGTTAAAGGTGCAATTGTATATGGTAGAAATGGTGCAGGAAAAAGTACAGTTGCAAAGGCTTTAAAGAAAGTAATTTTAGGTGGCTATACTGATATTATTGATGCTAATGTGTTTGATAAAGATGGGACTATTATCAATTTATCAGAAGATGAAAAAAAGCATATATTTGTATTTGACGAAGAATTTGTTGACGCGAATGTAAAACTTCAAGATACAGGATTAAACACAATAGTCATGCTTGGACAACAAGTAGAATTGGCAGATAAAATTACAGATGCACAAAACGAATTACACATTGCTAAGCAGCAATATATAGATCAAGAAAATATTATAAGAAATGTTTTTGAAAATAGAGATAATAGTAAGTCTCCGAAATTCTATCAAATGAAATTGAAACTTGCACTACAGGGAGATGACTGTTGGGCGGGAAGAGATAAAATCGTTAGAAATGGTCGCTCTAATACAGGAGTGAAAGATAACACATATAAAAAATTTATAAATTTGGCTCCGCAGAAAAGTAGGGATGAATTAATAATTCTTTTTGATAAGAAATTATTGGACTTACAGAAAGCAGAAAATGGAGATGCTGTAATCAGAAATGTAATGCCTCAAATATCGGTAACATATAATGATTCAGAGGTTAAAGAATTGCTATCAATGAAGATAGAAGAGCCAATACTGTCGGATAGAGAAAAGTATCTTTTGAAATTAATTCAAGACGGAAAAAGTGACATGTTGGCAAGTATGATATCAAGCTTCAATGATGAGAATACCAAACATTGTCCATATTGTTTGCAACCTGTAGATGTAGAATATAAAAAAGATTTAGTGGAAAGTATTCAAAAAGTGTTAAGCAAGGCTGTTGAAGAACATCAAGCGAAATTGAAGAAGTTATTGATGCCAGAAATAAGTATAGATTTGTCTGCATTTGTAAAGCTTGGCAATGTGGTAGATGATTGCATTCAAGTTATAGATAGTGTAAACACAGGTATTAGAGAAAATAACGATAAAATTAAAAGAAAAATAGAAAATCCATATTTACCTATATTTATTGGTAAAACAAAGGTGAACGAATTATTGGAGACGCTTAAACAGCAGCTGCAACAGCTAGAGGATTTACGAAATGCATATAATAGCAAGATACAAGCAACAGAGCCAATAAGAACTGAAATGGGTAAAATAAACGATGAAATAGCACATTATGATATAGCACAACTTGCTGCACAATATTCAATTCAACAGCAAGAATATGAAAATGAAAAGACTAAACTTGCAGAATGTAACAGAGTATTATCACAAAAACAAGAGGCTATTGACCGTTTAGAGGCTCAAAGAAAAAATATACAAGTTGCATTAAATGTAATTAACAATAGCTTGAAATATATTTTTTTCTCTGAGGATAGACTTAAAATAGAATATAGAGATGATGAATATGTACTTCTATCTAATGGACATAATGTGAAACCAACTCAAATATCATTGGGAGAAAGAAATATTATCGCATTATGTTATTACTTTGCTAATATTATGCAAAATCAGGAATTCGAGGAAAGCCATGCCCAAGAGTATATACTATTAATTGATGATCCTGTATCAAGTTTTGATATCGAAAACAAAGTTGGAATTATGTCATTTTTAAAATATCAGTTGGGGTTGTTTTTGCTTGGAAATATAAATACCAAAGCTATAGTAATGACACATGATTTATTGACATTTTACGATTTAGACAAAATCTATGAAGAACTAATTGAAAATTGTAATGAAAAGTTTTCTGGTAATAAAATGAAATTTAATAGATTAGAAATGGCAAAACAAAATATCAAACAATTTGAATATAAGAATCGGCAAGAGTATACGGAATTGATAAAAATAATATATAAATATGCACTTGGAGAGGCAGAAGAGTATGAAATTATAATAGGAAATATAATACGACAAGTGCTGGAAGCCTTTTCAACATTTCAGTACAAAAAAAATATAGAAAAGATTTCAACAGATTCATTTATTTTGAATGATATTCCGAAGCAATATCGAGCTTATTTCAATAATTTGATGTATAGATTGGTTCTACATGGAGGAAGTCATAGAGAAGAGCAAGTTAAAGCACTAGATGATTTAAATTTCTTCAGTGTGATTTCTTCGGAAGAGAAGATACGAACGGCAAAAGATGTTTTATGCTATTTATACATATTGAATGCTAAGCATGTATTATCGCACTTAAAAGATAGTGGAAATAATGTTAAATCAAACTTAGAACGGTGGTGTAGCGATATAGAAAATATGTCTGTAGCATAATACAATTTATGCTGTGACAAATAGTGGCTCCATTTTGGCTCTAAAAATTTTAGGTGAGGTACACAAAAATGTGAAATAAGATGAATATAAAGAATAAAACTCACAAATGTGTACTGAGAAACAGCCAAATAAATCTCTCAGCCCAAGAGTTTGAGTAATGTACAAAACCCCACAAATGGCGTAAATACGCTGTTTGTGGGGGCTTTCTTTTCTCTGTGATACCTTTTTGATACCTATATGGAGGTATTCACTGAATAATAAAGTTCTAAACATGTATTTTCTATTATTTCAGGATTCCGTTTCGGAGTCATTTTTTTTCCATTTATATTTGGGTTCACATGGTTTGCAGGAGGTACCCTGTTCGGTGCAGGTGTCCGGCCAGTTCAGTTTCCATTCCAGGTATTCGTCCTGGGTGATCTCGCCGTTACCAAGTTCCTGCCTGTGTATCATCCATTCGTGCATAAATGCGTTGACCGAATTGTAATTGAACCACATTCCCACCGGCGAAACGGCAGGCATATCGTCATTGTCATCATACTGTGCCTTTATCTGTTTACCCGTTCCGTATTTCTTTTTGCTTGGAACCATGGGGAAGAACTGCAGTGCATCTGGATTATCCACATCCAGCCAGAAGAATGTCTGCATGATGTCTTCTGCGGAACCGGATACGGGCGGTATGAAATTGATGTAATTGACATCCAGTACCTTAGCGATATCCATAAGCATATCTTTCTTTGGTACACGATAATTGGTTTCATATTGTGCCACCCGGTTATCTGCTCCCTTTGCAGGCAGTCCGATGGCAACACCAAGCTGCTGCTGTGTCATGCCGCGAAATGTGCGGATATATTTTATTTTTTCACCAACGGTCATATGTGATTACCTCGTTTCATCAGATTGACAGATAAAAAGAAAATAATCTGCCTGACTTTATTATAAGGGATGGAATGAGTGAAGTAAAGAAGAAATTAACAAATTTGCGAAATAAAAATAAAAAAGATATTGACATTAACAAAAATGCGAACTATAATGGGTATTACAAAACATTAACATATATGCGAATATAAATTTGTGATACAAATAAAGGAAAGGAGGTCACAGCTATGGAACAGAGTATTTTTATCTCAGTACAGGAAGTGGCAGACATGCTTGGGATTTCCAAATCCAAAGCATACCGCATTGTGCGTGAGCTGAATGAGGAACTGGAAGCAAAAGGGTTTATTACCGTAGCAGGTAAAGTCAGCAGAAAGTTCTTTGAAGAAAAGTTTTATGGAGCAGCAGGCTGATAAGGTTCCGGAACGATAGACGGTTTCAGGACAGGTGCAGAGTGGAAAGGAGAAATGTGTATGGCAGCATATAAAGATCAAGAACGTGGAACATGGTATGTTTCGTTCCACTATTATGACTGGACAGGAAAGAACAAGCGCAAATTGAAGCGTGGATTTAAGACAAGAAAAGAGGCACTGGAGTGGGAACAGCATTTCCGGATGCGGGAAGAGTCCAATCTGGACATGACCTTTGCTGATTTTTGGAAGGCCTATGAAATGGATATGAAACCGAAACTCAAAGAGAATACGTGGAACACAAAAGAAGCGGTGGTGCAAAGCAAGATACTTCCCTATTTTAAGGATAAGAAGATGAAAGACATTAAGGCGAAGGACATCATTACCTGGCAGAATAAGATGTCTACTCTGAAAGGAGCGGACGGAAAGCCGTTCAAGCCTACTTACCTGAAGACCATTCAATCGGAATTGTCTGCACTGTTCAACCATGCGGTGCGGTTTTATGAGTTAAAGGACAATCCGGTTGTAAAGGCAGGACCACTGGGAAAAGGAAAAGCAGATGAAATGAATTTCTGGACAAGGGAAGAATACCTGAAATTCATTGAGGCGGTGAAAGATAAACCGGTATCCTATTATGCGTTTCAGATACTTTACTGGTGCGGATTAAGGTGTGGCGAACTGTTAGCCCTTTGTCCCGGCGACATAGACACCGGAAACAAGATACTCCACATCACAAAGTCTTATCAACGGATAAAAGGAAAAGATGTGATCACAGACCCGAAGACGCCAAAGAGCAAAAGAGATGTGAGCATACCGGATTTTCTGTGTGGGGAACTGGAACAGTATCTGGGAATGCTGTACGGCTATCAGGCTACGGACCGCATTTTTCAAATCTTGAAATCCTATCTTCATCATGAAATGGACAGGGGAGCAGCCGCAAGCGGAGTTAAGCGGATACGTATCCATGATCTCAGGCATTCCCACGTTTCCCTTCTTATCAACATGGGATTTACAGCAGTAGCCATAGGCAACAGGGTGGGACATGAAAGTGCAGACATTACTTACCGGTATGCACACATGTTCCCGTCAGAACAGAAACAGATGGCAACCATGTTGAATGAGGCATTTGTGGCGGATACAGAGGAAAAAAAGGAGGATGAGGCAGTATGAGTGGTGTTCATAAACATCCGACGATTAGTTTCCGGGTTTCTGATTATGAGAGACGGGAAATTGATGCAAGGATAAAAGCAAGCGGTATGTTAAAGAAAGACTATTTTGTAAGGAGCTGTATTTACAACCGTGTCTGTGTGGTGGGAAAGAAAGAGACCATATATCCTCTGGTGGAGGAACTCAGGCAGATGCGGGAACAGATGAAATGTCTTGGAGAACAGCTTGGCATAAAGGGTGAGGTACTGTTATCAGAAGAGGAACTTGCTGAAATGCAGACGGATTATCTGAATATGCTGAAGGCGGTTATCTGGATGCTGGACGGTGCAAGGTATCTGTGGGAAGAAGATAAGAAACGTGTGAAAGAAGGTGATGATATTTCCAAAGAATGAAAAACAGCCCTGTGAGGACACACAGGACTGCAGGTAACTGACAGCAGGGACAAGCCTTTGCTGAACTATATTCACAACATAAGTATAGCAAAGGCTCCCATGATACACAAGCAGAAGTTTGATTTCTGTTTACACATGCGTGGACAGTAAATTTTTGGGAGGATATGCGTATGGACAAAGAAAAAGATTACAAGGAAATTCAACAGAAAAAGGTATATAAGGGAACAGGAAAACCACATGCTGAACTGAAACTCATCTGTATGGAGGATGTGGAGGCAAAGGAAGTGGACTGGCTGTGGTATCCCTATATACCTTATGGGAAACTGACAATAATACAGGGAGATCCGGGAGATGGAAAGACCAACATGGTGTTACAGCTGGCAGCACTTTTATCTAAGGGAGAAAAGCTTCCATGTGATGAGAAGGAACGGACGCCGGTCAATGTAATCTACCAGACTGCCGAGGATGGACTGGCAGATACGGTAAAACCAAGACTGGAAGCAGCAGGAGCAGACTGCAGCAGGGTACTGGTGATAGATGAATGTGAGGCGGAATTATCCATGACGGATGAAAGGATTGAGCAGGCATTAAAGAAAACCAGTGCAAAAGTGCTGATCCTTGACCCGATACAGGCTTATCTTGGAGCAAACGTGGATATGCACAGAGCAAATGAGATACGCCCGGTCATGAAAAGACTGGGGGATATGGCAGAGAAATACGGCTGTGCCATTCTTCTTATCGGTCACATGAATAAAGCCAGCGGTTCCGAATCCACATACAGAGGGCTGGGTTCCATTGATTTTCAGGCAACGGCAAGGAGCGTTCTGGTGGTAGGAAGGGTAAAGGATGACCCGACACTCCGGGTAATGGCACACGATAAAAGCAGTCTTGCACCGGAAGGAACATCCGTTGCATTCCGTTTGGATAAAGAGAACGGATTTCGCTGGGAAGGTGCCTGTGACATGACGGTGGCGGAACTGCTGTCCGGCGATGGAAAAGGACAGAAATTAAAAGCTGCCAAGGCATTTTTGGAGGAACAGCTGAAAGAAGGACACAAGGCACAGAAAGAAATAGAGGAGGCGGCACGGGAGCAGGGCATAAAGACAAAGACCCTTCGAAATGCAAAACAGGAAATGAATGTAGGTTCCCAGAAGATTGGCAGTCAGTGGTACTGGTATCTGTAAAGGAAGGTGGCAAGATGCCCTTTTCTTATAAAGAGGGCATCTTGCCATGTTGGATGATTTTGTGACGGTTGGCAAATGACAAAGAGCAGGTTGCAGTATCCGGTCGGACACATGCCCGGCATATATCTATACCGCATACTGTCAGGTCTATGACACATCTATCACACATCCTGTCAGGAACTATAGCACACCTATCACACATCCGATTCATACCTATACCATTCCTGATACACATCTTCTTACAGAACTATATCATATACAGAGAAAAAGGTATTAGGTTTGTTATAGGTTTGGGGTAGGAATGTGACAGGAGTGTGATAGGTCTGTTATAGGAAGTGATACAGGAACTGTATAGGAGTACTGTCAAAACTGTATGAAACATGTGGAGGAACTGTATCACCTGATGTTGAAATGCGGATTTTGACCGTGGAAGAATGGTACAGGAACTGTACATAAGCAGTAGAGGAACTGTGGAGGAATGGTACAGGAACTGTATAACAGGCAGTGGAGAACATGTAGAGGAATGGCATCACTGACTGCCGCAGGCAGAAAAAGCCCCCGGCAGGGCGCAAAACCCGTCTGCGGGTCTGCATTTTTGATGCCGGAGGTGTCAAAAGTGCTTTTGCGTTACTTTTAGCAAAAGTAACAAAAATATTCCGCCTCAGACTTCGCCTTTGGGCTCGTCTTTGGCTGGAATATGGACAGCCGGGGAAATGATACAGGAGAGGAGTGTATTTGCAGCAGCCTGGAATTTTGTTGAAGCGACAGGTAAAAGAGAAACAGTTGTGATGTTTTTCTGAGAAGTGCATTAGCTGTGACGATATAGTGAAATTGTTTAGAGAAAAGCATAGAAGTAAGAAAATATGGAGGTCTAAAAGAAATGAGCAGAGAAGAATTGCTAAAAGCATTTACGGATAAGAAAAAGGAGGTCGATTTGTATGGAGAAAACCATTTCCATGATGGTGGGTAAAGGTTCCCTTAATCACAATAACAGAGCGTTTACCGCCAAAAGTGTGGATAAAGAACGAAGTCAGTATAACCAGGTGTTTGTAAAAGAGGATATCCGAAAAGTATACCACGAACTTTTTGACAACGCATTGGAGAGTTATAATGACAGACAGACCAGGGCAGACCGAAAGATTGACGATTATTATGATAAAATCCGCACAAGCAGGCAGGAGAAACTGTTTCATGAAGTGATCGTTCAGATTGGGAATAAGGATGATACCAACTGCACAGATATGGAGAGTCTGAATGCGATGCTGGCACTGGGAGATTATATGGAGGAATTCCAAAAGCGTAATCCCAATCTCAGGGTGTTTAATGCGGTGCTGCACCTGGACGAAGAAACACCACATCTGCATATTGATTTCGTGCCGTTTTCCACAGGAAATAAAAGGGGGCTGGAAACGAAAGTTTCTTTAAAAGGAGCATTGAAAGCACAGGGATTTGTGGGAACCGGAAGACATGATACGGAGTGGAAACGGTGGGTGGAGAGTGAGAAACAGTGTCTGGCAGAGCTCATGAAGGAGCGTAATATGGAATGGAAACAGAAAGGAACCCATGAAAAACACCTGTCCGTTTATGATTTTGAAAAGAAGATGCGGAAAGCGGAAGTGGAAGAACTGGAACAAAAGATTTCACAGCAGGGGGACAGAATAGCCGGTCAACAAACGGAAATGAAGGTAAATGAGCAAACTCTGGCATTCCAGCGGGAAAACATCCAGGAATGGAGAGAGAAGAAGGCGGAAACAGAGGAACTGCAACGGAAAGCAGAACAGGCACTGGGAATGGCAAAGAGAAAACTGGAACTTGTAGAAGCCAAACTGGAACGTGCCACAACAGAACTCCATGAGCTGCAGAAAGAAATGGAGAGCCTTGTGGAGCATGCAAGGCAATCCTATGACAGATACAGCAGAGTGGCAGTTACGGACAGGCAGTATGAACTGTTCGAGGATGTAGTGCAGCTGAAACAGGAAAATGAGCAGTTAAAGGCAGAGAACCGGACGCTTCGGGAGAAATTGCAGAAAGCGTATGATTTTATGAAACAGTTTACCATAAACGGGATCAATCTGTTGGAGCGGTTTCTGGAGTCTGTGGGTGAGAGGGTGCAGAATTTTACGGAACATTTGAGAAGATAGAGAGTGGACGGATAAGAGAGAAAATATATTTTTTTTCTTTTATCCGTATTCAGGAAATGGAGGAAGATTATGAGTAAAGGGTTAGAGAAAGTGATTGAAGAAAATGGATTGGTGTATTGTTTGGCAGAGAACGGATGCTATTATCCGGATTTGAAGATGGAGCAGAAAACGGATTATCTGATTGGAAAGTATGGGATAATGCGGGCGGAATATATGATGGAACATCAGAGGTATCGGTATCTGAAAATGGCTATGGAGGGAAGTTGGAATGAGTATCTGCATGAGGTGGATGAGGAGTGCCGCATGGAAGTGGAACTGGCGGTAGAACGGATAAAAGAAAAGGAAGGGGTTACGGAGGAAATGAAGAAGAATAATCCAATAGAATGGGTGAGGAAAGTGAATGGAATTAAGGAAAGGGTGGAGGAAATAATGGTTTTAGATATTATGTGTTTTCATGATGATGAAATAAAGGAATAGAACATGTTGTTTGTAAAAGAATTAAAAACATAAAATATGAGTTCTCATAAATTGTTGAGATTTCGTTTGATATATGTTGCGAACTGTGATAAAATAATAGAAAGTATGTTCTGGGCAAATGTTTTGGAGGTTGGAATGAAGATAAGTTATAAAAAGTTGTGGAAATTGTTAATTGATCGAGACATGAAGAAAAAAGAACTTGCGGAAGAGGCTTGTATAAGTTCGGCGTCAATAGCTAAATTAGGAAGAAATGAAAATGTTAATACGGATATTCTGTTGAAAATATGTGTGGCATTAGAGTGTGATGTGTCTGATATTATGGAAGTTGTGGCAGATGATGATGCTTAAGACGAGGTGACATAATGGATCGTTTGACAAAGGAACAACGTCATAAGAATATGAAAAATATAAAAAGTAAGGATACCAGTATAGAAGTAATTTTGAGAAAGGCATTATGGAATAAAGGTTATCGTTATAGAAAAAATGATAAGAGTTTACCGGGAAAACCCGATATAGTATTGCCTAAATACAAGATTGCCATTTTCTGTGACAGTGAATTTTTTCATGGAAAGGACTGGGAAGTATTAAAGCCTCAGTTGGAGAGGGGAAAAAATGCAGATTTTTGGATTGAGAAAATATCTAAAAATCAGAAAAGGGATGATGAAGTGAATAAGAAACTTCAATTACTTGGTTGGACTGTAATAAGGTTTTGGGGGAAAGATATTACGAAAAAAACAGATGAGTGTGTTCAGGTTATAGAGGAAACGATTTTTGATATGTTGGTGAATGAAGAAGATTATTAGACGTAAAGGAGATTGTGTGATGTACAAGTCAATAGATTTATTTGCCGGAATAGGTGGAATACGGAAGGGGTTTGATAATGCCTTTGGTAAAGCGATTAAAACGGTTTTTGTAAGTGAATGGGATGAATATGCTCAGAAAACATATAAACTCAATTATCATGATGATTTTGAAATTGCGGGAGACATTACGCAAATTGATGAAAAAGACATACCGGAGTTTGATATATGTTTAGCAGGTTTTCCGTGTCAGGCTTTTTCACTGGCAGGAAAGAGAATGGGATTTGATGATGACTATAAGGGAATGTGCAGGGGAACTTTATTTCAGGATGTAGTGCGAATTTGTGAATACAGAAAGCCTAAGGTTATATTTTGTGAAAATGTAAAAGGTCTTACCATACATGACAGAGGACGCACTTTTAAGGTGATAAAAAGGGCTTTTGAACAGATTGGGTATACAGTTTATGATAAAGTTTTGAACAGTAAAGATTTTGGCGTTCCGCAAAACAGGGAACGAATTTATATTGTTGCATTTAGAAATGATATTGACAGCAGTTCTTTTGTTTTCCCAGAAGGGGATAATCCTAATACCTGTATACGGGATATAATGGAGGAAGAAGAAGTAAGTGTAAAGTATTATTTATCTACCGTATATATTGAAACTTTGAAAAGGCATAAGGAACGTCATAAAGCGAAAGGTAATGGGTTTGGTTACGAAATAAGGGATTTAGACGGACAGGCAGGTGCCATAGTATGTGGAGGTATGGGAAGAGAAAGAAATCTGATTGTGGATAAACGTTTGACAAATTTCGTACCCGTAACACATATTAAAGGAGAGGTAAATCGAAAAGGAATACGAAAGATGACACCAAGAGAATGGGCAAGACTTCAGGGGTTCCCGGATGATTTCAAGTTGGAACTGGCTGATACACATTTATATAAGCAATTTGGTAACAGTGTTACCGTAAATGTGATTGAAGCGATTGCAAAAGAGATAAGGAGGGTATTGGAAAATGGCAGATAAAAAAGATGGAAGAATGTCAGGTAATAAGGGAGAATGGTCTGAATTGTACGCTTTTATGAAGTTGTTAAGTCAGGGGCGTGTATATGCAGCAAATGAAAAGGTAGAAAAAATTGATGATGTATATTATCCGATATTGAAAATAATGAGAGAAGAACAGAAGGGAACAAGGATTGATTACGTCATTGAGAATGATAAAGTGGTAGTAGAGATACAGAAAAAAAGAATTATGACCATAGATAGAAGCGAGTTAGATGAACAGGCAAATAATTTATTGGAGGAAATTGCAAAACACAGCGGAAGTTTTGAACTGGAAGAGGTAGCTGAATTTGCTAATGGAATTAAGGTTACTAAGATAAAAGCACCGTCAGAGGATACGACAGATATATCCATGCAAATACAAGATATACATACAAATTATGTCAGAGATGTAGGATTTTCAATTAAATCAGAAGTGGGACATGCTCCAACACTTTTGAATGCTGGAAAGACAACTAACTTTATTTATAAAGTCGAGGGGATTACTCATGAACAGGCAAATGAAATTAATGCAATTGACACCAGAAATAAAATAAAGGACAGAATGGCAAAAATCAGAGAGTATGGTGGCAAAATAACATATTCAGGGATGAACCATGATGGGTTTAAAAGAAATCTCATTATGGTAGACAGCAGTATGCCACAAATACTTGCCAATATGCTGCTGTATTTTTACGATGAAGATGTGAAGGAATGTAACACCTTGGTCAAAATGGCAGGTGAACGTGATCCGTTAGAATATGGAGATGCCATGATGTATGAGTATAAATTCAAAAAGTTTTTGTGTTCCTGTGCGTTGGGAATGAAACCTGCAAAACCATGGGACGGATTGGATGAGGCGAATGGTGGTTATGTTATCGTGAAAGCAGATGGCGAGATTTTGGCATATCATATATATAACCGAAATTTCTTTGAGCAGTATTTGCTAGATAATACGATTTGCGAAAGAGCATCTACCACAAGACATGAGTATATGAGTTTGTATGAAGACAATGGGCAGATGTATATTAAGTTTAATTTACAGGTGCGGTTTAAGTAAGATAAAGTGATGGTTTAGATATATATGGAACATTCATAATAATCATATTTGTTTGCTTTATAGAGTGGAATAGGACAATACAATAGCATTGCTGTTAAAAATTATATTTTTCTGAATGATTTCATATCATATTCAGATCTGGAGTGTTCAAAGGGGATGGGGGATAATGTGAGTGATAATTTTATATTATTAGTGATGATATGGTGATTGTGATAAGTGTGCTGTATAGCACTCCAAGTATTGAAAATTAGTTGGAAGGAGTTTACAAATGAGTATTGAGCAGGCACAACGTACAGTGAATCAAATTGACAAGGATATTGCTAATTTAGAAAAGAAAATGAGTGATTTGGTAAAAAAAGAAGCTGATAAAACAAAGAAAATTGGTGATATAGAACGTAGTATTACCCCAAATACATCACAAAGTACGTTAAAGTCAAAAATAAGACAGATGGAGAATTACCAAAAAGAACTTTCAAAAATTCTTTTAGATAAAGCAACTATTAATCAGAAATTGGCGGAGAAAAGAAAACGTCGTGTTGATGCAGTTACAAAATTGCAAAAAGAGGAATTGACACAAGCTAAGAAAGTAGAAAAACAACAAAAAAGTATGTTTGCAATATATGAGCAGCAAATAGAAGAATTAACAAAGCAAATTACAATGCAAGAAAATATCACAGAAAATGAAAAGATTATATTTACTTCTGAAACAGAAGAAGAGTACGATGTTTTTGTTTCTCATGCAACTGAAGATAAGGAAAGCTTTTCAGATGAGTTTGTAAGGATTTTGCGGGAAAAATATAATCTTAAAGTTTGGTATGATGCTATTTCTATTAAATGGGGAGATAGCATACGGACAGAAATAGATAAGGGTCTGAAAAAATCTAAATTTGGTGTTGTAATATTGTCTCGTAGTTATGTGAGTAAATATTGGACAAACTATGAATTAGAAGGGCTTTTTCAAAGAGAAGTAAATGGAGGGAAACTTATTCTTCCAATATGGCATAATATCACGAAGCAAGAAGTTCAACAGTTTAGTTTGTCTTTGGCTGGAAAAATGGCAATGAATACTGCTTTTATGACACCAGATGAGATTGCTAAAAAATTGAGTGAGCTTGTAGCTAGCTAAGTGAAGTGGGTGCAAGAAGTATTAAGTAGGGAACGTATATTAAAAACAAGATAGAAATTGTATAGGCGAGGGATGAGTATGGATTATAGCATAAAAGTATCTGTGGAAAATCATTGTAGTACAACTGTAAAAGGAAATTTGTTGGAGACGTTGACTGCTGAAGTTATGAAGGCACAACAGTTTTCTGTGGTAAAAACAATTAGGATAACAGGAATGGAACTTGATGTACTTGCAAGGCACAAATATACAGGTGAAGAAATAATAGTAGAATGTAAAGCTTGGGAAGAAAATATTAATGCAGATGTTATTAGCAAATTAATTGGTAACATAGTAATCAACAACTTTAGTGCAGGTTGGCTCATTACAACTGGCGGTTTGGGAAAAGATGCTGAAGGACTTCGCTTATCATGGGAAAAAAAGCCTTGTGAGGAAAGAAAAAAATTAACAATATATACAGCGGATAGGATTGTAGAGTTATTGATTACCAATAGAGTGGTTGTTGATGCAAAAAGTTTAATTTGCAAGTTACCCGAAAATTTTGTTTATAATGATAAATCAACTCTTTTTATCACTAATATTGGAAAGTATTGGCTGTTTGTTGGAAGTTTCAATTTTGGAACTATAGCGAACTCTGTAATTGCATTTGAAGCTACGTCAGGAGAGAGAGTTTGTGATGAAGAAAGTTTGATGAGATTAAAAGAAGTTAAATCAATTTATTCAGAATATGACTGGTTGATTGAAAAAGGACAGAATATAAAGAAGAAGGATAATGTTGAATTTCAGGATATAGTAACAGTTATGTCAGGAGATACATGGTCAGATTATAGACCGTCTCGTCCGATAGATTATGTAGGAAGAAAAGGTCTTATTGCATCTGTTTTTACTTTCTTTGATGCTGTTTTGTGTCAACAGACAAATACTAGATTATTTGCGTTAAAATCTCCTTCGGGATGGGGGAAAAGTTCAACAATTTTAAAGTTAATTGATGAGGCAAAAAAGAGAAGTAAAAGTAATAAATATTTCATTTTTGCAGTGGATGTCAGAACTGCTCTTTCAAATAGATATGCAGAATTAGCTTTTAAAGACTGTTTAGAGTGTGCAATAAAAGAATCATTTATCCCTTTTGAAAAAGAAGAGATTTCAATAGGGGATATTACCAATATAGTAGATACTGATGATATTAAAAGAATTTTTTCATATTTATCAGAAAATGGAAAAGAAATAATTTTGATTTTTGATCAATTTGAAGAGATTTTTTATAAAGAAGAACTTTTTGGACTTTTTGAAAATATGAGAAAAATATCTAATACTATTGATTCTATTAAAGAAAATTTGATTATTGGATATGCATGGAAAACGGATTTTTCAATAGCTTCGGACCACCCAGCTTATTATTTGTGGTCGAATTTAAAAGATAGGCGAAAAGAATTTGATCTATTACAATTTTCTGACTCGGAAATTAAAGGGGCAATCAAGATATTTGGAAATGAATTAGGTGAGAAGATAAATCCAATATTAGCACGATACTTATTAGGACAATGTCAAGGATATCCTTGGTTATTAAAAAAGTTGTGTATCCATGTGTATAATGTGGTAAAAGAAGGTAAAAAGCAAGAAGATGCAATAGAACAAACATTAAATATTGGAAGCTTATTTGAAAGTGAGTGTGCAGAACTTACCAGTCAAGAGTATGAATGTATAAAGCAAATCGCAAAAGAATCTCCAGCGGATTATTTTAAAATAATAGATACATTTGGTCAAGATACTTTACAAACTTTAATTAATCGAAGAACAGTAATTAAGCGAGCTACAAAATTAACATTATATTGGGATATTTTTAGAGATTATGTAATTAGTGGAAAATTACCTGAGATTAATATTGATTACATACCACAAGTTCAATTTTCTACTTTTTTAAAAATTATATCAGCATTGATTGAAAATGATGGTAAAATAACAATAAATACATTATCTCAAAATACATTATTGGGGAAAAGTACAATAGATAATATATTGATTGATTTGGTTATGTTTGGAATAGTATATCGAGATAGAAATGAAATAACGCTAAAAGAGAATAATTACTCTGATACTATGAAAAAAATACAGTTTTTTTTCAAAAGACATATTGTGTGGTTAAGTATTCAAAAACAGTTTGGGGATAAGTTTAGTGCAAATGATTATGATACAATATTTGATTCACTTTATTCTACAAATCAGATTTCAGATAAAACTAAAAAAATATATTCGGCTCGATTATTAGGTTGGCTTCTTGATTTGAAACTAATTCTTATAGAAAATTCAATGTACAAGATTAACTATAAAGTCGATGTCTGGGATGTTGATTGGATAGAATACAAGAAAAATAGAAAAGTAAATAACTCAAAAAGAGGAAGAAAATCAAGAAGAGGAAAAAAACATAACAATTCAAATGTGTATTGGCCACAAGTAAGTCCTAAAAAGGTTAAACAGTTTTATTTAGATTATAGTGAAAAGAATCAAACTGCAACAGAGTGGATTACAAGCGGAAATAAAAAAGTGT
>ERZ773252.2389-NODE-2389-length-16322-cov-3.072847_pt1 | contig 16322 bp, 16 predicted proteins | sample MGYA00580517_ERZ773252 | MGnify/ENA primary metagenome ERZ773252 (study PRJEB29015, sample SAMEA2737766) | human gut metagenome | biome: human gut; feature: human-associated habitat; material: faeces | place: China | collected 2012 ... | reverse complement strand
AAAACGCAGGTATCGAAATGAGAAATTTTCAAAAAATATGCGCCCCTGCTTTTGCAAAAGCGGGAGCGCGTTGTATCTGCGGATATGAGATTTGAGAGAGTAGCAAGCACATCCGGTGTCCGTACACACCGGAAAAATGAGCGTTTCAGCCTTGCAGCCGATACGCCCATTTTGATTTTTGGGGAAGCCCCAAACCCTTGATTTTTAAGTTGAAGATACTTTCTGGGCTTTTCCGGAAAGCCTTTCATATCAATGGTTCTGGGCGATCCGGACGGTGCTACAATGCACCTACGAGGTTTCGATAGATTATGTTATTTTAGGAGCAAATTCGACAGTTTTGCCCTGAAATAAAACATCGGAGTCACTTTGCAACTCCGATGTTTTCATCGGTGTCGATTTTTGCTTCGTTGAACTTCCAAACAATTTCGATTGTTTCGGTGTCATAAACAAGTACACGTTAGCTTATTGCAAAGCTCTTTCTGGTGAGCCTGAATCGAATTGTCCATTTGTCTCTCTCCTTATTGGTATTTCTCTGTGTGCTGCCGGATGAAATCAACGATCCGATTTACAAGGGAGCGTTTCTTCAAAAGCGGCAAGGGCTTCTCAATCCTATCCCGGATATTTCCTGCATCCATTGTACCAGAAAACTCATATTCCGAAATAATACAATGCTGTTGCTTTCATAGTCTCTTCTCCTTTGAAGCGCGTTAAAGCGTGTTTTTACCGGTAGCAGTATTTGCAGGAAAAGGGGAATTATGTATGGGAAGATGGAAAAGAAAAAAGGGACACAAGGAGGAATAGCCGCCCTGGATTCAAATAATCATTGCCGTTTTTGCATAATTATGCCAATACATTGCCTGTTGCCGTGAAGAAACTATCCAAACAAGGAAACCATTGTAAGAGGAAAACAATGGAGTATAAAATTTGTAGCGGCCACCTTTGCCTGTTCACTGATAGGTAGTGCCGCAGCAATGCCGGGGATAAGCCTCTGCCGGATATAGGCAAGCAAAATGCGTGAGCCTGTCCAAGTTAACACTGCTTGCGGCTACTATTATAAAGAACAAAACAGCCATCTTCAGCACAAAAGCAACGAAGACAGCTGTTTTCGGAGTGTCATCAGTTTCCGTAGAACTCCAGGAATCTCTTCAATTCCACACGTGTGGGGGAATACAGCAGACTTTCTGCAGGACCATACTCCAGTACTTCCCCTTTTTGAAAAAACATCGCTTCATCAGCGATTCGCCTTGCCTGCTGCAGGGAGTGGGTGACCAAAATCAAAATACAATTGGTCTGGCGCACATAGGACTGAATCAAAGTTTCCGCGGCAGCGGTGGTTTCCATATCCATGGCAGCCGTTGGTTCATCGAGAATCACCACATCGTATGTTCCCATCATCAATCTTGCCATCGCCATGCGTGCCGTCTCACCGCCGGAGAGACGATCCGCCCGTTTATGTTCCAGTTCTGTCAGAGACAGTGCTTTCGCGAGGGACTCCGCTTTCTGGATATCCCTGCCGCCCAGCAGGATGTTTTTTCTGACAGATATACGAAAGGCATAGGGCTTCTGGGGAAGATAGCCAATGCTTGGTTCCAAGCGGATTTTCCGGTCTGCCGGAAGGACATCTGCCAGAATCTTTGAAAATGTGGATTTTCCGCTTCCGTTTGCTCCGAGAATTGCATATATGTTTCCAGGCTGTAATTCCATTCCCGGAAAATCCAGCACTTTTTTCTGCCCATAGGTTTTGGAAAAGGCGGGAATTATCATTGGCTGAGCCTCCTTTGCAGCAGAGATATCACAACATTCACCAGCAGGGAAACCGCCAGCAGAATCATGCCCAGGGCAATGCCCAGAGAGAAATTTCCCTGATTGGTGTACTGCATAATGGCTGTGGTCATCACATTCGTTTTCCAGGCAATGGCACCGCCCACCATGGACACTGCCCCGACCTCTGCAATAGATCTGGAAAACGCCAGCAGATAGGAAGAGATGATACAGTACTGGCACTCATTGCACAGCAGCAAAAACGTCCTTCCTCTTCCCAGCCCCAAACCCCTGGCTGTTTCCCGAATCGCCGGAGACACTCCCGCCACATAAGTCTCCATTGCCCCCACAACAATGGGGGTGATCAGCGCCACCTGGGCAAGAATCATGATTTTAACCGTGAACAGCAGCTTCATGTGTCGCAGAGGGCCGACCCCGGAGAAAAGGATGTAAAACAGTAGGCCGCATACCACAGGGGGCATCCCCATAAGCGTTCGGTTCAGGATAATCAGAAGCCCTCTCCCGGGGAATTTGCTGTTGCCCAGACAGATTCCCAGCGGAACACCCAGCAGCAGTGCAAGCAAAGAGCTTTTGAGGCTCATTTGCGCTGTGACTTTCAAAATGTTCAGAAGTTCTGCATCGGAAGACAGGATAAGAGAAATCGCATTTTGAAGGGCCGTTCCCACGGTGCAGCCTCCTTTCTTTTTGTAAAATCCCGTGGGGAAATTCCCCACGGGATACAGTTTACGCAGATTTTTTCAAAAAAGCAAGTTTTTGGAAACTGTACATATAGCGTCAGCCGCAGAAAATGAACCCAGAGTTTCCTCAGCTTATGATGCCATCGTTGGCAACGAAAGTCAGGAAGGTTGCCTTATCGGTCAGGATGTAAGCCTGCATCTGCTCTGCCATCACCAGACATGCGCCCATACCGGCGTTTGCAGAGGTGTACCACTGCGTGTAGGGAGCGAAGGACTCTGCCTCCTTCGTGATACCCAGAGTCTCAGGCCACAGGGACAGCTCCTTGGTGTGGGTGCCGGAACCGTCGCCACGGGAGATGAAGGGATACTCGCCCTCCGCAATAGCTGCAAACGCATCCAGAACGGAAGCTGCCTCCTTAACACCGGCAGGGTCCGCAGAAGGTCCGCACAGGACGAAATAGTTATACAGGAAGGAAATGCGCTCTGCTTCGAAGCCATCTACAGTGCGGGCGAAGCCCTCTTCAACAAAGGCTTCTTCCTGGCTCTTGGCATGGACCAGAATCAGGTCGGCATTGCCGAACTTGGCGGCAGAGATTGCCTTGCCGGTACCGGCAGACTGGACTTCCACAGTGTAGCCATAGGTGCTCTCGAAGATGGGCAGCAGATAGCCCAGCAAACCAGAGTCTTTCACAGAAGTGGTGGTGGAAAGGCGGATGACCTTTGTCTCTTCGGTAGCGGGCGCAATCTCACCTGTATAAACAGGGGCACCGTCCTTGACGTAGAACAGAGACTCACCGTACTCTTTAAAGCCATAGTTTGCGGCCAGGTCCAACGTTTCCTGGGTCAGGAACCACTGGATGAGGGCATCCGCACCGGCGGTATTCACCGCAACGTCAGCGACAGAGTTGCCGTCAGCATCCACAAAAGGCGCCTCGGGATTTACGGCGATAACGGTGTAGGTGTTGAGCATCTTGTCGTCGGCTTCCTTCAGAATGCAGGTATCCACCACAAGACCGGCCTGGGTGGGAACCTCAGCGGCGGCTTCCGTCGGGACAGCCGTTGTGGCGGGAGCCTCAGTGGAAGCCTGCACCTCAGCAGGCTTGCTTGCGCCGCAGGCAAGAAGACCAAACATCATGGCAAAAACCAGCAGCATGGACAGAATCTTTTTCATTGTCTTACCTCCTAAATATAAAGAAATATAAAAAAGACCAGCCAGTTTCCGCAACACCAAAAGCACAGCCGAAAGCTGCGCCCGATCATGGCGTCTGGAAAGAGGCTCGTCCACCGCTTTGCAAACTTTGGAAATCAGTCAATTTCACGAAAACTGACCAATCAATTTCTGATACTATATCATATTTGAACAAATAATACAAGCCGCCCTTTTCAGAGACTGTGCGAAATGATACGAAATTATATGAAATGATTCAAAACAGTTCTTTCACTATTCTCCATAGTATGATAAGATGAAACAGGAGGGGATCGCATGTTCAAAGAAGAAGTGTGGGCTTTGGAACCAGAGCGTATAGAAACCTTTTTCCTTTATCATAGGGAGGTTCATGCCACTGCGGATGGTTACCGGTTCCGTGATTGCCGGATTACCGTGGCCGTCCTCCCACCCCGCAGGATCGCCGGTTTGGCACTGCCTCAGACCAGAGTCATCTTTGAAGGTTCAGATGATTCCGCGCTTCTGATTTACAGGCAGTTTCAATTACGATTTCTATCCGCAGGCGGATAAGAATTGGAGGTTTATAATATGAGCAAGAAAACAAGTCCTTCCATGGATTCCTGGCTGAAAGAGGCCAAGGCCCACGAAAGCGCCCCTAAGATTGGCATGTATCTGACCCATAACGGCATTGTCCGGGAAAGTGCCAAGGCAAAAGTACGCCAGGGTGCCGCCGATACCAGGCCCGTTGTGGGGATGCAGTTTTCCTACAATCAGGAAGCTGTGGATGCCATCATCGCAGAAACCTATAAGTTGGACGGTATTTTCTACATCAAGGTCTGGCTGAACGAAGGGGAACTGAGCGTTGGTGACGACATCATGTATGTGCTCATCGGCGGCGATATCCGCCCCCATGTGGTGGATGCTCTGCAATATCTGGTGGGTCGCATCAAAAACGAGTGTGTCACGGAAATAGAGCTTTACTGATACGAGAAATCCGGAAAAATGTGCGGAATTTCATGTAACCGTTTCGATGTATAAAAAATCCCATTTCCTGTTCGGAAATGGGATTTCCTTTCATTTTGCACAGTCCGCACTGCACTCGCTGTAGAGCATATCCAGGCCATGGGCCACCGGGTCGATGACCGCCAGAATATTCTCTGCCGATGCCTTTTGACTGCCTGGCAGGGTAATGATCAGGGTGCGTGCCCGAATGCCCGCAACACTGCGGCTTAGACAGCCTTTGGGTGTGATCTTCATGGATTCTGCCCGCATAGCCTCCGGGATACCGGGAGTCGGACGCTGGATTACCTCCATAGCGGCTTCCGGGGTAATATCCCGGGGTGAGAAGCCGGTACCGCCGGTGGTGAGCACCAGGGCAATCTTCTTTTCATCTGCACACTTCAAAAGCTCCGATTGGATCATCTCCGCCTCATCGGGAACGATGGCGGTATAGGTCACGTCAAACCCCTTCTCCGTCAGAATCTTCACCAGGTTGATGCCATCCATCAAAATGGGGTGACACATGGGAATGATATCCGGTGTGCGCTTGGCACCCATGACCCCCGCAATCTGGGCAACGGTCAGCACATCTCCTTTTTTCATGCCGCCGCTTTGAATGAGCGCGAATGTGTGTTCATTCACCAACACCCGGCCTGCCGCAACGGCCACTCGCTGAGAAATGGGCTTTTTCCCCCCCCCACACACATCTACCATTTTGGCCCGTCCCTGGTCATTAAAATGGGTAAAGTCTGCCATACTCAACCTCCGATTTGATTCATATTCCGACCGGCGCCCGATTTGTGCGCAGCATCCAGATCCCCATGCCATTGGGGTTTGCCCAAAATCGCTGCTTCCAGCTGTGCTTTCATGCCATCGAAATCCAGCCCTTTCAGGGAATACTCCGCATTGGAATGCAGACAGGGCTTCACTTTTCCGTCTGCAGTCAGTCGGATGCGGTTGCACTCCCCGCAAAAATGGGCGCTCACCGGGCTGATAAGGCCAATATTGCCCAGTGCGCCAGGCAGGTGGAAGAGTTTGGCAACACCGCCATCTTTGGCAGCCGGTACCGCTTCCGGCAGAGCCTCCAAAACCCTTGTAAATGGAATATACGCTTCCGGGCCAAAGCCGGAGCTGTCGCACATGGGCATCATTTCAATAAAACGCACATCCACAGGATACTTCCGGGTAAGCTCCGCCAGCGGAAGGATCTCATCATCGTTAAATCCGCCAATGAGCACGGCATTGAGTTTGATCTTCTGAAAGTCAGCATCCAAGGCCGCATGAAACCCCTTCCAGAAGTCATCCAGACTGCCGTTGCGGGTAATGTGGGCATACTTCTGAGGATCCAGGGTATCCAGGCTCAGGTTTAACCGGCTGACCCCCGCCTCCTTGAGGGGCCTTGCCAACTCCGGGAGCAGGATGCCATTTGTTGTCAGGCAGACCTCCCGAATTCCAGGAACTCTGGATGCTCTGCGGCAGATAGACACGATATTCTTTTTAACAAGTGGTTCTCCACCTGTAATGCGCAACTTGGTAATGCCCAGAGCCACGGCTGCTTCCACGGCCTGAATAAGCTCATCTTCCGTGAGCATGTCGGCATGCTCTTTCTTGCAGACACCATCCTCCGGCATACAGTACCGGCAGCGAAGATTGCACAATTCCGTCACAGAAACGCGCAAATAGGTGATGCTGCGTCCAAATGTATCAATCATAGTTTACCTCGTATCTTTTGAAATGCGGCAATGCCCGCTTTTCTTCCGTCGGCTGTCACGCCCTCTGCCATGGGGTACACCGTGTTGCAGTTGCCGCACATCTGAAGCCAGGATGGCATTCCCAATTCCGCCAGCAGCCCACGCTCCGGGACAAGTCCCGCGGCAATCAGAAGCGTTCTGCAGGCTATCTTCTCTCCGCCAGACAGGCAGCAGCCTGTGAGTGCGGGAGAGCCCTCAACGGCGTCAATGGTCTGGCTGCAAATAAGGCGGATGGAATTATCTTTCAGGCAGCGCCGGTTTCTCGCCAAGCCGCCGCAGTTTTCCTTCTGCTCCACCAGAGTAACAGAAATCCCCATTGCCGCAATCTGGGATGCCATGATAAGGCCAATGTCACCACTGCCCAAAATGACCACCGGACCTTGGGGAACAAAGCCATGGAGGTTCATCATCTCCTGCATCTGACCGGCTGTATAGACACCCTTTGGACGGGTTCCCGCAATCGGCAGCGCCCCCAGTGGAATCTCCCGGCTGCCCGTTGCCAGAATCAGCTGAGAAAACGAGATCTGCCGGTCACCGGACAGATGCGCCGTTTTATTGGGTTCTACCGAAAGCACCGTTGTCCCAAAAAACAGAGTAACCGTTTCCGGGAAATCCTGCACAAGCGCAGCGGCGTATTCCCCTCCGGTAAGTCCGGCGCCAAAACCGGGATGGCTACATTGCAGGAGAATGCCGCCCAGCTTTTGTTTTCTCTCCACCAGCGCAATGCTTTTGCATCCGGCATCCGCTGCGGCTCTGGCTGCAGCAATTCCCGCTGCACCACCGCCGATAATCATGATATCAAAGTGCCCCATGCCTGACCTCCCGGAGTATCTGCTCGATGGCAAAGCTGCATCGGCTGCCCTGGCAGACACCCATACCGCTTCCCACTCTCCGCTTGACCCCATCCACCGTGGAAGCTCCCCTTCGGATTGCTTCCAGAATCTCTCCGCGGCTGATGCCTTCGCACAGGCAAATGATTTCGGGGTCATTAGTTTTGGCAATGGCCTGCCTGTGGGGCGTGAAGCGTGGATTCGGGTGTGCATCCAGAAACGCCGCCGTTTTCTCCGTAAGGTACCTGCCCAGTTCGTTGGCACAGGTCAGCCCCGGGGTTTTGATTCCGATCAGACTGAAAAATCCAGGAGCCGGGTACGCAATGGAGAAATCGTGAATGCTCTCGCCGTCATCCCGCTGAGGATTTGGCCGTGCGGCGGCGAATGAGCGGATTACCTGCTGCATATTCAGATTCGGAAACAGCGATACCGCACTTGTCTTCAACTCCGATATTCCCTCTTTTGTTGTGGCAAAGGGTTCTCCAACGGACTTGCGTACCCCGCTGAGCAGCAGATTCCCTTCCACACACGGGATAGCGGTGATGCCTTTTCCGCAGGACTGTGCCTGCTGAAAGATGACCCGCTTCGGCTTCCGCGCCTGTTTGTCCAGGACCAGGTATTCTGCTCCATCTATCAGAAGATGCGTGTCGGAGGGAAAGCACAGCTCCTGTATCCGATCCGCGGAAAGTCCTGCACAGTTGATGACAGCCCTGCAGCGCAGTTCGCTGCGATCTGTTTCCACCAGATAGCCAAACTTGGTTTTCCGGATTCCCACCACAGTGGTTCCCAGCATGGGTTCCATCCCATTGGCAGCAGCGTTTTCAAAGGCGGCAATGCCCAATTGCCAGGGGTTCACCGTTCCGGTGGTCGGGGCATAGAGCGCGCCTGCCACACCCGGTGCCAGCAGAGGCTCCATTGCCTCTGCCTCTCCCCCGGTCAGAAACTCCAGACCCGGCACGCCATTGCGGATACCCTGCTCCCATTTTCTCCGGAGCTGGGCCAGGCTCTCCTTGTCATAGGTCACCAGCAAGGAGCCGCAGCGGGAAAAGGGAACTTCCAGTTCACGGCACAAATCATCAAAAGAGGCATTTCCACGAACCGTCAATTCCGCCTTCCGGGTACCGGTTTTGTTGTCATATCCCGCATAGACGATAGCAGAGTTTGCCCGGGTAATGCCTGTACAGATATCCAATTCCTTTTCAATCAGCACGACAGACAAATTCCAGCGCATCAGATTCCGGGCCGCAAAGCAGCCCAGAATCCCTCCCCCAATAACCGCAACATCTACGCTTTTCATAGGGGGATAATCTGTCCGGGGTTATCCACGGTATAGCCGCCGAGGGACAGGATTTTTCCCCGGAACGCATCGCTCTTCAGGATGTGCAAAAGCGCCTGAACCATAGGGGTATCCCAAGCATGGTCAGGGACAATGAGGTCATACTCCTCAATACAGATGGGGATAAAGTCCAGATCATAGAGCTCTGCCGCGGAGTAGATGCCCATACCGACATCAGCACTGCCGCTGGCGATCTGGGCAGCAACAGAAGTGTGGGTCAGTTCTTCCCGATCATAGCCGTAGACAGAAGCAGTATCCACATTCTCCCGCCTACACAAATAGTCCGCAAGGATCCGGGTGCCGGATCCCTTCTGGCGATTTACATAACGCACACCATCCTTTGCAATATCCGCGAATTTCCGGATCTGGAGGGGATTGCCCTTTGCCACCATCAATCCCTGCTGACGACCGACACAGGAAACCAGCTTCACACCGCCTTTGGGGAAATACTTGCGAATAAATGCCTTGTTATAGCTGCCGTCAGCCGTATCCAGCAGGTGGCAGCCAGCCATGTGCGCCTCACCACGGCGGATTGCCATTATACCGCCCATGGAACCCACATGGGAGGAGCTGATGTACAAGGCAGAGTCCTCCAAATGGAGCATATCTGCCAGCTCGTCCAGCAGCGGATCATGGCTGCCGATAACCACCAGCGTATTGTGCAGCTTTTCTAAGGGGCTCAGCAGGCGGACTCTCACTTCCTCTCCCGCCTCGTAGCCCTCCAGTCCCTGGGGTACTTCCAGAATGCCATCGGCCTTCATAAAAGAAGAAACCACGCCGCTGCCCCGGCTCAGGGGGCTGGCCATCAGCCTGCCGCCTACACAGCCCATGCGAACACGGACAAACTCCTGATATTTCAGACCGCTGACAACAGGCCGGGTAAGGGTTGCGTTCACATATGTGTCAGTGGCTGCCGGTGCTTTCAGCCAGTGGTCAATCAGGGGTTTCAGCAGCTGCTCAATGACGATGATGCCGGACACCGGATAACCGGGCACTCCAAGAATGACCTTCTCTCCCCGGCAGCCCAGAATGGCAGGCTTGCCGGGCTTGATGGCGATGCCATGGTACAGCACCTCACCCAGTTCCCGGATGACTCGAGCCGAGAAATCCTCCCGTCCGGCAGAAGAACCGGCATTGAGAATTACCATATCGCACTCGTCTGCCGCTTTGGCAACCATTTCTTTGATCTGGTCAAATTTATCCGGAACAATGGGATAGACCACCGCCTCTGCGCCCCAGGAACGCACCATTGCGGAAAAAATGGAGCCATTGAATTCCAGAATATCCCCGGGCTTCGGGTCTGTACAGGGCGGGATAATCTCGTCCCCTGTGGGGATGATGCCCACCACAGGTTTGCGAATCACTTCAATTTCCAGCACACCGCCGGCAATCATCGCACCAATGGCAGCCGGGGAAACGGTCATATGGCTGGGCAAAATCATTTCCCCGGCGCATACATCCTCGCCGATCTGGCGGATATGCTGCCACGGGGCTGCGGCTGCGTGAATGGTGATGGAACCATCTCCATTCTTCACAATGTCCTCCACCATGATGACTGCATCTTTGTCCTCCGGAATCGGGTCGCCGGTGTCCAGCACAAGAAACTGGTCCGGCTTTAAAGTAACAGGGGTCGTTTCCGTCGCGCCGAAGGTTTCTTTTGCGGAAACCGCCACACCATCCATGGCACTGGCGGCATAGTGCGGGGCGCAGATGTGGGCATAGACTGCCTTTGCCGTCACCCTACCGCAGCTTTCAAAGACAGGAATGGTTTCTGTCTTTGACCCAAAACCGCCGCTTACCAGCCGTTCCAGATATTCCTTCCGTGCCTGTGCAAGCGGCACATTGGTCAAATATTCAAATCCCATAAAATTACACTCCTTACACTCCTGAAGTAATCGTTACCTGAATTTCCGCTCCCTGGGGTAAGCCTTCACAATCCCGACTGATGCAGAAATAGCCGTCGGTCCCTGCCAGAGTGGTGATAAGGCCGGATTTTCCCCGAATGGGTTGGGCATAAAGCTCGCCGCCTGTTCCTGTCAGCCGGCAGCAGTGATACTGGGCTCTGCCATGGTTGGCACTGATGCTCTCTGTAACCCTGGCAGTAACGGTATAGGCAGTCATGTCCCGATCCATCAGCCGTCCCAGCAGGGGCTGCACAAAAAGTTTTGTGATAAAGTAGGCAGCCACCGGATGCCCGGGCAGACCCACAATGGGCTTTTTCCCAGCTTTTCCCAGAATGGTTGGTTTTCCGGGCTTAATGGCAATACCGTGAAGCAGAAGCTGGCCTACGGATTCAATGATGCGGCAGGCGGCATCCTTCACTCCGACACTGCTGCCTCCGGACAGCAGCACGGCATCACATTCCGCAATGGCCTGATTGACCTTTTGAGAAAGCAGTGCCTCATCATCCACCACAATCCCATAGTTGACAACATGGCACCCAAATGTGGAGAGCATTGCCTCCAGCATGGGACTGTTCACGTCCCGCACCTGTCCGGGGCCGGGCTGCGCCTCCGGAGGAACCAGCTCGTCACCGGTAGAAATGACGCCCACGGTCACTTTTTTCACCACCGGCACCTGCACCCGGCCAATGGCAGCCAGCGCACCAATGTCGGCAGAAGACAGGGAGCGGCCTTTGTGCAGAATCACCTTTCCGGGATACACATCATCCCCCCGGAAAATCAGATTCATGCCCGGCGCCGCAGGTTTGGCAACACCGATGGTGCCGTCGCCGTAGTCCTCCGTGTATTCCACCATCACCACACCGTCAGTACCCCTGGGCACTGCGCCGCCGGTGGGAACGGCTACACATTCCCCCTCATTCAGCAGATAGTCGGCGCCTTCGCCCATCAGCACCGTGGCCTGCAGGGGCAGGATCGCCGGGATGGCATCGCTGCAGCCGAAGGTGTCACTGGCGCGAACCGCAAAGCCATCCACTGTGGAGCGGTCAAAATCCGGCACATATTCCCGCGCCGCAATATCCTCCGCCAGAACTCTGCCCACAGCCTCAGACAGAGCTACAAATTCTGCCTGTTCAAGCGGGGAAAACTCCGATTCTATCAGCGCAAGAACTTCTTCCGGCGTTTTTACATACAGCATACTACTAAACCTCCATAATGACTTTACCCAGGTCCCGGTAGTCATTGCCGGAGAAGTGGGTCACCTCCCTGCGGAACACAGGTGAGGACAGGATTGCAAGCATTTTGACTACAGCCGGATTTTCCAGCGATTCCTTCTGCAAAACAAGATCGAACCGTTCCTCCAGCAGTGGGATGAAGTCAAGCCCCTCCAGCTGATGCGTTATCCGCTCCGTGCCAATGGCAAGATCCGCATCCCCTGCGGCAATGGCAGATGCCATCGTAAGGTGAGAACTCATAATCTTGTCGTAGCCCTTTAGCTGTCCGGAGAGGATTTCCAGTTTTTTTAGCTGGGTATCCAGCAGGATCCTGGATGAGGAACCAACCCGGCGGTTGAGGATGGAGATGTCAGCCCGGCGCAGATCCTCCCACCCAGTTATGTGCTTGGGATTGCTTTTGCGAACATAAAAGCCCTGGGTGCGGTAGGACAGGTTCACCAGCACTGCGGACACCCCGGGCATCAGGCTTCGCACAAAGGAGGCATTGCACTCTTTTCCATCATACAGATGGCAGGCCGCAGCGTCCACCTTTCCCTGATACAGTGCCAGCAGACCTTCAAAGCTAGACAGATATGTACGACCGGCGTTGATATCCTCCTGATGAAGATAATTTGCCAAAATGTCCAGCACAACATCCTGCCCGGAGATGATCATCTCCGGTGCCTTTTCCTCAGCAGGTGTCAGCAACGTGGAGTGGATATCGATGCGCTGCACCGGGGCAGTGGAATGCTCATGCCGGGAGCGGGCAATATAGGCATCCACATCCTCCTGCGTAAAACGAACCTTTCGCCCGATTTTATAGGAATGGATTTCTCCCTTGCGAATCAGGTCGTAAATGGTGGACTTGCAGACATGGAGAATGTCTGCAACCTCCTGGGTAGAAAGGGACTGATTCTGCGCCATACTGCCGCCTCCTTGCAATCGTTTTCTGTCAATTATACTTTATCTTTCCAAATTGCGCAAGTGCTTGGTGCAATATTTCAAGTATTTTGGGCGATTTCACGCCATTTTGTACGGCATCTCGTCGAAGTACTAAAATCTCTTTGCATAAAATGATACAGTTTCATGCGGTTTCACACAAAAATGCACATCCGCTCTTGATATCCCTGTTATTTCCACTATAATAAACATATACAACATATACAAATTGTAAGCTCAATTTCAAATTTTTATGGAGGTATTGCATATGGCTAACGCATACTACGAAAAAATTGCCCGCATCAATCTGACCACCGGCAAGATCAAAGTGGAACCTCTGGATCTGGAACTTGCCCACAAGTTCATTGGCGGCCGTGGTCTTGGCACCAAGATGCTCTATGACGAGGGCATTGCCACTGTCGATCCCCTGTCCCCGGAAAACAAGCTGATCTACATCACCGGTCCTATGACCGGCGCTGCCGCCCCTTCCACAGGCCGCTACATGGTCTGCACAAAGTCCCCCCTTACCGGCATGATTGCCTGCTCCAACTCCGGCGGTATCTGGGGTGCCAAGCTGAAGTACGCCGGTTGGGATGCCATCATTGTGGAAGGTGAAGCTCCCGACTGGACCTACATCAACATTGACGACGATAAGATTGAGCTGCTGGATGCCCGGGAATATGTAGGTGTCATGAGCGAAGCCATTGACGAGCAGCTCAAGGCAAAGCACGGTGCTGACGTTTCCGTTCTGAACATCGGCCCCGCCGGTGAGAAGAAGGTGCTGCTTGCCGCCATTATGAACGATAAGGACCGTGCCGCCGGTCGTTCCGGTGTCGGTGCTGTCATGGGCAGCAAGAAGCTGAAAGCCATCGTGGTCAAGGCAACCCGCAAAAAACTGGACAACATTGCAGACCTGGATGCCCTGAAGGTGGCAGCCAAAAACGCTATGGATGTTCTGAAGGCCAACCCCGTTACCGGTTCCGGCCTGCGGCAACTGGGTACCGCTGTTCTCGTGAACATTGTCAACAACATCGGTGCTTTCCCCACCAAGAACTGGCAGGAAAGCTATTACGACAAGGCTGACGATATCTCCGGCGAAACTCTGGCTGAGAAATACCTGGTCAAGCCCGGTGCCTGCCATCGCTGCCCCATCGCCTGCGGCCGCGTGGTCAATGTCAATGGCAAGGTCGTCGGCGGTCCTGAATACGAGCCCCTGTGGGCCTATGGCGGCAACTGCGGCAACAATGATCTGAACGTCATCGATGAGTGCAATATGCTCTGCAACGAGTATGGTCTGGATGCTATTTCCGTCCCCTGCACCATCGCCGCTGCCATGGAGCTGTACCAGAGAGGCTACATCAAGGAGGAAGAGTGCGCCGGTGTACCTCTGGAATGGGGTTCCACCAGGGCATTGGTGGAGTGGACCAAGCGTATGGGCAATCCTGAAACCGAGCTTGACTGGCTGATGAGCTCCGGCTCCGCTCGCCTGTGTGAGCACTATGGCCATCCCGAATACTCCATGAGCGTTAAGAAGCAGGAAATGCCCGCTTACGACGCCCGTGCCATTCAGGGCATCGGCATTACCTACGCCACCTCTAACCGTGGCGGCTGCCATGTCCGTGGCTACATGATCTCTCCCGAAGTTCTGGGTCTGCCCCAGCAGCTGGATCGTACCGTTACCAACGAAAAGGCATCTTGGGTCAAGACCTTCCAGGATCTGACAGCTGTCATCGACTCCATGGGTCACTGTCTGTTTACCTCCTTCGCCATGGGCGCCAAGGAGTACACCGACCTGCTGAACGCCGCCACCGGAACCAACTGGACCATCGAACAGGTTCTGGAGATTGGCGACCGTATCTACAACATCGAGAGAATGTTCAACAAGGCTGCCGGTATGAAGCCTGAGGACGATCGTCTACCCAAGCGGCTGCTGGAAGAGCCCGTTGTAAACGGCCCCTCCACCGGTATGACCTCCAAGCTGCCTCTGACTCTGCCCGAATACTACGAAGCTCGTGGCTGGGTCAACGCATTCCCCACCGATGAAACCCTGAAGAAACTTGGCCTGGACGAGTGTGTTGGCAAGTGATACAATATAATTAACGGGGAGGAGGCACGTCCCCTCTCCGATTTCTTTTGCAAAGGAGAATTTTCATGATTGAAGTTCGCGTTTTTGCAACCTTGCGCCAAGGCAGGGATAAAGTCACGCTGCTATCGCCGGAGGGTATCGCCTGTGCTGGAGATATCCTTGACCGGATGAACATTCCCCAAGAAGAAGTGTCTATTCTGCTCATCAACGGTTTTCATCACAAGCCGGAATCGGAAGTGAAGGACGGGGACATCGTGGCTCTGTTTCCCCCGGTGGGAGGTGGCTGAACGATGGATCCCAGATATGCGCGCAATGTCCCCGCCCTGAGCGAAGCGGAATGCGAGCTGCTTCGGCGCAAACGTGTTCTGGTGGTTGGCTGCGGCGGTCTGGGCGGGCATCTCATCGATATGCTTGCCCGCATTGGCATAGGCTCTCTGCGGGTGGTGGACGGTGATGCATTTGAGCCCTCCAATCTGAACCGTCAGCTGTTGTCCGAAGTTTCCTTGCTGGGCGTTGGGAAAGCACAGACCGCCGCGGAAAGAGTCCGGCGTGTGAATCCCAATGTTGCGGTTCATGCCGTGGGGGAATTTCTTACGGAAGAAAACGCAGCCGCCCTTCTTACAGACTGTGATGCGGTTCTGGACGGTCTGGACAATATCCAGTCACGGCAAATCCTCGCGAATGCCTGTGAACGTGCTGGAATTCCCCTGATCTACGGTGCCGTCAACGGCTGGGTCGCCCAGGCCGCAATCTCCTGCCCCGGCGATCATTTGATAGACTTACTGTACCCCGACGGGGCTGCACTCAAAAATAAGAGCGTTCTGAGCTTCACTCCCGCCCTGTGCGCCTCTATGCAGGTTTCCCTGTGCGTAAAGTTTCTCACCGACCGCCCCGTCAGAACCGGAACGCTGTATTTTTTTGACTTACTGAATCAGGAATTCGAGGTCATCCCCATGACATAAGCGCCAGACAGAACACTGCTTCCAGGATTCTATGGTTGGTTGCAGCGTTCATCTAACACTTCTGCATACGGATATCTCTATAACGTACTGATTGGAAAATAGAACGACAGAGTGTTATGAAACCCACCTCTCCCTTTTTTCCTCTCCGGCTTTCTCCCTATACAAAGATAAGTGTCCATTTTCTATCCCGAAAACGCACAGTCGCCACGACGAACAGAGGGCAGCGTGTCAATATGGCAAAGAAAAGCAAACGGCACACAGGCGGTTTTATCCTCAAAAAAAGCACCGAAACATGACAATAAAGAAGCCCAGCACCACGCCATTAAAGTGGTGCTGGGCTTTTTCTGATTACAGCGATTTTCAGCGGGTGAAGCAATGTGCTGTTTTTACTACGCCCGATTTTAGCACGGCGTTTTTACTGCCTCATAGTCAATTCACTCAGCAATTAAACCAAAGTGCCGCAGCGCATCCTTGATCGCCTCAACCTTTTCAGGCGGACAGGGATGATACTCATGTTTTCTCTGTTCAACAGCATTCGGTGCTTTGTGCATATCCAGTCCGACCATACGCTTGACCTCGCCGGTTTCCACTTCCATTCTGACCTCAACCGTCAGTGGATTTGTTCCCGTGACAAGAGGGCGACCGTCTCAACAGTTGTTTCAGTTTCCAAGGGAAGTTCT
>ERZ773252.2385-NODE-2385-length-16353-cov-7.534421_pt1 | contig 16353 bp, 10 predicted proteins | sample MGYA00580517_ERZ773252 | MGnify/ENA primary metagenome ERZ773252 (study PRJEB29015, sample SAMEA2737766) | human gut metagenome | biome: human gut; feature: human-associated habitat; material: faeces | place: China | collected 2012 ... | reverse complement strand
AACGGACATATGTGTCATGCGGAGGTAATGAAGATGAATGATAATAAAATGTGGGCGTTAGTAAAGGAAAAACCGGAACAGGGACTCTGGCTGAAAAGAGTACAGATTCCGGAAGTAGGACCAAATGACGTAAAGATCAAGATCCATAAAAATGCAATCTGTGGTACTGATGTACATATTTATCAGTGGAATGAATGGGCACAGCACACCATTCCGATCGGACTGACCGCAGGACATGAATATGTCGGGGAAGTTGTAGAAGTCGGTACAGGTGTACAGGGATTCAAGGTGGGCGATCTGGTATCCGGTGAAGGACATATCACTTGTGGAAAATGCAGAAACTGTCTGGAAGGGCACAAAGAGAACTGCAAAGATGCCAAAGGTGTTGGGGTAAACCGGAACGGTGCGTTTGCAGAATATCTGGTTATTCCCGCTTCAAATGTATGGCCGTGCAATCCGGCAATTGATGAAGAATTATATGCGATCTTTGATCCATTTGGAAATGCAACCCATACTGCATTATCTTACGACATGCTTGGTGAAGATGTGCTGATCACAGGTGCAGGGCCGATTGGGATCATGGCAGCGGCGATCGCAAAATTTGCAGGAGCAAGACATGTGGTAATCACGGATATGAACCAGTACCGTCTGGATCTGGCAGCAAAAATGGGTGCGACCAGATGCGTTAATCTGACACAGGAAAAACTGACGGATGTGATGCATGAGATCGGAATGACAGAAGGCTTTGATATCGGACTTGAAATGTCCGGAAGCCAGCCGGGACTTTCTGATATGATTCATAACATGAAACATGGTGGAAAGATCGCACTTCTCGGATTGCAGAGACAGGATGCAACCGTAGATCTTGAGACAGTGATCTTCAATGGGCTGAATATCCGCGGAATTTATGGAAGAAAAGTATGGGATACCTGGTACAAGATGTCTACGATGATCCAGGCGGGACTTGATATTTCACCGATCATCACACACCATTTTGATATCCGCGATTATGAAAAAGGATTTGAGGCAATGATCTCAGGACAGTCAGGAAAGGTGATCCTTGACTGGGCACATATTAACGATTAGGAAAAGCAGAAGAAGGAGAGAATAAAATGGCAAGAAAAAATGATATTTTAAGTATTTATACAAAAGAAGTAGAACAGATCAAAGCAGATGGTCTTTTCAAAGGGGAAGCACCGTTCGTATCTCCGCAGGGCGCAAAGGTTGTAATGGAAGACGGAAGAGAGCTTCTTAATATGTGTGCCAATAACTATCTTGGACTTGGGGACAATCAGAGACTGATCGATGCAGCGAAGAAAACTTATGATGAAAAAGGATATGGGGTTGCTTCTGTCAGATTTATCTGTGGAACACAGGACATCCACAAAAAACTGGAAAAGAAGATTTCCGGATTTCTGGGAACAGATGATACGATTTTATATTCTTCCTGCTTTGATGCAAATGGTGGACTTTTTGAAACAATCCTGACTGCAGAGGATGCAGTGATCAGTGATGAACTGAACCATGCTTCCATCATTGATGGAGTTCGTCTTTGTAAGGCAAAAAGATACCGCTATAAAAATAATAACATGGAAGATCTGGAAGCACAGCTTCAGGCTGCAGATGCAGCAGGAGCAAGAGTCAAACTGATCGCTACAGACGGTGTATTTTCAATGGATGGAATCATCTGTAACTTAAAAGGTGTCTGCGATCTTGCTGATAAATACAACGCACTGGTTATGGTGGATGACAGCCATGCAGTGGGATTTGTAGGAGCACACGGCAGAGGAACTTCCGAATACTGTGGCGTAGAAGGAAGAGTGGATATCATTACAGGAACACTCGGAAAAGCACTCGGTGGGGCTTCCGGTGGATATACATCAGGAAGAAAAGAGATCATCGATCTGCTTCGTCAGAGAAGCCGTCCGTACCTGTTCTCCAACTCTCTTGCACCGGCAATCGCAGGAGCAAGTATTGAGATGTTCAATATGCTGGAAGAAAGCACCGAGCTTCGTGACCATCTGGAAGAAGTAACCGCATACTACCGCAAGCAGCTGGTAGAAAATGGATTTGATATCATCGAAGGAACCCATCCATGTGTACCGGTTATGCTTTATGATGAAAGACTTGCCGGAGAATATGCAAAGAAAATGATGGAAAAAGGGGTATATGTGGTTGCATTTTCTTATCCGGTTGTACCGAAAGGAAAAGCAAGAATCCGCACACAGGTATGCGCGAGCCATACAAAAGAAGATATTGATTTCATTATCAAATGTTTTAAAGAGACTAGAGAAGAGATTGGAAAATAAATTGCTACAGGATAGAAAAATGCCGGACAGTACAAAATGTTGCCCGGCATTTTGTGATGATATAACAGAGAAATTTGACTAAAAAATGTTATAGGAAAATTTTCGGAGGCGTTAAATAAAAATAAAAGAATATTTTTGGAATGTAATCATGGTAATTATGTAAAACCTGAAAAAATGGAGAGAAAAGCTTGTGGGAAAGGCAGGAATACTATAAAATAAACAGGGAACAATAAAAAGATGAATGGGGTGTCATCTGACAGAGGAGAGAAAAGATGGAACAAAAAATATACAATGAATATGTGGAAATTTTAAAGGAAGAGCTGCTTCCGGCGATGGGATGTACAGAGCCGATTGCAGTAGCTTACGCGGCAGCAGTTGCAGTTCAGGCTCTTGGGGAAAAGCCGGAATCTGTAGAAGTAAATGTCAGTGCAAATATTATTAAGAATGTAAAAAGTGTCGTTGTACCGTGCACAGGAGGACTTCGCGGAATCGGTGCAGCAGTCTGTGCAGGGATTGTAGCCGGATGTCCGGAAAAAGAACTGGAAATTCTGGAAGAGATCACAGGGGAACAGAAAGTAGAAATGAAAAAGATGCTGGATACTATGCCGATGACAATCCGGGAATCCGATAAAGAATATATTTTCGACATCCAGATCAAGGCATGTGCAGGCGGACACAGCGGATACGTAGAGATCGCAGGTTTTCACACCAATGTGATCTGTGTAAAGAAAGATGATGAGATCATCAGAGAAAAAGCATATGAAGAGCAGGGATCCAGCTGTGCGACGGACCGTTCTCTTCTGACTGTGGAGAAGATCATTGAATTCGCAGACTGCGTAGACGTTGCAGACGTAGAGGAAGTTCTGCAGAGACAGATTGATTATAACTGGGCAATTGCCGAAGAGGGCATGACAGGAAACTGGGGGGCTGCCATTGGAAAGACTTTGATGGAAGCATATGGAAACAGTGTACATAACCGTGCGAAAGCGATGGCAGCGGCCGGATCGGATGCAAGAATGAACGGATGTGAACTTCCGGTTGTCATCAATTCGGGAAGCGGTAACCAGGGAATGACAACTTCTCTTCCGGTGATCGTCTATGCAAAAGAGCTGAATGTCTCAAAAGAGATGATGCTCCGCGCGCTGGTTGTGTCAAATCTGATCACAATCCATATGAAGACAGGAATCGGAAGACTGTCTGCATATTGCGGCGCGATCAGTGCAGGATGTGGTGCAGGTGCCGGAATCTGTTATCTGTATGGCGGACATGCATATGAGATTTCTCATGTAATTGTAAATGCAGTTGCCATTAACTCAGGTGTTGTGTGTGATGGAGCGAAGGCAAGCTGCGCGGCAAAAATCGCATCAGCTGTAGAAGCAGGGCTTCTGGGACTTCAGATGCAGAAAAATGGAAAGCAGTTCTATGGCGGAGACGGACTTGTAGAAAAAGGTGTAGAAAACACGATCCGTAATATCGGAGAGCTTGCAAAGAAGGGAATGCGTGAGACGGATAAAACGATCATCCAGATCATGACAAGATAAGAAAAAGAGAAAAGAACTGGTAGAAGAGGCACTTGCATTTACCGGACTTAAGAAAAATATGACTAATATTGAAAAAATAAAACATCTGCGGTATGCATATCGCAGATGTTTTATTTTTGACCGTTAGCTATTTATACTTTTTATTTTTGAATATACTTCTTCAACAACAAAAGCGTATTCTTTACCCCATCCATATGGGATCTTTCATAGTTATGTGATGCATACACCCCAGGGCCAATCAGACCATGACGGATATCATATCCTGCCCGAAGAGTTGCCTCTACATCAGAACCGTAATGCGGATACACATCGATCGCATAATCCAATCCTTCTTCTTTTGCAGTTTCGGCAAGAGCGGATGTTACGTCGTAGTTGTAAGGACCGCCGGAATCTTTTGCGCAAATAGATACCATGCGTTCGGTACATCCGAGATCGGATCCGACGCAGCCCATGTCAACAGAAATCATCTCTGTTGTATCTTCGGCAACAAAACTTCCGCCGTGTCCGACTTCTTCATATACAGTGAAAAGGAGAGAAACTTTGCGGGAAAGAGCAATAGATTCATCTTTTACGCATTTTGCCAGACCGAGAAGGATGGCAGCAGAAAGCTTGTCATCTAAGAAACGGCTTTTGATATAACCGCTCGGTGTGATCTGGGTACGCGGGTCCATGGCGATGATATCTCCAGGCTGTACGCCAAGTGAAAGAGTTCCTTCTTTAGTGTCCACATTTTCGTCCAGAAGGATTTCCATATTTTCTTCTTTTGTCTCAACAGCAGAATCTGCAACATGAACAGAAGGTTCAGTATTTAGTACTACACCGGTATAAACGCGTCCGTCGCGTGTGTGGATCGTGCAGTTTTCCCCATCAGCGGTACTCCACTGGTGTCCACCGAGAGTAGTCGGACGCAGTCTTCCATTTGCTTTGACAGAACGCACCATGGCACCGAGGGTATCAACGTGTGCTGCAAGTACCAGCGGATTCCCCTCTCCGCCGATCGTTACGAATACGTTGCCTTTGTTAGAAAGCTGTGGTTCATATCCCATATCTGATAAAGTCTTCATCAGGTATGCAGCCACATCTTTGGTATAACCGGATGGGCTTGGAATAGAAGTTAAAGCTTTCAGTTCGTTTCCGATAAATTCAAGATAATTTTGCATAGAAAAATCCCCCAAAAAATTTATAGTATATATCATAATAGTTTAATGGAAGAGGATGGAAAATGCAATATACATTGAAGGATAATTTAAAAAGGTTATAATAATTGATGAAAAAATAGATTTATGATTTATTAAAAAAGAATCAAATATTGCTTCCGATATATTTGCTGGTGAATTAACCGTATCAGGAGTATAATAGACTTAAAATATTATAGGAGGACAAGGTTAATTATGGGGGAAACGTCAAACGCTAATCTACTGACAACGGGATCTATTCCGAAAAAGATTATTATGTTTGCGATTCCGCTTCTATGGGGGAATTTATTCCAGCAGTTGTATAATGTGGCGGATTCGCTGATCGTGGGAAATTTTCTTGGGAATAATGCACTTGCAGCTGTCAGCTCATCAGGGAATCTGATATTCCTGATGGTAGGATTTTTTGGGGGAATTGGCGTGGGAGCCGGTGTTGTCATTGCGAGGTATTTTGGAGCCGGAGAATATGAAAAGCTGAAAAAAGCAATCCATACGGCACTGGCATTTGGTGGCGTATGTGGAATTTTTCTTACGGTTGCCGCGTTGATCCTTGCACCGCAGATTTTAAAACTGATTGGTACGCCGGAAGAGGTACTGCCGAAATCACTGGTTTATTTCAGGGTGTATTTTGCAGGTTCACTTGGATTTGTAATTTATAACTTTGGAATGGGGATTTTGCAGTCACTTGGTGACAGTAAGAGTCCGGTCATCTATCTGATCATTTCAGCGTGTCTGAATGTGATTCTGGATCTGGTGCTGATCGGAGGCTTAGGATTTGGTGTAGGTGCAGCAGCTTTTGCAACGATTGTTTCACAGATATTAAGTGCGGTTCTGTGTATCAGAAAACTGCGCAGGGAACCAGAGGCGTTCCGGTTATCTTTTCGTGAACTTCGGATGAATGGGAATATGCTGCGGCTGATCGTGGTAAACGGAATACCGGCAGGAATCCAGAATTCCATTATTGCGGTTGCAAATGTATTTGTACAGTCGAATATTAATCAGTTTGGGGCTCTGGCAATGGCCGGATGTGGGTCATATTCCAAAATTGAAGGATTTGGATTTATTCCGGTTACCTGCTTCTCACAGGCACTCACGACGTTTATTGGACAGAATCTGGGAGCAAAAGAGTATGACCGGGCAAAAAAAGGGGCATTGTTTGGAACCATTTGTGGAATCGGGATAGCAGAAGTGATCGGAATAGCAGTTTTTTTCTTTTCACCATACCTGATCGCTGCGTTTGGAGGAGATCAAAAAGCAATTGAATATGGAATTGCAGAGGCACATACGATCGCTCTTTTCTATTGTCTGCTTGCGTTCTCGCATTGTATGGCAGCAATTCAGAGAGGGGCGGGAAGAAGTATTGTTCCGATGTTTGTTATGATGATTGTATGGTGCGGAGTCCGGGTAACTTATATTAGTATTGTTATCAGGATTATTCCGGTGATCAATGTAATCTACTGGGCATATCCGCTTACCTGGTTTATCAGTTCGGTGATATTTTTGATTCTGTTTCTTAAGACAGACTGGATTCACGGATTAGAGAAACAGTGACAGGGCGCATAAAAAAGAAAGCTGTACACTACTTATGTAGTGTGCGGCTTTCTTTTTTTGTTTCATAGGAGATTCCGAAGGAACTTCCTATGAAACAAAAGGCACTGCGTGCCGGAGATGCGCACTCGCACGAAGATGAAGAATGTCGCAAGCGGTCTACGCTCCGCTTCGGTCGTTGCTTAACGAGCGCCACTGGCGCTCAGCAACGCACTCGGCGCGAGAATGTGCCGAGGCACATTCTTTCTTATATTTTTGCGTGAAATTACAGGGAAAGGGAATGAAGTTCCGTAAAAAATGAAGGATAAGATACATCTACACACTGACCATTCTGGATTTCAGTATTTCCCTCGGCGGCAAGGGCTGCGATGGAAAAGGCCATTGCGATCCGGTGATCCAGATAACTGTTGATCTGTCCTCCATGAACCGGATTACCGCCACGGATGATCATGCCGTCGTCGGTTGGTGTTACATCAACGCCCATGGCAAGAAGTCCTTCTGTAGTTGTTTTGATACGGTCAGTCTCTTTGACTTTCAATTCGGCAGCATCCCTGATGATCGTAGTTCCCTCGGCGAAAGCAGCCATCACTGCAATCATCGGAATCTCATCGATCAGTGTAGGGATGATTGCACCTTCTACGGTGGTTCCGTGAAGAGTGCTTGTACGTACAAGAAGATCGGCAGTTGGTTCACCACTGTCACGATTTTCATTTAGATAGGTAATGTCTGCCCCCATTGCCCTGCATACTTCAAGGATTCCGGCACGGGTCGGGTTAGTACCTACATTCTTTATCAGAAGTTCAGAACCTGGAACCAGAAGGGCAGCAGCGATGAAGTAAGCAGCAGAAGAAATATCTCCGGGAACCAGGATCTTCTGTCCATATAATTCCTCACATGGGAGAATAGATGCAGTTGCACTGCCATCAGAATGTACTTCTGTCTGTACGTTGGCACCGAAGCCATTCAGCATCAGTTCTGTATGATTACGGGAAAGTACAGGTTCTGTAACCAGGGTTAATCCGTCTGCATAAAGTCCTGCCAGGAGTACGGAAGATTTAACCTGAGCAGAAGCTACTTTTGAGTGATAGTGGATTGCGTGCAGGGATGGATTCTGACCGGCAGAAAGATGGCTGTTGATCAAAAGTGGTGCGCACCCGTTCCCATTCTGGCTTAAAATATCAGCGCCCATCATTCCAAGAGGCTCCATAATCCTCTTCATCGGGCGGGAGTTCAGGGAAGCATCGCCGGAAAGAGTGGTGGCAAACGGCTGACCGGAAAGAATACCGGAAATCAGTCTTGTGGTGGTTCCGCTGTTCCCCACATCTAAAAAAGAAGAAGGTTCGGAAAGTCCGTGAAGGCCTTTGCCGTGAACCAGGATACGGTCAGGTGTGTCTTCGATATTGATTCCCATGGCACGAAAGCAGCCGATGGTAGAGAGGCAGTCGGCACCGTGAAGAAAATGTGTGATCTCAGTAGTTCCTTTTGCCAGTGCACCGAACATAATAGAACGGTGGGAGATGGATTTATCGCCGGGAACAGATACTTCCCCGCGAAGCTGTTTAACAGGTTGGATTTGCATAATATAGTAACCTCTCATTCGTAAAATTCTATTTTCAAGCATTGTGACCAATTTACACAAAGTTCTGAAAAGATTTTTTGGACTGTCTTGCATTTAATGATGTGAGTGTCAAAAGTCCTCTTGCAAGCAAGCTTGCATCGGCTTTCTGACCTTTTGACCCTGGTATCATCATTTAATTATTAACGCTCATAAACAATATAACGATGCTTCTGCAAAAGTGCTACTGCCTTCTCACAGGAGATGCTGTCATAGAATTCGATGCGGAGTACGCCTTCTTCAAATTCACGGTTATGAACAATTCCAATGTTCTTAATGCTGAGTGCATTAGAAGCGAGGATGGTCGCAATGGTGGCGATCACACCGGCTTCATCCGGGATGTCACAGTAGATCTCGAATGCACGCTTGATCGGGCCGGCAGAACCGTTTGGCATGGAATTGCGGTAGTTCCGGGAATGGTCGAACATATCGTAGATTCCCTGGGAGTCTCCGGCATCAACCAGTTTTTTCGCTTCATTTAATGTTTCGATATAATTTCCAAGGATCTGGGAAATATTACTCTGATTCTGTGCACAGATATGTTCCCACATGGTCGGTGAGGAAGAGGCGATTCGCGTAATGTCCTTAAAGCCGCCGGCGGCGAGGGTTTTCATCAGCTCATCCTTGGTGTCGGTGTCTCTGACAAAGTTGACCAGACTTGCGGCAATGATATGTGGCAAGTGGCTGATCGTGCCGGTGACGATGTCGTGTTCATGATAATCCAGTACGATCGGAAGTGCACGCAAGGATTCTACGAAGGATGCGTATGCATCAACCTTTTTTTTCGCTACTTTGGCGGAAGGGGTGAGAACAAAGTAAGCGTTCTCGATCAGGATTGGTTTGGAATTGGCAAAACCACTCTTTTCGGAACCGGCCATCGGGTGTCCTCCGATAAAGTAATCCTCCAGTCCCAGCCGGATGATCTCGTCATGGATCGGAGTCTTGACACTTCCGACGTCAGTCAGGATCATATCATCATTCAGGTAAGGCATCATCTGCTTTAAATATGCAGTATTGAAAGCGACCGGGGCACATAAGAAGATGTAGTTGCAGCCTCGGAAATTATCATCGATTGAGGTACAGGCCACATTGATGATGGATTCTTGTGTGGCAAGTGCCAGAGTTTCTCTATTCTTGTCGAAAGCGACAATCTCATAATCCGGATAATATCGCCGGATCGCCTTTGCAATAGAGCCCCCAATGAGTCCGAGTCCGATAAATCCGATTTTTTTCTGTTTCATAATCTTTCGTCCTTTCGTGATAGTCTACCTTTCATAATATAGGAAAACAGGCTATCTGTCAATAAAGCAATACTTTAAAGTGTAAAAGTGAAAGTTTTTGTTGAAATTCTATAAAATAGTTGTGTTTTTATAGAAAGTTTAGTACAATATATCCATGAGAAACTTTAGCAAGGAGGCAGCAAGCATGAAGGTTTACAGAACGGATGAAATTAGAAACGTGGTCCTTTTAGGACATGGGGGAAGCGGAAAGACCAGTCTGGCAGAAGCGATGGCTTATGTATCTGGAGCAACAAATCGTATGGGATCTGTTGAGAACGGTAATACGATCAGTGATTTTGATAAAGAAGAACAGAAACGTAAATTCTCACTTAGCACAAGTCTGATTCCGATTGAATGGGAAAAAGCAAAGATTAATATCCTTGATACACCTGGATATTTTGATTTTGTCGGAGAAGTGGAAGAAGCAGTCAGCGCAGCCGATGCAGCTGTTATCGTTGTTTCCGGAAAAGCCGGTGTGCAGGTAGGAACCGAGAAAGCATGGGAGCTCTGTGATAAGTATAATCTTCCGCGTATGATCTATGTTACTGAGATGGATGTGGATGATGCCAGCTTCCGTCAGGTTGTTGAAGATCTGACCGCAAGATACGGTAAAGTGATCGCACCACATTTCCAACCGATCCGTGAGAACGAGAAATTAGTAGGTTATGTCAATGTTATCAAGAATGCAGGTAGAAGATACACCGGACTTGGACAGAGAGAAGAGTGTGAGATTCCGGATTACTGTCTGCCGAACCTGCAGATTTACAGAGAGAAGCTTCTTGAAGCAGTGGCAGAGACCAGTGAAGCATTTATGGAACGTTATTTTGAGGGAGATGAATTCTCGGTTGAAGAGATCCGCTCTGCCATGAGAACAGAAGTTATGGACGGAGATATCGTTCCGGTAGCAATGGGATCCAATGTTCAGGCACAGGGGGTTGCAAACTTACTGTCTGATATCGTAAGATTTTTCCCAAGTCCGGAATACCGTGAATGCGTAGGTATCAACCGTAAGACCAATGAGATCTTTGAAGCACATCATGATTTTGCAGCCGCAAAGACCGCATATGTATTCAAGACCATGGTAGATCCGTTTATCGGAAAATATTCTTTCGTAAAAGTATGTTCCGGTGTATTAAAGGGGGATGATGTCCTTTACAATCCGGAGTCAGATGCAGAAGCAAAGATCGGCAAGATATACACCTTATCCGGCAACAAACCGGTAGAAGTTCAGGAACTGTTTGCAGGTGATATCGGAGCGATTGCAAAACTGACAAGTACAAAGACAGGGGATACCCTTTCAACAAAAAATACACCGGTATCTTATGGAAGAACCGAATACTCCAAACCGTATACATATATGAAGTATGTAGTGAATAACAAAGGTGATGAGGACAAGGTATCACAGGCTCTTGCGAAGATGATGGCAGAGGATGTGACACTGAAAGTGGTAAATGACAGTGAGAACCGCCAGTCACTGATTTATGGAATGGGTGACCAGCATCTGGAAGTGACAGCAAGCAAGCTGGCAGAGCGTTACAAAGTCGGAATCAGACTGGAGACACCAAAAGTTGCGTTCCGTGAGACGATCCGCAAGAACTCGGATGTAGATACCAAGTATAAGAAACAGTCCGGAGGACATGGACAGTATGGACATGTTAAGATGCGTTTTGAACCATCCGGAGATCTGGATACACCGTATGTATTCCAGGAAGAAGTAGTCGGAGGTGCTGTTCCGAAGAACTACTTCCCGGCGGTTGAAAAAGGATTGCAGGAATCTGTATTAAAAGGACCTCTCGCCGGATATCCGGTAGTTGGCGTGAAAGCAACCCTGTATGATGGATCTTACCATCCGGTAGATTCTTCTGAAATGGCATTTAAGACTGCGACGATCCAGGCATTTAAGAAAGGATTTATGGAAGCAGGACCGGTTCTTCTTGAGCCAATCGCATCTGTGAAAGTAACCGTTCCGGATGATTATACCGGAGACGTTATGGGAGATCTGAACAAGAGACGTGGCCGTGTTCTTGGAATGAATCCACAGTCAGGCGGATATCAGGTAATTGAAGCGGATGTACCGATGACAGGCATGTTTGGATATTGCACAACACTTCGTTCTATGACAGGTGGACGAGGAAGCTATTCGTATGAATTTGCCCGTTATGAACAGGCTCCGGCAGATGTACAGGAAAAAGAAATTGAAAAGCGTGCAGCTGAAGAATAAGAATAAGGAAAAGCCGGGAGAAAATCCCGGTTTTTTCTATTGTACTTTCGTACTAAAAGTGGTATACATATTATGATGGTGGCAGCTTCGGCTGTCCCATTGGTATTTTATACAATTTTAGTATTAAAGGTTTAGTATTAAGAGAAAAAGTAGAGGAAAAGAAAAATGAAAATTGTAATTATTGGGGACGGGAAGGTTGGTCATAAACTGACCATACAGTTATCCGAAGAAAATTACGATGTGGTTTTGATTGACCAAAATGAGGGAAAATTAAAAGAAGCACTTAATCAGCTTGATATTCTCTGCATTACCGGAGATGGTGCAGATGCGAAAGTGCAGAAAGAAGCAGGAGTGCCGGGCGCTGATCTTGTTGTGGCATGTGCATCGACAGACGAACTGAATATGCTGAGCTGCCTGCTCGCAAAGAGACTGGGGGCAAAGCACACGATCGCCCGTGTAAGGAATCCGATCTATTATCAGCAGATCGATCTTTTGAAAGAGGACTTAAGACTGAGTATGGCTGTCAACCCGGAACTTGCGGCTGCATTTGAGATTTCCAGATCGATCCTTCTTCCGGATACTGCAAAGGTAGAGACTTTTATGAAGGGAAAAGTCGAATTGGTAGAATTCATTGTCAAAGAAAGAAGCCATCTGGGCGGAGTATCGCTTGCTGAGCTTTACCGCAAGTTCCAGATCAAAGTTCTGGTATGTGCTGTAAGACGTGGATCGGAAGTGATCATCCCGAATGGTGATTTTGTCATCCATGATGGAGACCGGCTTCATATTGTTGCATCCCACAAATATATTGAAGAATTTTTCCATCTGATCGGAAAGCGGAAAGAGCCGAAGAATATTCTGATTTGTGGTGGGGGAAAAGTCGGATATTATCTGGCAAAACAGCTTTTAGGACTTGGTATGCAGGTTAAGATCATTGAGCAGGACTGGAAGAAATGCGAAGATCTCTGCGACCAGCTTCCGAAAGCGACGATCATCTGTGGGAATGCCGCAGACCATGACCTTCTGATCGAAGAAGGAATTGAACAGGCAGATGCCCTGGTCAGCCTGACCGGTATGGATGAGGAGAATATTATCCTTGCACTTTTTGCAAAGACAAAAGGTGTGGACAAGATCGTGGCAAAGGTCAACGAAGACGGACGTGCCCAGCTTGTCGAGGAACTTGGGATCGATCTGATCGTATCGGCAAAGACTGCAACAGCAGATGCGATCATGAGTTATGTGCGTGCACGCCAGAATTCTCTCAAAAATGTCAATGTTGAATCTATGTATCAGCTGGTTGGCGGAAGAGTAGAAGCACTGGAATTTATTATCAAAGAAAAAACAGAATATACAGATATCCCGTTTAAGGATCTGGAACTGAAGCCGAACAATCTGATCGCATGTATCGGAAGAAAACGGCAGATCATTATTCCGGACGGGGATGAATCCATTCAGGTGGGCGACAGTGTTGTAATCGTTACGACCCAGAAGAAAGTTAAGGATATCACAGATATTCTGGCTGAGCAATAGGGGTGAAAAGAAATGAATGTGAAAATGATACGCTATATCATCAGTAAGATGATGGGAGTAGAGGGACTGCTGATGCTGCTTCCGATGATGGTTGGAATTATTTATGACGAGCACACATCGGTTTATTTTCTGATTACAGCTGCGATCCTGACGGCAATTTATCTGCTGTTTGGCAGAAAATGCCCGGAGAACATGACGATTTATGCCAAAGAAGGTCTGATCATTGTTGCAACGGCCTGGATTTTCTGGTCACTTGCAGGTGCACTTCCATTTGTACTCAGTAAAAGTATTCCAAGCTATGTGGATGCTTTTTTTGAAACAGTATCCGGATTTACGACGACAGGTTCTACGATCCTGACTGAGATTGAAGGACTTCCGAAAGGAATTCTTTTCTGGCGTTCCCTGACACATTGGGTTGGTGGAATGGGAGTGCTGGTATTTGTTATGGTACTTACCTCTCTGGATGAGAAGAATTCCATGCATCTGATGCGTGCGGAAGTTCCGGGGCCAGAGGCAGATAAACTGGTTCCAAAGGCAAGAGGAACCGCAAGGATTCTGTATGGAATGTATTTTGCACTGACTGCAATTGAGGTAGTTTTTCTTCTGGCAGGAGGGATGAACCTGTTTGACGCAGTGACACATGCATTCAGTACTGCCGGTACCGGAGGATTTTCCGGCTACAATGCAAGTGTGGCACACTTCAACAGTGCCTACATTGATGGTGTGATCACCGTATTTATGATCCTGTTTGGTATCAATTTTAACCTGTATTTCTTTCTGCTTTTGAAAGAATTTAAGAGTGTATTTAAGAATGAGGAGCTGCGTGCTTACCTGGGAATCATTGCAGGAGCAACCGTTGTGATCACCTGCAATATCGCCGGAGGTTATCATTCTCTTTTAAAGGCATTCCGCTATGCGGCGTTCCAGGTGGCATCCGTGATCACGACAACTGGATTTGTGACGGCAGATTTCAACAAGTGGCCGGAGCTTTCCAAATGTGTTCTGCTTCTTGTGATGGTAATCGGTGCTTCTGCCGGTTCAACAGGCGGTGGTATCAAAGTATCAAGACTTCTGATCCTGGTAAAAAGCATCCGCCGGGAGCTGAAAACTATGATCCATCCGAAAGCAGTCAATATCGTAAAAGTAAATGGGAAAAAAATGAAAGAAGAGACGATGCGGGGGGTATATGTATACTTTATTGCGTATATACTAATCCTGATCGTATCCGTGCTTCTGATCTCGATCAATAACTTTGATTTTACTACTTCATTTACCGGAGTGCTTACTACACTTAATAATGTAGGACCGGGACTGAATCTGGTAGGACCGGTGGAAAATTTTGCGAAGTTCTCAGACTTCTCGAAGATTGTGTTCTGCGTGGATATGCTGATCGGACGACTGGAGATCTTCCCGTTCTTGATGCTGTTCTCGCCGTCACTTTGGAGTAGAAAATTCTAAGACAGCTTCGGTAAGGCAAAACGATGAAAAGGAGAATTTATGAAAAAGAAAAATATAGCGATTAGTTTTCTGCTGCTTTTAGTGGCAGCAGGAATCTGGTATTATGTATCACTGCCGGCTTTTAATATCCATTCTTCCGGAGTGTGGTATTTTGTGCTTGTTCTGGTGCTTGCGGTCGGTCTTGTGTTTGCAGGAAAAAAAGGCTTGCGATACGGAGCGATTGATCTGAAGGAGATGAAAGAATCCAAAGGTTTCAAATGGTGTGTCCGTCTTTTTATTCTTTTGTTAGTGATTTATCTGGCCGGAACCATTCTTTCTTCACCGATTGTGAATGCGAAGAAATACCAACAGCTTCTGAAGGTAGAAGAGGGCGAATTCACAAAAGATATCGAGGAGCTTTCCTTTGACCAGATCCCGCTTCTGGATAAGGAGTCTGCGCAGCTTTTAGGAGACCGGAAGATGGGAAGCATGTCAGATATGGTATCCCAGTTTGAGGTGGACGATATCTACAGTCAGATCAACTACAAGGATCGTCCGGTCCGTGTGTCACCTTTGAAATATGCGAATCTGATCAAATGGTTTACCAATCGGAAAGATGGACTTCCTGCATATATCCGGATCGATATGGCAAGTCAGACAACGGAGATGGTAAAGCTGGAGCAGGGAATGAAGTATTCGACCAGCGAGCATTTTGGAAGAAATATTTACCGTCATCTTCGTTTTGCGCATCCGACTTATATTTACGGAGACCTTAGTTTTGAAATTGATGATAATGGTGTTCCATACTGGGTAGCACCGGTCAAAAAGTATAATATCGGTCTTTTCGGAGGAGAAACGGTAGGACATGTGGTGCTCTGCAATGCGATCACCGGCGAAATGCAGGACTACAGGATCGATGAAGTCCCGGAATGGATCGACCGAGCCTATTCGGCAGATCTTCTGGTACAGCTTTATGATTATTATGGCACGTTAAAGCATGGGTATTTTAACAGTGTACTCAGCCAGAAAGATTGTCTGAAGACAACAAACGGATATAATTATCTGGCGATTGATGATGATGTATGGGTGTACACGGGAGTAACTTCTGTAAACAGTGACCAGTCCAATGTGGGATTTGTTCTGATGAACCAGAGAACTATGGAGACAAAGTATTATCCGGTGGCAGGTGCGATCGAGGATTCTGCGATGGCATCGGCAGAAGGACAGGTACAGAACCTGAAGTATCGGGCGACTTTCCCGCTGTTGCTTAACATTTCCGGGGAGCCGACTTACTTTATGGCACTTAAGGATGATGCAGGACTTGTGAAAAAGTATGCAATGGTCAATGTCCAGAAGTACCAGGTTGTTGCGATCGGGGATACGGTAAGTGTATGTGAAGAATCCTACAATAATCTGCTTCTTACCAATGGAATCAAGGAAAAAGAAGAAGTGAAGATGGATACCGGCACGATCGAAGGAAAGATCACGAAAATCGCCCAGGGCGTTATAGATGGAGATTCTCATTACTACATTATGCTGGAAGGATCAGATGAGATTTTTGATGTATCGGTAGTCGATTTTATTGAGATCATCAAGTACAATGTGGGAGATGATGTAAAACTGGAGTATGCAAAAGGGGATAAGGCAAATACGGTTTTGTCTTTGAAATAGCATGATGTTGG
>ERZ773252.2383-NODE-2383-length-16367-cov-3.058607_pt1 | contig 16367 bp, 12 predicted proteins | sample MGYA00580517_ERZ773252 | MGnify/ENA primary metagenome ERZ773252 (study PRJEB29015, sample SAMEA2737766) | human gut metagenome | biome: human gut; feature: human-associated habitat; material: faeces | place: China | collected 2012 ... | reverse complement strand
GTGGGGCGGCCTTCAAGCGGCGATCGGCGATTATCTCTCCGGGCTCACCCTCGCCGACGTCGCCTCTTCCGCCGCCGCTGCCAACTTGTAATCTACCACCAGACCTCTTTCGCGTATCATGTGTAATTACCTGTGCCGCGACGAGAGAGGACGCTGTGGAAGACGAGGGGAAAAGTACTGGCTCTCCATAGCTGCTTTCGTCCTCGTGTTCATCGCGGTCGTCGTCACGCTGTCCACCTTCATGCAGCAGACGAGCAACCGCATCGTCGCCCAGGCGAACCAGTACGTCTCCGATGCCACGGCCCAATCCTGCGTGCTGGTCTCCACCCTCATGGAGAACACGCAGAAAGACATCGAGACTATCGCCGCCCTTGCCTCGGAGTCGGCGGATGTGACCGACATCGTCACCAGCGAGGAATGGCTCATCAGCGTGGAGGAGACCTCGCCTTTCGACACCATCGACTTCGTTGATGTCGACGGCATGCAGCACTCGCCCCAGCACGAGCCGGTGAACGTGTCGGATCGCTCTTACTTCAAGCGGGCCATGGCGGGCGAATCTGGCATCGAGGCCGTATTCAACACCCGCATGACCCATGAGAACCTCGTGTACTTCTTCGCACCGGTTCGCGAGGGTGCGGACGGTCCGGTCGTGGGCTTACTTCTGGCCCACTACAGCGAGAACCGGCTCGCCGATCTTCTGTCGGGCGATTTCTTCGGCTACGCGTCCCAGGTGATGCTGTGCTTGCCTACCGGGGAGGTGGTGGCCGCCACGGATTCCTCCTATGTTGGCAGGAACCTTATCCAAGAGGCGCAGGCCGACCCCTCTGCCACCTCCGGCGCCCGCGATCTGGAGCGCGCTTTTGCCAATCACGAGACGGTCACGTACAGCTACAAGGCTGAGCGCGGCACGGGCTCGGTGTGCATCCGCGAGGTGCCGGGTCTCGGCTGGATGATGCTGGAGACGTTCCCGGCCGCCGCTACCGAACAGATGATCAACGAGGCCAATGAAGGCGGTTGGAACGCCCTGTTCGTCATCGTGGTGGTATTCGTCCTGGTCATTGCCGGCATTATCTTCTACAACAACCGCCGCCACCGCTCGCTCACCCGCTCGATGCGCGATCGGGAGGACGTGCAGCGTGGGGTGGCCAAGCTGACCGAGCGGCTGGTGCTCATGGATTTGGATGCCGATCGGTTCCGCTACATGAGCGGCCCGGTCACGCCGAGCGACCCCTACGAGTTGGAAGGCTCCTACACCGCCATGATAGAGCGCCTGCAGGGCCTGGTCGTGGGCGACGAGGCCAAGGCGGAGGTGGCCAAGCTCTACGACAAGCACACGATCATCGATCTCATGCCGCCCGGCTCCGACGAGATCCGCTTCGAGTACCAGATGAATCGCGGGGGAGACGTCAAATGGGAGGACATCAACCTCATCTGCGTGCAGCGCGACGCGGCGGGGATGCCGACGCGGCTTCTCTACACGACCCAGGACGTCACGGCGCTCAAGCAGCGCGAGAAGCAGCTCCAGCTGGCCATGGAGGACTCCTATCGCGCGGCGGTTGCCGCCAACAACGCCAAGAGCGACTTCCTCTCGCGCATGAGCCACGACATCCGCACGCCGATGAACGCCATCATCGGCATGACGGAGCTCGCGCGCATGAACGAGGGGCATCCGGAGAAAGTGGACGACTGCCTGGCGAAGATCACGCTGTCGAGCAACCATTTGCTCGCGCTGATCAACGAGGTACTCGATCTCTCCATGATCGAGAACGGGCGCCTGGTGCTGACCGTGGGAGAGGTGGATCTGCGAGCGTTGGCTCTCGAGATGGAGACGATGTTCTCGCAGCGCTGCGAAGAATCGGGCATCGCCTTCGCGATTGAATTCGAAGGGCTCGCCCATCCGCTGGTAGAGGGCGACGGGCTTCGCTTGCAGCAGGTGTTCATGAACATGCTCGGCAATGCGGTGAAGTTCACGCCGGCGGGCGGCTCGGTGTCGCTGCGGGTTGTCGAGCACGCCTCTCGCGTCGAGGGGACGAGCGACTACGAGTTCGTCTTCGCCGACACCGGCTGCGGCATGGCGCCGGAGTTTCTGGCGCACGTCTTCGAGCACTTCGCGCGCGAGCACGACTCGCGCACCGAGTCCGTGGAGGGCACGGGGCTGGGGCTTTCCATCGCCCAGTCCGTCGTCTCGCTGATGGGCGGCACGATTGATGTGAAAAGCGAGCCGGGTCGCGGCACGGTGTTCACGGTGCGGGTGAGCATGCGCTATGTGGAAAGGGATGCGAAAGGCGTCCTTGGGGAAAGCGACGACGCCGACGATGCGCGCGATGCTTCGCAGGGGGATGCGCCCGCGCCGAGGGGCGCCGACTTGAGCGGCGTGCGCGTGCTGCTTGTGGAGGACAACGAGCTTAACAGCGAGATCGCCGTGGCGCTGCTGGAGTCCCTCGGCGCAGCGGCCGAGACGGCGGCCAACGGCCAGGAGGCCCTCGATGCGCTGGATGCGAGCGAGCCGGGGCATTTCGACGTGGTGCTCATGGATATCCAGATGCCTGTCATGAACGGTCTGGAGGCCACGCACCGCATCCGCGAGAGCGCGCGGGATGATTTGCGCGCATTGCCCATTGTCGTGCTCTCGGCCAATGCGTTCACCGAAGATGTTCAGGAATCGAAGCGCGCTGGAGCCGACGACCATCTCTCCAAGCCCATCAGCATAAAGGACCTGGCGGCCACGCTGGGCGGAATCCTCGGACGCGCCTGATCCTTGCGGCGCTTGCGTCCCCCGCCACCTTTGCTGCCCTGGCGTTCCTTACGGCCCCGCGTCATCACGCGCCTACGGCGCAGCGCGGAGTCGAAGGATCGTGCGGCCCTTCCCTGTGTTAAGATAGCCTGCACGCAACAACCCTAAAGGGGAGCGGCGGTGTCATCGGCCGCCTGCGCCCGGAAAAGGAGTCTTACCCGCTATGCCTAAGGGAACCTTCGGCGTCACCACGCCCATCTACTACATCAACGCCGCGCCGCATCTGGGTACCGCCTACACCACGGTGGCCGCCGACACCATCGCTCGCTACGAGCGCATGAACGGCTACGACGTGTCGTTCGTCACCGGCACCGACGAGCACGGCCAGAAGATCGCCGAGACTGCCGAGAAGAACGGCATGACCCCGCAAGCCTGGTGCGACTCGCTGGCCCCGGCCTTCACCGATGCGTGGAAGACGCTGGATATCGACTACACCAACTTCGTGCGCACCACCGAGGATCGCCAGACCCGTGCCGTGCAGAAGTTCTGGGGCGATTTGTACGAGAAGGGCTGGCTGTACAAGAGCGCCTACGAGGGCTGGTACTGCGTGCACGAGGAGACCTACTACGCCGAGAGCGATCTGGAGAAGAACGAGGACGGCGAGTTCGTGTGCCCCGACTGCAAGCGCCCGGTGCGCTACGAGTCCTCGGGCGAGGAGAACTGGTTCTTCAAGCTCTCCGAGTTCCAGGACAAGCTCCTCGCCTTCTACGACGAGCACCGCGACTTCATCCGGCCGGTCAGCCGTCGCAACGAGATCGTCTCCTTCGTGAAGGGCGGCTTGCAGGATCTGTCCATCTCCCGCTCCAGCTTCGACTGGGGCATCCCCGTGCCGTGGGATGAGGGCCACGTGTTCTACGTGTGGGCCGACGCGCTCATCGCGTACCTCACGGGCATCGGCTACGGCGACCCCGAGCGCACATCCGAGTTCGATCGCCGCTGGCCCATTCAGTATCATTTCGTGGGCAAGGACATCACCCGCTTCCACTGCGTCATCTGGCCGGCCATGCTCATGGCCGCCGGCATGCCCATCACGCACACGGTGTTCGGCCACGGTTTTCTGCTCACCAAGGGCGAGAAGATGTCGAAGTCGAAGGGCAATGGTCTTATGCCGGCCGATCTGGTGCGCGTGTTCGGCGTGGACGCCTACCGCTACTACTTCATGAGCGACGTGCAGTTCGGCCACGACGGCTCCATCTCCATGGAGCGCATGGTGCAGGTGTACAACGCTGACTTGGCCAATACCTGGGGCAACCTCGTCTCTCGCGTGACGAACATGACCACGAAGTACTTCGAGGGCCGCGTGCCCGAGGCGCCCGCCGGTTCCGAGGACAACCCGCTGCGCGAGATCGCCGATGGGCTGTACGCGGAATACGACGCCTGCATGGCCGAGGTGGACTTCACCGGGGCCGCGGCGGCCGTGCAAAAGCTGGCGAGCCGCGTGAACCTGTACGTGGAGGAGAGCGCCCCCTGGACGTTGGCGAAGGATCCCGCGCGTGCCGATGAGCTGGCCGGGGTCATCTACAACTGCCTGGAGGCCATCCGCATCATCGCCCTGTACATGGCACCGTTCATGCCGAACACCTCGGCCGAGGTGTTCCGTCGCCTGGGTCTGGGAGAGATCGCCGGCGTCACCGACATCCAGGAGGCCACGGCCTGGGGCCAGTTGCCCGCCAGCGTCGCCGTGGAGGTGGGCGACCCCCTCTTCCCGCGCCTGGACGTGGATAACCTTCCTGAACTATAGTGAAATTGAAACGGTAATACGTGTATTTGTTTGCTATAATGGAGATGCACTAGCAAAGTCCAACTGCGGGCGGCGCTTCGAGAGATTGGAGAGTCGCCTATGTTTGAGAACGTTCTTTTCGCCGCCGCCGCGGTCGCTACCATAGCGGGCTTCATTTTGGAGGTCTGGAGGGAAATGAAATCGAGCAAGCAGGAGGATGGCGAGGGGAGAAACAGAAAAGACCAGCGGTAACTGGTCTTTTCTGAATCAAAACAACCCGCGCCGCCCGCCAGAGTTTACAGCTTCGGGCTTTGCTGGTGCTTCCATTATAGCAGCCCTGTTTAGGAGATGCTAGAAGGAATCATGAGAGAGCAAGATCCTGCGTTTTACGATGCGCTGTTCCGTCAGAAGCGCAAGGGCGGGAAGTGGCGCGTGATGCCCTCGCCGGTGCTGGAAGGGCCCGTGGCCGATACCCATGCGCACTTGCAGATGCTCGCTGACCCGGCCTGCGAGCTGGCCCGCGCCGGCGCCCACGGCGTCGCCTTCGTGGAGACCATCGTCGATCCGGCCGAGGACGGCTTCGCCACCTTCGAGATGCTGCCCCTCTGGCTCATGGAAGCCGCGCGCGATCTGAAGGTCATGGAAGAAGAGGACGACGGGGCGGCTGGCATTGTCGCTGCCCCGGCGGTGCCCCATGTGCGCATCGCGGCCGGCGTGCACCCGCACAACGCCAAGGACTGGACGCCGGAGCTTAAGGCCGCCCTGCGCGAGCGTCTGCGCGACCGCCGCGTGAGCGCGGTGGGGGAGATCGGGCTCGACTACCACTACGACTTGTCGCCGCACGATGTGCAGCAAGACGTCTTCCGCGCCCAGATCCGTTTGGCCAAGGAAGCGGGGCTGCCCATCGCGCTGCATATGCGCGAGGCCCACGACGACGGCTTCGCCATTCTGGAAGAGGAGGGCTTCCCCGAGGCGGGGACTCTTCTGCACTGCTTCAACCTGGACGCAGCGGAGGTGGCGCGTTGGGTGGAGGCCGGCTGCTACATCGCCTTCGGGGGGCCGCTCACCTTCAAGAAGGCTGATGAGGTGCGCGAGGCCGCCGCACTGGTGCCGGCTGACCGCCTGCTCACCGAGACGGACTCGCCCTATATGACCCCCGAGCCTGTGCGCGGTACCGACTGCGGCCCGGCCCACACCATCTATACCGCTAACGTGCTCTGCGAGGTTCGCGGCGCCGACACCCCTGAGGCCCGCGCCGCCCTGCTCGCCCAACTCTACGAAAACGCCCAGCACCTTCTTAACCGCAAGCCCACCTGTTGGCAGAGGATAGGCGCTTAATCGAGAGGCTTGGCTGATCCCGCTCAATAGTTCGGCGCGCCGCGCTTCAGCATCCCAAATGGGAAGATTCTGAGAGAAACTGAGAAATCTTCCCATTTGGTACTATAATACCCTTTGTCGCTGAAATAGTACGAAATGGGAAGATTATGCATTCGGATGCGCAGATAACGTTTGGCCAGGGAAAGCCTCGCAACCCACGAGGGAAAATCCGCGATGCCGAAGATTTGGGCCAGGCTATTCGGAAGCGCCGCAAGAAACTGGGCCTGACGCAGGTGCAACTTGCCGATGCCTGCCAGTGCTCCCCTCGCTTCATCGGTGAGCTGGAGCGCGGAGTGGCGGGCGGTAACATCAAGCAAGTGCTCTACGTGTGCCAGTCCATAGGACTTGATTTGTACGCCAGAGGGAGGGGAGAAGATTGAGGCTCGAAGTCTATCGCGACAGCCGGGAGGGCATGGAACTGGTTGGGGCATTTGCTTCGACCGATTTTGGAATCCGCTTCTTCTACGACGTTCGATACGTGCAGCGGGGAGAAGAAAAGGGCGAGTTTGGCATCTCGGAGAGCATGCCGCTCGATTTCGGGTACTACGAGCCCCAGGAATATGCTCCCTTTTTCCAAGGGCTTTTGCCCGAAGGCGTTGTGCTCGCCAATTTGGCCGAGCGTTACCAAGTGCCCCGCAATGATTTTCTTGCCTTCTTCGAGAAGCTCGGATGCGAGAGCATTGGCGCCCTCACGTTCGTTGCCGAGGGATCGCGATTGACCGATTTCAAGCCGTCCTATGCCCCCTTGGAAAACTCAGTGGTGGAACAGTTGCGCGAAGACGCGGAGCGGGCGGTGACGGAGATGACCGATGAGCTGAGGCTTTCTCTCTCGGGAGCGCAATCGAAGGTGGCTTGGTACTTGCCTGAAGAGGTCGATGCTCGAGATGCGGCTCTGAGCGATTGGAAGCTGCCGCTTGGGACGGCACCGTCCTCGCATATCGTAAAGGTCGCTCGAAGAGGCAGGGAGGAGCTCGCCTACAACGAATTCGTATGCATGGAGATCGCCCGGCGGTGCGGTTTTGCGACACCTGACGTTGCCCTCATCCCCGAGATTCCGGGCGCCATTGCTGTTAAGCGCTACGATCGCGTTCCACTTGGCGAGGGCGGTCTTCTGCGGTTGCACCAAGAGGATTTCTGTCAAGCGCGCGGACTTCCCCTCTATTTGAAATACGCTGATGCGCATCCCGAAGTTAGCTATGTTCAAGTCATCGCCAAGCTTGTTGATGCAGTTTCCGAGCGTCCGGCGCAAGAGAGACTCGAGATGGCGCGTCGGCTGCTGTTCCACTATCTTATTGGGAACTCGGACAACCATCTTAAGAATTACGCATTTCTCTATAGCGAGGACTGGAAGCATCGCGCGCTGGCTCCCCTGTACGATTTGACATGCATTCCGTTGACGGGCTATTCGACAAAAATGGCTTTTGCGCTCGGTGCCCACAGGGAGCTGAGCGATATTACGGCTGACGACTTGGCGCGCACGGCTGAAGATATGCGCGTTTCGCGGAAGGCGGCGAAGGAGGAGGCGCGACTGCTTGCGGAGCGGTTCGAAGCCATTGACCCAACCAGCTTCGTCGAATTTGATACCCAGGCTATGGCAAAGCGCGTCATGGAGAACGCCGCTTCTCGGTTAGCTGTGCTTAAGTCGTTCGCAGGCTAATGCCGTTGAGAACGGCAAGTTTTTCGAGGATTGCGACATTTCAGCCGTTGCGACCGGTTCGAGGATCGCTAGCAACTCTTTTCGATCAGGTGTTTTATCTGGTGTCTCTGCATTTGCGGCTACCTAGCGGCCTTCTGAGTCTCTCGATGTCGAAAACCTGCGAAAACTTGCCAGATTTGAAGAGGAGAGCATGCACGGTTTGCCGTGATCGGGCGACAGGCTGGAGGGAAACAACTTCGCAGAGGTGAGGAGGTGCAGGCGAAGCAGAATTCGTGATGGTGGGTTCGTTCGTGGAATGTTGTGAAAGCGGAAACGGCGGCAGGCGGCCTGGCGGGCTATAATGGCGGGCAGTGATTCTTTCGGAAAGGATGCTCATGCATCGAGTGATTTTGCACGGGTCGTGCCGGGCTGACGGGCGCAGTGCCGCACTGGCCGACGAGCTGTTCAACGCCTGTATCGAGGAGTGCCCGGACGACGGGGTGTCCATCGTGTCGGTGTCGTCTACCGAGGTGGGGCCGTGCATCGGCTGCGACAAGTGCCGTGCAGCCGCCGACGAGCCCATCCACCTGTTCGAGGAGGGCGATCCGCTGCTGCCCCAGGAGACGGTGGCGGAATCCGGTGCCCTGTTTCACCACTGCGTCATCGACGACGACATGAACGAGGTGCGCAAGCACCTGGACGCGGCCGACGAGCTCATCGTGGTTTGCCCGGTGTACTTCGCCAGCGTGCCGGCCCAGATGAAGGCGCTGCTCGACCGCCTGCAGCCCTACTACTTCACCGACCTGCGCACGCGGCCCAAGCGGCCCGCTGTCATTCACGTGGTGGGGGCAGGCGGCGATCCCCACGGCTTCGAGCCGCTCATCGGCACGGTGCGCTCGGCGCTGTCCGTGGCCGGGTTCACGGTGGAGCTCGTGCTCGACTGGGTAGGGAAGATCCGCGCCGACGGCGAGATCACCGCCGATGCCGAGGAGTACCCGCTGCCCCCCGTCGGCGGCTTCGGCGCCATGGGCCTCGACTTCGACGACGACTACGAGGTCGTAGAAGTGGAGGGCACGGAAGAGGTCGAAGAGGCCGAAGAGGCGAAAGACGAGGTCGAAAGGATCGAGATCGCCGACGCGGACGACGCTTGGGACGGCTTCCGGGATGCGGACGATTCCCGTAGGGGCGGACCTCGGTCCGCCCTCCCAACTGCCGACGACTCTCGCGAGGATGTTCGCCCGAAGGATCGCGCGAAGCTGTCCGTGAGCCAGAAGGCACCCGCTCCCAAGCAGGTCGCTCCGAAGTCGGGCTCCCGCGGCCCGCGCAAGTCCTCCGGCAAGGGGGGCGGTCCGGCCTATGGCAAGAAGAACACCAAGAAGAAGGGCAACGGCCGTGGTGGCCACCGATAGCTACGCCGGCGGCGACGGGCGCCTGTCGCCGCTCTCTACGCCGAGTGCCACCCGCGCGGTGCTCGAGGCCCACGGCATCGGCACCAAGTACACGCTCGGCCAGAACTTCCTCGTGAACGACGACGTGCTGAAGAAAATCATCGCCCTGGCCGAGGTGGGGGAGAACGACCGTGTTCTAGAAGTGGGCCCCGGCATCGGCACGCTCACCATCGCGCTTCTGAAGCACGCCGCCAGCGTCATCGCCATCGAGCGCGACCCCGATCTGCCCGCCGTCCTCGCCGACACCCTGCACCCCTGGCGCGAGAAGTTCGCCCTCATCGAAAAAGACGCCCTCGACGTAACTGAGGGGGATATCGTTGCGGCGGTGGCCGAGATCGGCGCAGACGCGGGGTGCCTTGACCGAGCGAGTTCCGCAGCGAACGAAACAGCCCAGTGGGCTGTTTCGCAGAGCGAGGACTGTTTGAGCGAATCAGGGTACCCCGTAGCCCCGCCCCAGGAAGACTTACAACTGAGTCTTCCCAGCAAGCTGGTCGCGAACCTTCCCTACGCTGTCGCCGCCACGGTCGTGCTCGACTACTTCGAATCCTTCCCCTTCCTGGACTCCGCCACCATCATGGTGCAGAAGGAAGTGGCCGACCGCATGGTCGCCGCCGTGGGCACGAAGAACTACGGCGCCTACACCGTGAAGCTCGGGCTGTACGCCGAGCCAGCTGGCCGCTTCGCCGTGGGGCCGGGTAACTTCTTCCCGCCGCCCCGGGTGGATTCCGCTGTCATCCGACTGAACCGCCGTGTGCCGCTTATGGCCGACGGCGCGCCGGCGTCTCCGGAGGTCATCGCTGCTGCGGCCCTGATGGCCGACGCCGCCTTCACCAACCGCCGCAAGACCATCGCCAACTCCTGCAAGACCTACTTCTCCGGCCGCGGCCCGATCTTGCTGGGCGTCGCCGACTCGTCGGCGGCCGAGGGCGCCCCGACCATCGCGCTCCCCGACGGCGCTGCCACCGCCGAGCGTCTGCCCGCCATCTTCGAGGCCGCCGCCATCGACCCGCGCCGCCGCGGTGAGACCCTGACCCAGCAAGAATTCCTCGCCCTCGGCGCCGCCCTCTTGAGAGTGACGGCGGCTTAGCGGAGTCGTGCCAACGTCACCTCCGACCTTCTGGCGGATGTGGCCCAGGCCTTGGGAATGTGTGTGGAAGTCACGCTGGCGCCCGCGGCGGTGTACAATGGCGAGCCTGATGGAGAACGAGTGGGCCTCTAAGGCCCTGGAAATGAGCGGGCTGTGAGGCCCTGGAAGTGAGCGTGCCATGGGAAAGACGGCGGGACGGGCAAGGTTCGCGCGCATCGGCATCGCGGTGGCGGTGTTCGTGGTGCTCGCGGGCATCGGCGTGGCCCTGGCTGCGACGGTGGGCGGCTTGGCCCCGGCCGGAGGATCGAATGCCCTGGTGGTGGAAGAGCCGACGAAGCGGCCCCAAGATACGCTGGAAGCGGAGCCCGAGGCTTCGGCCGATGCCGCCGCGCAAGAGGCTCCGGCTGAAGAGGACGTCCCGCCCGCGCCCACCCCTTCCACGACCGGCGCGCTCAAGGTCGTCGGCGCCCAGCTCACCGATGCCGCCGGCGAGCCAGTGCAGCTGCGCGGCGTCTCCACCCACGGCCTGGCCTGGTACCCCCAGTACGTGAACCAGGAGTTCTTTACCGAATTGCGTGAGGTGTGGGGCGCCAACGTCGTGCGCCTGGCCACCTACTCGGCGGAGGAGGGCGGTTATGCCACGGAGACGGGCGACCGGGCGGCGCTGAACGACCTGGTGGTGCGTGGCGTCCAGTACGCCCAGGCCGCCGACTTGTACGCGGTGGTCGACTGGCACACCCTGTCGGACGCGAACCCCCTCACGAACCAGTGGGCCGCCGAGGAGTTCTTCCGCTCCGTGTCCGGCGCCCTGGGGGACGCGGACAATGTCATCTACGAGATCTGCAACGAGCCCAACGGCAGCACGAGCTGGGCCGACATCAAGGCCTACGCCGAAGCGGTCATTCCCATCATCCGCACCAACGACCCCGATGCAGTCATCGTCGTGGGGACGCCCACCTGGTCGCAGGATCTTGCCGCTGCGGCGGCCGACCCGCTGCCCGACGCCAACGTCATGTACGCGCTGCACTTCTACGCCGCCACCCACGAAGACGACCTGCGCCACGCGCTTTCCACGGCGGTGGCCGGCGGCCTGCCCGTGTTCGTGACCGAGTTCGGTATCTGCGAGGCGAGCGGCGCCGGCGAGATCGACTACGCTTCGGCGAACCTGTGGGTGCGCCTCATGAACGAGCTGGATGTGAGCTACATCTGCTGGAACCTGTCGAACAAGGACGAGACGGCGGCCCTGTTCAAGCCCGGCTGCGCGAAGACCTCCGGCTTCACTCTGGACGACCTCACTGATGAGGGCCTGTGGCTCGTCGACACGCTGAAGAGCCCCGGCTTTTCCCGCGAGGAGGTGGCGCTGGCCCGGGCCGAGGTGAAGGACAACAGCGCCGGAGCCCAGATGCTCGTCTCCGCCGACGACACTCTGCAGTGGACGTTTCAGGTGGCCGACCGCTGGGAGGAGGGCGGCCGCACCTTCTTCCGCTACGAGATGGCCGGCTCGAACTACAGCGCCGGCGTGAAGAGCTGGTCGGTGACAGTGCCCTTCAACGGCGAGGTGACCTTGGAGGACGCGTGGAACTGCAAGGCTGAGGCCTCCGGCACGCGGCTTACCATCGACAACGACGCTCACAACGGGAACGTTCCCGCCGGGGCCTTCGTGCGCGATGTGGGCTTCATCGTGAGCGGCCCGGCGGATTTGGCCGTGGTGGAGTACGAGTAGCGCGCGGCTTCCCCTCCGCTCGCCAGTTCTCCTTTTGACGGCGACAGGTGCGCGCATACAATAGTTGTCGCAGTGTCACGGCAGACGATTTAAGGGAGGTTCGGTTGTGCGCACGGTAAGACTGGCGACGGAGGCAGACGCGGCAGGCATTCTGGCCGTGTACGCGCCCTATATCCGAGATACGGCGGTCACGTTCGAAACTGAGACCCCCTCGTTGGACGCCTTCCGCTGTCGCATGGCCTCTATCATCGGCGACTATCCCTATCTGGTGGTGGAAGAGGACGGCTCCATCGTCGGGTTCGCCTACGCGCACCGGCTGGGGGAGCGCGCCGCCTATGCGTGGAACGCCGAGCTGTCCATCTACTTCGCGCCGGGCTGCACCTCCCGAGGATGGGGCAGCGTGCTGTTCTGGGCGCTCATCGACCTTCTGGCCCTGCAGGGCGTGCGCAACGCCTACAGCCTCATCACGGTGCCTAACGAGGCGAGCTTGGCTTTGCATGAGAAGCTGGGCTTTACGCTCATGGGCGTTCAGAAGGAGGCCGGCTACAAGCTCGGCGCCTGGCACGACGTGGCGTGGCTGCGCATGGCCATCGGCGACTTCTCGGCGGCCCCCGAGCCCCGCATGCCGCTTTCCTCTATGGATCCCGACCAGGTGGCCGAGGTGCTGGCTACAGCCGAGGCCGCTCTGGCGCGCCTCAATTGAGAGGGCGAGTGGCCTAGCTGCGACGCCGCAGCGGTTGGCGCGGGGAACGTGCCGGGAATTTGTGACGGTTTGGGGACGGCTCTGCCGCGACCACGGCGCCGCCGATACCCGCTATACTGGCTTTCGGAAAAACGAGAGCGACTGAAGGCGGGGGAACGTTCATGGAGCAAAAGATGGAGCAGGCGCGGGCCGTGCTGGCGAGCCGTTTCGGCTACGACGCGTTCCGACCGGGGCAAGAGGCGGTGGTCTCGGCACTGCTGGCCGGTCGCGACGTGCTGGCGGTCATGCCCACCGGCGCCGGCAAGTCGGTGTGCTACCAGGTGCCCGCCGTCGTCATGGAAGGCATGGCCCTTGTCGTGAGCCCGCTCGTGTCGCTCATGGCCGACCAGGTTCGGGCCGTGCAAGAGACGGGCATCCGCGGGGCCTACCTGAATTCCACGCTGACGCCCGGACAGCAGGCCGAGGTGCTGCGCCGGGCGGCCGGGGGTGCCTACGACCTCATGTACGTGGCTCCCGAGCGCCTGGCCGATCCGCGCTTCGCCGAGTTCGCCCGTACGACGCAGCTTGCGCTCGTCGCCGTGGACGAGGCCCATTGCGTGTCCCAATGGGGCCAGGACTTCCGCCCTTCGTACCTTTCCATCGGCCAGTTCATCGCCAGCTTACCGGTTCGGCCGCCCGTGGCGGCGCTCACGGCCACGGCCACCGACCTCGTGCGCCGCGACATCGTGCGCCTTCTGGGCCTTCAAGACGCGGCCTGCACCGTGACGGGCTTCGACCGCCCGAACCTGCGCTTCGCCGTGGAACGGCGCGAGCCCAAGCAGAAGCTCGCGCGCTTGGACGAGTTCATCGACGAGCGACGGGCCGAGTCGGGCATCGTCTACTGCGCCAAGCGGGCGACGGTGGAGGAGGTCTGCGACCACTTGCGCGAGCGGGGCATCGCGGCCACGCGTTACCATGCGGGGCTCTTGGCCGACGAGCGCGAGCGCAACCAGCGGGCCTTCGTGAACGATGAGGCGCCGGTCATGGTGGCCACCAACGCCTTCGGCATGGGCATCGACAAGTCGAACGTGAGCTACGTGGCCCATTTCAACATGCCCGGTTCCGTGGAGGCCTACTACCAGGAAGCGGGCCGCGCCGGCCGCGACGGCAGCCCGGCCGAGTGCCTGCTTCTGTGGTGCGACGGCGACATCGCCACGGGCCGCTTTTTCATCGAGCAGGAATCGACCCACGAAGGGCTCACCGCCGAGGAGGCCGAGGTGGTGCGCGCGAGCCGCCGCCGCATGCTGGAATCCATGGTCGGCTACTGCTACACCACCGGTTGCCTGCGCGCGTACATCCTCCGCTACTTCGGGGAAGGCGCCCGGGATGAGACTCTCCCGCCGCAGAGAGGAGCGACCGAGGTCGCCCCCAACGACGACTATGCCGTCTGCGCTCCAGATCCCCGTAGGGGCAGACCTTGGTCTGCCCTCCCGACTGAGGAAAATCCTACGAGTTCCCCGCCAAAGCGCTGCTGCTCGAACTGCGACGGGGAATTCGAAGCGGTGGATGTGACGGCGGAGGCCCGCGCCATCATGCGTTGTGTGCAGGCCCTGCGCGGCCGCTTCGGCAAAACGACGGTGGTGGACGTGCTGCGCGGCGCCGACACCGAGAGCCTGCGCCAGTGGGGCCTGGTGAACCTGCCGGTCTACGGCACCTCCGAGGCGCGGCGCGCCCTGCTCATGGAGGTGGTGGAACTTTTGGCCGCCGACGGCTACCTCGCCATCACCGAGGGGAAGTTCCCTCTCGTGGGCTTCGGCCCCCGCTACCGCGAGGCCGCCGAGCCCGATTTCGCGCTGAGCATCAAGCAGACGCCGAAGGTGCGCAAGGGGAGTGCGGCCAAGCTGCCGAAGTCCGCCCGCGCGGGCGCTGCCGATCTCACCGAGGCGGACGTCGAGCTCTTTGAGCGCCTGCGCGCCCTGCGCCTGCGCCTGGCCCAGGAGGCCGCCGTGCCGCCCTACGTCATCTTCCACGACGCCACCCTGGCCGCCATGGCCGCCGCCCGCCCCGTCACAGAAGAGGAGCTGCTGGCCCTCCCCGGCATCGGCGAGAAAAAACTCGCCACCTACGGCAAAGCCTTCCTGGAAGAGATTGCGTCTGTCCCCGAAGCAACCGAAGTTGAGTAGGCTCGGAGGGGCCGAGGGGGCCCGCGCGCAGGTTGCGCAGCAACTGGAACAGCCCAGTGGGCTGTTCCACAAAGCGAGCCATTGCTTGAGCACGGGTTCCCTCGGCCCCTCCGAGCCGGACAGCTCCTTTCTCCTTTCCTGCTTCTCACGCTTCAATTCCCCGTTACAACCTTGTTTCTAGGCGAATTGCGGAGCGGATTGCTCGCATTTCGCGGTAGCATGGTCGCAACCGGTTTCTGTCGTTAGGAGCACTATGACCAAGATTCAAATGACCACGCCGCTCGTGGAGATGGACGGCGACGAGATGACCCGCATCATCTGGCAGATGATCAAAGACGAGCTGATCTGCCCCTTCGTGGATTTGAAGACCGAGTATTACGACTTGGGCCTCGAGAACCGCAACGCCACCGACGATATGGTCACCATCGAGTCGGCCGAGGCCACCAAGCGTTTGGGCGTGGCCGTGAAGTGCGCCACCATCACGCCGAACGCCGCGCGCGTGGAGGAGTACGATCTGAAGCAGATGTGGAAGAGTCCCAACGGCACCATCCGCGCGATGCTCGACGGCACGGTGTTCCGCACGCCCATTATCGTGAAGGGCATCGAGCCCTGCGTGCGCAACTGGGTGAAACCCATCACCATCGCCCGTCATGCCTATGGTGACGTGTACAAGAACACCGAGATCCGCGTGCCCGGTCCCGGCAAGGTTGAGCTGGTGTACACGGGCGAGGACGGCACCGAGATCCGCGAGCTCGTGCACGAGTACGACGGCGCCGGCGTGGCTCAGGGCATGCACAACCTGGACGCCTCCATCGCGAGTTTCGCCATGAGCTGCTTCGAGTTCGCCCTGGACACCAAGCAGGACCTGTGGTTCGCCACCAAGGACACCATCTCCAAGAAGTACGACCACCGTTTCAAGGACATCTTCCAGGAGATCTACGACGACCAGTACGCCGCCCGCTTCGAGGAGGCCGGCATCGAGTACTTCTACACGCTCATCGACGACGCCGTGGCCCGCGTCATGAAGGCCGAGGGCGGCTTTATCTGGGCCTGCAAGAACTACGACGGCGACGTGATGAGCGACATGGTGTCCTCCGCTTTCGGTTCCTTGGCCATGATGACCTCGGTGCTCGTGAGCCCGGCGGGCGTCTATGAGTACGAGGCCGCCCACGGCACGGTGCAGCGCCACTACTACAAGCACCTGGAGGGCCAGGAGACCTCTACGAACTCCGTGGCCACCATCTTCGCCTGGACGGGCGCCCTGCGCAAGCGCGGCCAGCTCGACGGCCTGACGGAGCTGGAGCAGTTTGCCGACAAGCTCGAACAGGCCTGCTTCACGACCCTGAATCAGGGCACGATGACGAAGGATCTGGTCGGCCTCGTGGACGAGGGCGTGCAGGCGCATGCCGTAACGTCCGCAGCGTTCCTCGCCGCCGTCCGCGGCAATCTCGAAGCCAGTCTCTGACCGGCTCATGCAGGAGGGTTATGCAATGGATTTGCGCAAAGCAGCCACGGCGGGCACCATGGAGTCCAATGACATCATGGTCACGCTGGAGCCGGCGGAGGCCGGCGGCATTCAGATCGATCTGACCAGCAATGTTATGCAGCAATTCGGCGCACAGATCCGCAGCGTCATCACGGAAACGCTCACGGAATACGGCGTGGAAAACGCCGCCGTGACCGCTGTTGACAAGGGCGCACTGGACTGCACCATCCG
>ERZ773252.2375-NODE-2375-length-16405-cov-3.004281_pt1 | contig 16405 bp, 19 predicted proteins | sample MGYA00580517_ERZ773252 | MGnify/ENA primary metagenome ERZ773252 (study PRJEB29015, sample SAMEA2737766) | human gut metagenome | biome: human gut; feature: human-associated habitat; material: faeces | place: China | collected 2012 ... | reverse complement strand
TTTGACATTATGGAAAAGGTAAAGGATATAGCTGATGGATATTACTTTACAATCCCATTTAACAGATTGTCAATTTGCGAAGCTTTGTTAAAAAAATGTTGTTGACAATGTATAAATATGCTATACTATAAGACGGAACTGAGGGGAAGATTATGGAAAAATTAAGAGTAGCAGATTTGAATTTGCTAATTGACTATAAATATGATACAATGAAAAAGCAGTGTCCACCGTATAAAGCTGACTTTGAAAAGCCTAATTTAACTATTAATATTCCAAAGGAAGAAATAATTAGACTCCAAAAGGAAAATCCACTTTTATCTTGTGATGATGTGGAATATGTTTATACTGGTGCGGCATTTTATGAGGCTTTGTTACACTTCAATGGTTTTATGCTCCATAGTAGTGGTATTGTGAAAGATGGACGAGCCTATTTATTTTCTGCAGACCCAGGTACGGGAAAATCAACACATACAAGTCTTTGGCAGAAGTACTTTGGCGAAGATGAGGCGAAAATCATAAATGATGATAAACCAGCCATTAGACTTGTAGACGGAGAATTGTATGTATATGGTACACCTTGGAGTGGAAAGACGGATAAAAATATTAATATGCGTGTTCCTATTGGGGCTATTGTGTGCTTAGAGCGTTCAGAAAATAATTGGGTTAGGGAAATTACACCTAAGGAAGCAATTCCATTTATATTGCAACAGACAATAAGACCAGAAAATAAATCTGAAATGATAAATCTTTTAACTATTTTGGATAAGGTTTTAAGAACTATCAAGGTTTATAGAATGGGTTGTAATATGGATATGGAAGCAGTTGAGGTTAGCTATAACTCAATAAAGGTGGAGGAAAAGTTATGAAAATAAAAGAAGGTTATTTACTTAGAGAAGTTGCAGGTAGCAACATTGTTGTTCCTATTGGAGAGGGCGAATTAAACTTTAGTGGTGTTATTACACTTAATGATGTAGGTGCTTTTTTCTGGAGAAATCTTGAAAAAGGCTGTACAAAGGAAGAACTTTTAGATTCTCTTTTAGCTGAATACGAAATTGACAAAGAAACAGCCAGTAGCGATATTGACGAATTTGTAGGAAAGCTCAAGGAGGCAGGTTTACTTGAGTAAACAAGTTAGACTGCAACAAATGTATAATGTAATGGAAGAAATGCTTAATAGTGGCGGAACAGTTAACTTTAATCCCAGAGGTTATAGTATGTGTCCAACACTGAGAAATGACGGCGATAGGGTTGTTATAAAGAAGATTAATTCTTTAAAGAAATATGATTTGCCGTTATATATTAGACCTGACGGTAGTTTTGTACTTCATAGAGTTATTTCAGTAAATAAAGACGGTACATATAACATTTGTGGAGATAATCAATGGAATATTGAACACAATGTAAAGCATAGTCAGGTTGTAGGCGTAGTTACTACAATAGAAAGAAAGGGCAAGCGTTTTTCCGTAAATAATCCATTATACAGAATTTATGTCGTTTTTTGGGTGTCTATAAGACCTTTGCGACATATTGTGTTTGGCGGAATTAGAAAATTAAAGAAAGCAATAATGAGAAGTATAGGTAAGAAGAATATATGAAATTAACAAGAATGATAATTGCATTGGTTGTTAGTTTACTGTGTTTAATTCCAACGGTTTCAGCATATTCGGAAAAGATAATATCTCTTGAAGTTGACGGTACTGTTATTAGAACAGAAGTTCCACCAACAGTTATTGGTGGAAGAACTATGGTGCCAGTAAGAGATATTTTTGAGGCTTGTGGTGCAAGTGTTACTTGGAACCCAGCAACAAAGAAAATTACTGGTAGTAAAAATGGCAAAAATGTTGTTATGCAAGTTGGAAGTAACAAGTTGTATATGAATTCTAATGTAGCGACTATGGATTCTACACCGGTTATTATTGACGGCAGAACTCTTGCTCCGGCCAGATATGTAGCTCTTGGATTTGGTGGAACTACACAATGGGATGCTTTAAACAGAGTTGTGGTTATAACAGGTGTAACTACTCCAACAGTTGAAACTACAACTGAAATGACAACAACCACAGCTGTAACCACTACGGAAACTACAACTGAAATAACAACAGTTGCTCCTGTGGTTGTGCCAAGTAACGAACCATCTGATGAAATTGTAAAAGTTGTCAGAAATGATTTGGAGCATGCTTTGGGAACTTATTCTTTAGGTTCTTATGAAACAGCTGGTAGATTTAAAAGCAATGCCATGAACCAAATTATAAAAAATTGGGAGTCTTTGGCTACTACAGATTTAGATAAGGCTTATGTTGCATCAGCTAAAAGCTTATATTATGCCATAAATTCTTTTTATAGAAATTTAGATTCTGTGTATGGCAACGCGGAATATCCAAAACGAATACTTAGTTTTGGGGATATAATGAGAGGCTATAAAACTGACGGAAATATAATAATAAATAAATTTTTTAAAACAAGAGATACTGAAGAAATAAAAGCTATTGTTTCAGAATTGTCACAATTTTCATCAAAAATGGCATCTGATATAAAATTTCAGTATGATAATAGCTGATTAAAGTTGTTTAGAAAGGAGAATTTATAAATGAAGATGAATAAATTAATTGCAAGTTTACTTGCTGTATCACTTTTAGCATTTCCAGTTGTTCAAGTAAGTGCTGATGAAAATATTAGCCTTACGGTTAATGGCGAAAAGGTTGAAACTCAAGTACCACCTACAATTATAGACGGTAGAACAATGGTACCAGTAAGAGATATTTTTGAAGCCTGTGGTGCAAAGGTAAACTGGGACGCAAATACAAAAACTATTACTGGCGAAAAGGGCAACACAACTGTTGTTATGCAGATTGATTCAAATATGCTCTTTATAAATGAAGATGTTACTGAAATGGACGCAACACCAGTGATTATAGACGGTAGAACACTTGCTCCAGCTAGATATGTAGCTGAAAGTTTTGGTGGTATCGTTGATTGGGATGCCGAAAATAAGGTTGTAATGATTGATGTTGCAGATGATGATGAAGAAATTACAGAAACAACAACAGAGGCAACAACTGTAACAGAAGAAACAACAGAGGCTACTACTGTAACAGAAACTACAACAGAAACAACAACTACTGCTACTACAACAGAGGCTGTTCCATCTGATTTAATAGTTAGTACAGTAAGAAGTGATATACAAAAGGCTGTAGGTACATATTCATTAGGTTCATATGAAACTGCTGGTAAGTTTAAAGCCGCTGCTATGAAACAAACTACAGATACATGGACTTCTATGGCAAATACATCTATTGATAAAAGATATGTTAGTACAAGTAAGACATTTTTTACTAGATTATCATCATGTTATAAAACAATAGATAATATTTACGGAAACAAAAGCTATGCAAGAAAATTATCTGATTTAAGAGTAAAAATGGCAGATTATAAAAAGCAGGCAAATGAAATTGTTGACGAATATTTAAAAACTAGAGATATAAAGGAACTTAATGAAATATCAGCTAAGTTAGCAAAATTTACAGGCGATATGAGAACAGATATGAAAGTTCTTTATGACAATACTTGATACAATATTTGATAAAAAAAGGACTGGAAAAATCCAGTCCTTTTTTGATAGTGAAATAGTGAATCGGAAAGATAAATCCGATGGCTTGTGAAACAAGTCACAAATTAAAGATTTTCTTTAATTTTGTTGATAATTACTTCGTATTCTTCATCAGTAAGGTATTTAGGTGGATTTACATTCATTTCAAATGTGCCACCAAAACCGTAGCCATCTTTCTGCTTTGGTACAATGTGAACATGAAGATGAGGAAGTGTATCACTAAACATACCGTAGTTTACTTTTGCTGGGTTAACAGCAGCAGTAATAGCCTTACCTACTCTCTGCATATCCTGAATGAAAAGAGCTGATTCTTCAGGGCTAAGGTCAGTAAGTTCAACACCATGGTCCTTATAAGCTATAACGCATCTGCCATAGTAAGTTTGTTCTCTGAAAAGATATAATTTAGTTACACCTAATTCAGCAATAGGTATCATTAAAGAATCAAGTTTTTCTTTGTTTTTGCAATATAAACAAGTATCTACAGTTTCCATTTTGTAACCCTCCAAAAAAGTAAGTATAATACAATTTTTATCAGAAATAGAACTTTCTATTCTGAGTAAATAGTTTTATAATTTTGTCTGAAAAATAAACAAAAGTTAAAACTAATTAAAATAATATACATAATATTATAACATTTTTAAAATAATTGTCAATCAATGTTATAGACATAGAAAATTAAATTTGGTATAATGGAAGTGATATGTGAGGAGGTTTCTTTAATATGAAAAAAATATTTTTGATGTTTGTTCTTATGGGAATAATGATTGTATCAGCAGGTATTCTTGTAAGTGCTAAAGATGAGATTGGAATAGTTGTAAATGGTGAAAATGCAAATATGAAGGTTTCACCTAAGATTATAGATGGGGTTACCATGGTTCCTTTTAGAGAAACTATGGAGGTATTGCAAGCTAAAATTTCTTGGGACGCAAATACAAAAAGCATAAAGGCAACAAGAAAGAATAAGTCTGTTTCTATACAGGTAGGTAGTAATATAGTTAAAGTAGGTAAGCAGGAAGTGGAGATACAGTCACCACCTGTTGTTATAGATAATTTTACATATGTACCTATAAGAGTTATTTCTAATGGCTTTGGCTGTAAAATAAGATATGATGCTATAAACAATAATATCGTAATTACTGATACAGCTTTGGCTAAAATGACAACTACAACAAAGGCAACTAGAGCCACTACGACAACAAAGGCTACAACTACAACAAAGGCAACAACAGAGGCTACAACAGAAACAACAACAGTTAACTACAATGATAGTCGTATTCCAGGAGTATCAAGAGCTTTACACAAAATGGTTCTTCAGGATTTAAGATTGGCACTTAATAATTATTCATTAGGTACTGCAAAAACTGCCACTAGATTGACTAATTCATACATAAACAGAACTACAAAGAATTGGTTAGATATGGCGAAGACACCAGAAGAAAAGAAATTTGTTGCTGCTGCAAAGACAGCATATATAAAAATGGTTCAAACTTGTAGAAAACTTGACGAATTCCAAAATAAATACGGAAGATATAATGGTGCTAGACAAGAATTAATGAATGCAAAAAATAAAATTATAGATGCAATAGATGCTTGTGGTATGGCAACTTCTGTAGATGAATTTACTAAAAAGACAAACAGTATAACAACTGTACAGAATAAGACAGCAAGTGTTATGAATGGTATAAGAAAAAAGAATGCCTAATAAAAAAACTGAAAGCAAAATGCTTTCAGTTTTTTTATTTAGTCATTATTACCGTAACTATCGCTATTACTGTTACTGCTACTGTTTCTACTGCTACGACTACTGCTGTAGCTACTTGTACTTGAACTACTGCTATAGCCATAACTACTGCCTGAAACCTGTGCAGCACCAACTTCAATCTGCTTTGTAACAGGCTGTGAAATGATTTTTTCACTCTTTTGAACTTCGCCAGACTGTTCACCATTAATGTATGGTGTCTTTTCAATAACCTGTTTTTTACCTTCCTGTCCAGGAGTAGTAACCTTTGAATAGCCAACAGGCATATTATAATTCTTTGTTCTTACGGCTGTAAAGTCAATAATCTCTTCTTTTGTAGTTGTTTTAAATGTTCTTATTGGAAGAACAGGTACATTAGAAGTTACAGTTAACTTCTGACCAATTTGTAAGTTTGCTTTTGCTTCAGATGATATAGATGGATTAGCCTTTAACAATTCAGCTTCTGTCATACCGGCATTTGATGCAATAGAAGCAAATGTATCACCAGCAACTACAGTATGAGTTCTTGTAACCTGTTTAGTTTCAGAGAGCTTTTCTACAGCTTGGTCTACAGTTAATACATCTTTATTATCTACAAAAACATTAGCTGTTCCAATTTGTATAGCAAATTCAGGGTCAGTAGTTCCGTCTGGGGCTTTGTACTTTTTAAGGGTAGTTGCTAAAGCCTCTTTTGCCTGTTCAAGATTTGAAACTGTTACATAAGGCTTACCTTCAACTTGTATTGAAGTTGCCTGCTGTTTGTAAGTAACTGATTGACAAACCTTAGATATAACTTCTTCAGAATTTCCACTAACATTCTTAAATAAGCCATTTACAGGTTTTAACTTAATACTTTCGTTGATTTCCAACTCATTACCAACTGTTTCTTTAAGTTTAGCTGTTATAAGTTGTTTAAATTCATCTTCAGTTGTTGAAGTATCTTTTATATATCCGATGGTATTGTTGTTAACAACAACGGCAAGGGCATTTTTTCTAAATACAAAAGAACCTAAAAGGCAAATAACTAAAATTGCAATTAATAGGGTTATAATTGGTTTACCATTAAATTTAAAATTAGATGGTGTCCTTTGACGAGTAGTTTTCCTAGCTGTGTCAGCATTTACAGGAAAAATTAATGGTCTGTCGCCTTTGTTTCTAAATTTTAATGGATTTTGGGAAAGTTTAGCTGTCTTAGGTCTTGGAGGCATAAGATTATCCTTCTTTCTATTGATATTTATTTTTTGATTAGTTTTATAAAATATAAATTATATATACACCTACAAGAAGTGTGCATATATCCGAGAATAACTCATTACGCTATATTATAATGAAAAAATGACATTATTTCAAGTATTAAATAGTTACAAAAAACTGAATGTGTGATAAAATGTTTATTAATCGTTAAAAAATAGTGAATTTTAATTATTTTGGGAGGAAAAATGGGATATTGGAATACAAGAGGGTTAAGAGGAAGTAGTTTTGAAGAAATGATAAATATGACAAATAAAGTATATAGGGAAAAAAATTTGGCCATAATACAAAAAGTACCGACTCCAATAACTCCGATGAAGTTAGATAAAAGCAAAGGAGTTATTACATTAGCTTACTTTGACCAGAAATCTACTATTGACTATATTGGAGCGGCACAGGGAATACCTATTTGTTTTGATGCAAAGGAAACACATCAAGGTAGATTGCCTTTGCAAAATGTACATCAGCATCAGGTGGAATTTATGGAGGATTTTCAAAAACAAGGTGGAATATCATTTCTTCTTGTAAATTGTAAAGATGCTGACGAATGTTATTTTTTGCCCCTTAAAGTGTTAAAGGAATATTGGAATAATGCTCAAAAAGGAGGTAGAAAGTCAATTCCTTATACTGCTTTTGAGGAAAAATATAGAGTATATAACAAAAATGGTTTTCCTGTGCATTATTTAGAGGCTATAAATACTTTTCTTCTGGAGGAATAGTTTATGAAAATGCTTTTGACAATTTTGACAATTATGTTGGCTTTTAACTCTCAACTAAATGAAAAGAAAAATATTGCAAAAGCATATAGTTTGTGTGTAGAAGATACTAATGTATCAACAGGTTTATATAAAGGGGATAGAATTTTAAAGGGTTCAGGAATATGTGAGGATATTGCTCTTGGAGAAGTGGAAAATTTCGAGAATGTAACATCTGTAACAAATGATATTTATATTAGAAGATTAAAAGTTAAGGAAGAATTTCCAACAGATTGGGTTATTGATTTATATTCAAAAAATAAAATTCCTATGATAATATTGCCTTATAATATTTCAAAAGAGGAAGTTAAGAAATGTGCTGAAATATCAAGAGATTTGGATAAACCTATTTTTATTGAACCTGATTGTGGATATGATGTTGAAAAGTACGCAGAAATATCTGAAATATTAAAGACAACAGCACCTAATATTGCCATAGTATGGAGTATAGACAGTAGTTGTGCAAATGTTGGAGATGCGTATCCTAAAAATTTACCTGTAGATTGGATAGGCATAGATATAAAAGAGAGATGTAATGAAAAGGGCATAGATTCTCAGTTACCTAATGTTATGTCTATTTGTAGATATTTTAGTGAAAAGCCTATAATGTTAAATATTTCTGTATCACATTTTTCAAATGTTAATAGAAAATATTATTTGGAAGATGCTATTAATGAAATGTCTGTATTGTATAATGTAGTAGCTGATTTTAAGGGTGTTTCAGCAGTAAATTATATTAGTTATTCAGAAGAAAATAATGAAGAAAATAATTATAAATTATCAGAAAATTCTAAACTGATTGAAAATTACAAATATTGCACAGATTTATTAAATAGGAAAAAATACTTTTCACAAGTAGGAGAAGTAGCATATTTAATAAATGATAAAATGTATGTAAATATTAAAACGGCAGAAAGATTGAATTTGGAAACAACATCTTCAAATTATGAAAATTTAAAGTGTGTAAGAAACTTTAATGTTGATAATTCTACGGCAAAGGTATTTGTCAAAAGCAAAAAAATGTAGTATAATAGTAGGGATATTTTGATGGAGGTAAGTTTATGAAATTTTCAAGCCAGTTTATAACTGCTTTATGTAGATTTGGGCAATATAGTAGATTGCTTTTAAATAAACCAATGAGAGTTTTTTGGTATTTTATTATAATTTGTGCATTATGTTTTTGTATAAAGTGTGGAGCATTTTTTCATGGATATGCTCAAGCAGGAGGCATTTCAGGTCTTGCTAATACATACTTGCCAGAGTTTTCTATAGAAAATGGCAAACTTATATGCTCTGACTATAAATTTGAAGATGAAATTGCTGGTATAGATATAGTAGTTGATACTTCACCAGATTTTGTGGCAACAAAAGATATGGTAAGTGATAATACAGTTGCAGTTATTGCAGATAGTACAAAATTAATAGTTGCAAACCCAATGCAGTATCAGGAAATAAGATTTGACGACAGGTCTTTTGATGGACTTACAAAGGAAAAGATAGTTAAATATCTTGAACAATCCCTTTTAGTAAAGCTTATGCTTGGCTGTATCGTGTTTATGATGTTTGGTATGTATGTTTTTAATTATGCAATATATGTGCTTTTGTCTATTTGTATAGGCAATTTAATAAATGCTTTTGTAAAGACACAAATAAGATACGGTGGTATGGTCAAATTAGGCATTTATGCAATTACTTTTCCTAGCTTGTTAACCGCAGTTACATCAGCTGTTATGAATTTATTGGGATATACAGGAAATAACAATTTTAATGTTATTCTGTTTGCTGTTTTAGTAGGGGTATATATGTATCTTGGTCTTAAAAATATTAAGGCAAGTAATGGATATATTGTAGCTACATTATAGGAGGTTTTTATGGCATATCAGGCACTTTATAGAAGATTAAGACCTCAACGATTTGAAGATGTAATCGGTCAGGAACATATAATAAGAACTCTGAAAAATCAGATTGAAAAAGACAGAATAAATCACGCATATTTGTTCTGTGGTACTAGAGGTACAGGTAAAACTACAACTGCTAAAATTTTTGCCAGAGCCATAAATTGTACTGGAGAGGGCGAAAAACCTTGTAATGAATGTTCAGTCTGTAAAGAGGCTTTAAAGGGTACTAACTTAAATATTATTGAAATTGATGCTGCTAGTAACAATAGTGTTGATAATATCAGAGATATAGTGGAAGAAGTAAAATACCCGCCTACAGAGGGTAGATATAAGGTATACATTATTGATGAAGTGCATATGCTTACTACCAGTGCATTTAATGCTCTTTTAAAAACATTGGAAGAGCCACCAGCCCATGTTGTGTTTATACTGGCAACAACAGACCCTCAAAAAATGCCAGTAACTGTTCTTTCTCGTTGTCAAAGATTTGATTTTCATAGAATTGGTCACAAAGATATGGTAAAAGTTCTGACTGAATATATGGAAAATGAGAAAGCTGATGTGGATATTTCGGCACTTGAATATATTGCTGAAATTTCAGACGGTGCTATGAGAGATGCCCTTAGTGTGCTTGACCAATGCCTTAGTTTTTACTATGATAGAAGAATTACAGAAAAAGAAGTAAGAGAAATTACTGGTGCAACAGACAGAGGTGTATTTTTTGATATTACATCAGCTATGAACTTTAATGATAGTGGAAAATGTATGGAAATCATAGACGACATTGTTATTAAGGGGAGAGATATACAACAGTTTGTTCAAGATATGATTTTGCATTTAAGAAATTTGCTTTTAGCTGTTTCTGTAAATAAAGAATCAAAGGCATTAGATTATTCTCAGGATTATATTGAAAAATTAAGACAACAGGGAAATTCCATAGGCTACGATTACTTACTTATACTTATAAGCAATTTTTCTGAACTTGCTAACCAAATGAAGTATTCTCCGAACCCTAGAATACTTTTAGAGGTTTGCTGTATAAAGGGTTGTAATCCAGTTACAGGTCAGGATTATGGTTCGGTTGTTAAGCGTATGGCTGATATTGAACGAATAATTGAAAAGGGTGGAGTTCCTTCTAGTGGTGTTGTAAATAACGCACCAGTACAAGCACAGGAGGAAGAATCGGAAAAAGAAGTTGTAATTACAAAGGCAATACCAGAGGATATTAAGGAGGTTATATCAACTTGGAAAAAGTTTGTTTCTTCTCTTAATACTGGTATTGTTAAGGCTATGCTTGGTAGTGTTATTCCAGCTTTTATAGACGGGGATATTATGTACTTAGTTTGCCCTACAAATGGACATCTTGTGGTACTTACAAAGAATATTGATGAAATAGTTGAGAATATTACAAAGTTTTATAGCAAAGAATTTAATATAAAACTTATACTTGAAAAGAATTACAATACAATGCACAGTGAAGTATACGGTGCAAGAGATAATACAGTAAAAGTTCTTACAAAAGAAAGTTTTGCTGTACTTGGAGATAATGTTAATTTTATAGATTAGACTTGATAAGAGTAAATAAATATTATATAATTAATTATATTTGATTTTTAGGAGGATAAAAATGGCAAAAGGTTTTAACGGCGGTTTCGGCGGTATGAATATGAACAATCTTATGAAGCAGGCTCAGAGAATGCAGAAGCAGATGGCTGAGGCACAGCAGGAACTTGAAACAAAGGAATTTGAAGTAACAAGTGGCGGTGGTGCTGTTAAGGTTGTTATTACAGGTAAAAAGGAAATTAAGTCTATTGATATTAAGCCAGAGGTTGTAGACCCAGATGATGTAGAAATGCTTCAGGACTTAGTTATGACAGCTGTAAATGAAGCTATCAGACAGGCTGACGAAGCAGCTAGTGGTGCATTAGGTGGTATCGCTGGTGGTCTTGGTGGCAACATCCCAGGTTTATTCTAGGAGATTGAAATGAATTATTACGGCGGTTATGTAAATCGACTTATTGAACAGCTTTCCAGACTGCCGGGTATCGGTGGCAAAAGTGCTCAAAGATTGGCATTCCATATTATAAATATGCCAGAAAAAGATGCAGAACTTCTTGCTGATACTATACTTAGTGCAAAGAAAAATGTGAAATACTGTTCAAAGTGTTGTACTCTTACAGATACGGACCCATGCACAATTTGTTCTAACCCTAAGAGAATACAATCTTCTATTATGGTTGTAGAGGATTCAAGGGATATGGCAGCTTACGAAAAAACTGGAGAGTACAAGGGACTTTATCATGTTTTACAGGGGGTTATATCTCCTCTAAAGGATATAGGTCCAAATGATATTAAAATTAAAGAGCTTATTTCTCGATTAGACGAAAATGTAAAAGAGGTTATTATTGCTACAAACCCTACTGTTGAGGGAGAGGCTACTGCTATGTACATTAGTAGATTAATTAAGCCTATGGGAATTAAAGTTACAAGAATTGCCCATGGCGTGCCAGTAGGTAGCGACCTTGAATATGTTGACGAAGTTACTCTTTCAAGAGCTCTTGAGGGTAGACGAGAAATGTAAATATTCGTACTTAAATACCTCCAAATATGGGGGTATTTTCAATATAGGAGGTTTTTATGGATATTAAAGATATTTTAAGCAAAGTTGACCACACTCTTTTAAACCCTAAGGCCACTTGGGAAGAAATAAAAAATATTTGTGATGACGGTATGAAGTATTGTACTGCAAGTGTATGTATACCACCTAGCTTTGTTAAAAGAGCAAAGGAGTATGTAGGCGAAAATTTAAAAATCTGTACAGTTATTGGTTTTCCAAATGGCTATAATACAACTGATGTTAAGATTTTTGAAACAGAAAATGCTCTTAAAAATGGTGCTGATGAAATAGATATGGTTATTAATTTGGGAGATTTAATGGACAAAAATTATGATAATATATTGTCTGAAATAACAAAAATTAAGGCTGTTTGTGGTACAAAGATTTTAAAGGTTATTATAGAAACTTGTTTGCTTAATGAAGAACAGAAAATAAAAATGTGCGAAATAGTTACTAAAAGTGGAGCAGATTTTATAAAAACAAGCACAGGATTTTCTACAGGTGGAGCAACTTTTGAGGATATAGAACTTTTTGCTAAATATGTAGGTAAAAATATTAAAATTAAGGCTGCCGGAGGTATTAGTTCTATTGCTGATGCTGAAAAGTTTATATCCCTTGGAGCAGATAGACTTGGCACAAGTCGAATAGTGAAAATAGTAAAAAGTAATTGGATATAGTATCTATTTTAAAATAAAGCAAAAACTTAATAGGAGTTGAAAGTGTTGAAAGATAGATTGGTCTGCGAATGTTATGACATTACTGTGGATAAAATAAAGCAGGCTTTACTAGATGGAGCAAAGGGCTATGACGATTTAGTTAAATCAATGCGTCTTGGTGTTCTCTGTTCAGCCTGTATAGGCGATGCCAAAAAAGTAGTAGAGCAATTACAAAATGAAATAGAGGAAGAAAAAAATAGAGGTACGGTGTGAAAGCCGTACCTCTGTTTTTATGATAAATTACTTTGTCATCATCTTGTTTACAGCACTTGCAATAGCTCTTAATGAACTCTTTGCGATGTTTGAGCTTGTGCCAATACCGAAGTAAGAATTCTGGTCTGCGTCATAAATCTGAATGTATGTAATAGCCTTTGACTGATTACCAAAAGACATTGAATGTTCACTATAGTTTACAATATTAAAGTGAATATCAAATTCTTCCATTAATGACTTACAGAAAGCATCAATGATACCATTACCCTTACCAGTAATAACAACAGACTTGCCATTGTATGTTAAGTCGCACTTAATCTGAACACTATCGTCGCCAGATTCTTCTTCTGTATAGTAATTAACTGAAAGTGGTTCTTTTACATAGTAAGTATCGAAGAATAAATCTCTGATTTCTTCTGGCTGTAATTCCTTATCAAGTTCAACAGAATCTTCTGTAACAATAGCACCAAAGTTCTGCTGCATACTCTTTGGAAGAATTAAGCCATAGTTGTTTTCAAGAATGTAAGATACACCACCCTTACCAGACTGACTGTTAATTCTGATAATAGGGTCGTAGTTTCTACCTACATCAATAGGGTCAATAGGTAAGTAAGGAACTTCCCAACGGTCTGGGTGTTCAGCCATTTTAGCCATACCCTTTTTAATAGCATCCTGATGAGAGCCAGAGAATGCAGTATATACTAAATCGCCAGCATAAGGGTGTCTTGGGTGAACATCCATACCTGTTGAAGATTCATAAATTTCAATAGCCTCATTAATTTGAGAGAAGTCAAGCTTAGGGTCAATACCCTGAGAAAACATATTAAGTGCCATTACCATAATATCGGCATTACCAGTTCTTTCGCCGTTACCAAAAAGTGTACCTTCAATTCTGTCAGCACCAGCTAAAAGACCAAGTTCAGATGCAGCAACACCACAACCTCTATCGTTGTGAGCATGAAGACTGATGATTACATTTTCTCTGTTCTGAAGATGTGTAGCAACATATTCAATCTGGTCAGCATATACATTAGGAGTTGACATTTCAACTGTGTTAGGTAAGTTAAGGATTACCTTTTTGTCTGGAGTAGGTTTCCATACATTAAATACTGCGTCACTAATTTCTACAGCATAGTCAAGCTCTGTACCAGAGAAACTTTCAGGAGAATATTCAAACATAAAGTGTTCCTTGCCATATTCTTCAGCAAGTTTATCAACAAGTTTTGCACCAAATACTGCTAAGTCAATGATTTCTTCCTTAGACTTGTTGAAAACTACATCTCTCTGTAAAGTAGAAGTAGAGTTGTAAAGATGAACTACAGCCTTATTAACACCCTTTAAAGCCTCGAATGTCTTTCTGATAATGTGTTCACGACTCTGAGTTAATACCTGAATAGTAACATCATCAGGAATTAAGTTCTGTTCAATTAATGTACGGCAGAATAAGTATTCTGTTTCACTGGCAGCAGGGAAACCAACTTCGATTTCCTTGAAACCGATTTTAACAAGATACTGGAAGAACTTAATTTTCTGGTCAAGGTTCATAGGCTTTTCAAGTGCCTGATTACCATCTCTAAGGTCAACACTACACCAAATAGGTGCTTTTTCAATAACCTTGTTAGGCCACTGTCTGTTAGGTAAATTAACTGGTGGGAACTGTCTGTAACGCTTAAAATTCATTTTTCTTTTCTCCTCTCAAAAATTTAAAAATATGTATTGTTTATGTGTCAAAAGTTTATCGGTAAAATGCCGATAATATCAAAAAAAGCCTTCGTCTACTAAGAGACGAAGGCTTAAACCTCGTGGTACCACTCTAATTCCTTGTAAGCAAGGCTCTCATTCAGGTACAAGCTAAAAAAGCTGATACCCTGTCCCTATATCGGTGGACTTTCCGTTTCAACCTACTTAAAGTTCAGCTGAACCACTCAAAGGCGAGTTCGGTTAAGCAAGAATACTGCCTTACACCAGCCGACAGCTCTCTGAAAAACTCAACATAACTTACTGCTCCTTATCACAGTGTTACCAGAATATAACATTTGATGTAAGTTATAATAACACAGCATAAAATTTTTGTCAAGTTATTATTTTTTTCTTTTTGCTCTTTTTGCCTTTGTCTTCTTTTTTTCTACACTATAGCCAAATTTTCCTAATTTTTTGCCTAAGCCATAGTATTCTCCATGAGAATAGCAAATTGGCTTTGTGTCTGAATATATAAACTTGCCTTTTTCGTCCATATATTTTTCATCAGCTAAAGTGCCCACAACTTCAGCAACAAACATATCGTGACTGCCAAGATGTACAATTTCCTTTACTTTGCACATAATATTCATTGGACTTTCAGCAATAGCAGGACAGCTTACAAGAGGGCATTCCTCTTTTGTCAATTTCATTTCTTTAAATTTGTCATATTTGCTACCACTTCTTACGCCACACCAATCTGTAGCATAGGCAAGGGCTTCAGTTGTTACATTAATTACAAATTCGCCAGTTTCATTAATTATATTGTAGGAATGTCTTTCCGGTCTAACAGAAACATAGGTCATAGGTGGATTTGTGTTTATTGTACCAGTCCAAGCTACAGTAATAATATTGCTTTCTTCCATTGTGCCACAGCTGACCATAACAACGGGTACAGGATAAAGCATATTTCCGGCTTTCCATAATTCTTTGCTCATATTTTTCCTCCATAAATTCATTAATGTAATTATAACTGATAAAAACTATTTTTTCAATTGATATTAAGACAATATAATGTTAAAATAAATAGAATAGGATTGAGAGGTTGAAATATGAATTTACCAAAGGAATATACAGAAAAAATGAAAAGGCTGTTAGGAAATGAATATGACAGCTATATAGAGAGTTTTTCTCAGCCAAGATATTATGGATTGAGAGCTAATACACTAAAGGTTACACCAGAAGAATTGACTTCAATGGTTGATTGGAAATTGGAACAAGTGCCATGGTGTAAAGAGGGTTTTTACTATGACGGCGAAAATGTTCGCCCTGCAAAACACCCTTATTACAATGCTGGACTTTACTATATACAAGAACCGTCAGCTATGTCTACAGGTGCTATGCTTAATGTTGAACCTGGGGATAGAGTTTTGGATTTATGTGCAGCACCAGGTGGCAAAAGTACACAGGTTGCCGCAAAGTTAAAGGGTCAAGGCATTATTGTAAGTAATGATATTAGTGCAAGCAGATGTAAGGCACTTTTGAAAAATATTGAAGTTAGTGGCGTTCCAAATTGTGTTATTACAAATGAAATGCCAGAAAATTTAGCTAAAAAATTCCCTAAGTTTTTTAATAAAATTATTGTTGATGCCCCTTGTAGTGGATGTTTAGAAAAGATGACTCAGCTGTTAAAAGTTGGGAAACTCACAAAACAGAAATGTGCTGTGGACTTCAAAGAGAAATATTAAAGTATGCAGCAGATATGCTTTGTGACGGTGGTATTATAGCTTATTCTACTTGTACTTTTGCTCCAGAAGAAGATGAGGGTATGATGCAAGAATTTTTAAATACTACAGGCAAAGATTTTGAAATTATAGATTATGATAAATCAACAGGATTTATTGACGGTAAGCCACAATGGGTAGAAAATGGC
>ERZ773252.2359-NODE-2359-length-16487-cov-3.091894_pt1 | contig 16487 bp, 10 predicted proteins | sample MGYA00580517_ERZ773252 | MGnify/ENA primary metagenome ERZ773252 (study PRJEB29015, sample SAMEA2737766) | human gut metagenome | biome: human gut; feature: human-associated habitat; material: faeces | place: China | collected 2012 ... | reverse complement strand
TCCTCTCTCCAATGGCCAGATAGGCTTTGTTAAGTCTATAAATAAAGGACATATCAATGTTATGTATGTTGGCATACCTCATGAAACCTTCGGCTTCAGGGGAGATAAAGGGGAAGACCAGGATGCTGCTATTGAGCTTGCATACGCTATTACAATCCATAAAAGCCAGGGCAGCGATTTTGATACGGTTTTTGTGGTATTGCCCAAAACCGGCCGCATTTTAAGTCGTGAGTTGATATATACAGCTCTTACCAGAGCAAAGAAGCGTGTAGTCCTGCTTGTTCAAGATTCTATTGGTTGGTTGAGAGAATTTACTAAACCACAAGCCTCAGTGCTCACACGACGAAATACCAATCTATTTGACTATTCCGTTCGAGCCGAACGTCTTAATATTCCTTATGTTGAGGGCCTGATTCATGGAACAGCCAAGAAAGGTCTGTTTGTGCGTAGCAAGTCAGAAGTTGTAATTGTAAACCAATTGGTAAATGCTGGGGTGGAATTTGAGTACGAGCAACTACTGGAAGAAAATGGCCACCGATGCATTCCCGACTTTTCCTTTGAAACCCCATGGGGTGATAGAATCATCTGGGAACATCTGGGAATGCTTGTCGTTCCGGAATACAAGGCTTCATGGGAGCGTAAACTAAAATTCTACGAGGAAATAGGTTATACCCTCGGAGAAAATCTTTTCACGACTTGCGATCATGAAAATGGTGCAATAATGACCGAAGAGGTGGAAGACGTCATCAGAAAAATCAAGGAGCAGTTATGAATCAGGAGGAGGAATTATATTTCAAGGTACTCAGTAAACAAGGTCGGGAGGCTTGGACAATCTTCAAGAATCCTATGTATCGTGGAGCATTGGAAATCGCCCAGAATCTTTATAAAGACAAAGCACATTTTGTGTATGAGTTACTTCATAATGCCGATAACCAAGGCGCTACCCATGTCTCAATGAGGACAAGAAGCCGGAACAAGTTGAATTTGATGTGATGGCAGAATCGCTCGATAAAAAGTATCTGTTGGTCGGAGAATGTAAATGGACAACAGGGGAGAATGGCAAACAGCTAACTGCTGAGCTTCTCCGCAAAGCTAATCTGTTGCCGTTTGCTAAGAACTACACTATCGTTCCTGTACTGTTCCTTAAGAACGCTCCGAAAGATGATGCTGGGAATGCAATGTTGTCGGAAAATGTTGTAGAGTTAATGAAGTAAAGAGATATCAAATTTACGATTTGACAGAGTTATTAGATGGCAAAAAAAACAATAAATAAAGAGCTTACAGGTGCACAGGACTTATACAATTTCTTGTTTGAGGCCTGTAATATAATACGCGGTCCTGTAAGCCAAGATAATTTTAAGGATTATATCACGCCTTTACTTTATTACAAGCGGATATCTGATGTTTATGATGAAGAAACAGAAGAAGCTTTAATATCAAGTGGTGGTGATAAGGAGTATGCATCTCTGCCAGAACAACATCGTTTTGTTATTCCTGATGGTTGTCATTGGCAAGAAGTCCGAGAGCGTACAGAAAATCTTGGAGCTGCCATAGTCGGTGCTATGAGGCAGATAGAGATAGCAAACCCAGATACATTGTATGGGGTGCTATCTATGTTTTCATCTCAGAAATGGACTAACAAAGCAATACTCAATGATAGCAAGATTCGTGACCTGATAGAACATCTATCAAAACGAAAACTTGGTAATAAGGATTACCCTGCGGACTTAATGGGTGATGCTTATGAAATATTATTGAAGAAGTTTGCCGATGATAGTAAGGCTCAAGCTGGAGAGTTTTATACTCCTCGTTCTGTTGTGAGATTATTAGTGCATATTCTCGATCCGCAACCGGGGGAAACTGTATATGATCCTGCTTGTGGTAGTGGAGGAATGCTTATCGAAGCTATACGATATATGCACGATGATTCTCTTTGCTGCGGAAGTATATTCGGACAGGAAAAGAATGTCGTGAATGCGGCCATTGCTAAAATGAATCTATTCCTGCATGGTGCATCTGATTTTAATGTAATGCAAGGCGACACATTGAGAGACCCAAAAATTCTTCAAGGTGGTAATATCGCCAAATTCGATTGTGTTATAGCAAACCCCCCATTTTCTCTTGAAAATTGGGGAGCAACGGAATGGAGTTCAGATAAATATAAGCGCAATATCTATGGCACACCGAGTGATAGTTGTGGTGACTATGCGTGGATTCAGCATATGATATGTTCTATGTCTTCCGGCAAGGGGCGTATGGCTGTTGTAATGCCGCAAGGTATTCTGTTTCGTGGAAATCAAGAAGCAGAAATAAGGAAACAATTAGTCGAAAGTGATTTGATAGAAGCCGTTGTTACATTAGGAGATAAATTGTTTTATGGAACTGGACTTTCACCGTGCTTTTTGATAATACGAAGAATGAAACAGGCTCATCATTCCGGACGGATTTTGATGATAGATGGTTCCAAAATTCTAACTCAAAAGAGAGCGCAGAATATTTTAGAAGAGAATGATATAGATAGGTTATATTCACTTTATCAAAATTACTCCGATGAAGAGGACTATTCTCGAATCGTTACATTGCAGGAGATAAGAGATAAAGAGTATAATCTTTCGCCCAATCGCTATGTGGTTTACCACAAGGAGGAAATTCGTCCTTATGCGGAAGTGTTGGCTGAGTTCAAACAAGCATACGCAGATGTGAAGCGATTGGAGAACGAATTTTCATTACTCATTAACGCATAATCAATATGGCAGAAAAAGTAAAACAATATCGTCTTCCTGATGACCCTATTACGCTCGATGAACTTAAAAGTTTCCTTTGGGCGGCTGCCACTCATTTGCGTGGTCAGATTGATGCTGCAGGATATAAAGAGTATATTTTCCCTTTGCTTTTTTTCAAACGCATTTCCGATGTTTATGATGAACAGTTTGAAGGATTTGTGTGTGAAGGAGGAGTTGAGTATGCAGGTATGCAAGTAGAAGATCTCCCCATCCATATTCCTGATGGTGCGCACTGGAGAGATGTTCGTGAGGTGACGGAAAATGTTGGTAATAAATTAGTCGAAGCATTTATTGCCATTGAGCAAGCCAATCCTGCTAAGGAAATGGATGGCAGAAAAATCGGAGGATTGGAAGGGATATTTGGACCTAAGGATGGTTGGACCAATAAGGCAAAGATGCCCGATAGCATCATTACTTCGTTGATTGAGGACTTCTCTAAATATACATTGAGTCTGAAAGCATGTCCTGCCGATGAGATGGGGCAGGCATACGAATACCTTGTTGGAAAGTTTGCCGATGATGCCGGAAATACTGCTCAGGAGTTCTATACGAATAGAACAGTCGTTCAACTTATGGCTGAGATACTGCAACCCCAACCGAATGAAAGTATTTATGACCCGACTTGCGGTTCTGGTGGTATGTTGGTCAAATGCTTAGACTATCTGCGTAACAAAGGTGAAGAGTGGCAGAGTGTGCAGGTGTTCGGACAGGAGGTGAATGGATTGACTTCTTCTATTGCACGAATGAATCTTTATTTGAATGGCGTAGAGGATTTTTCAATAGTATGTGCTGACACGTTGGAGCATCCTGCATTCTTGGATGGCAGCCATCTTCGTAAGTTCGACATTGTTCTGGCAAATCCTCCTTATTCAATCAAAGAATGGAATCGTGAAAAATTCATGAATGATAAGTGGGGACGTAATTTCTTGGGAACGCCTCCGCAAGGAAGAGCTGATTATGCATTTTTTCAACATATTATTGCTTCGATGGATAGAAATACTGGTAGGTGTGCTATATTGTTTCCCCATGGTGTACTATTTCGTGATGAAGAATATGAGTTGCGCAAAAAATTAGTTGAAATAGATATTGTAGATTGCGTAATTGGACTTGGTCCTAATCTATTTTTTAATGCTTCTATGGAGGCTTGTATTATTATCTGCAAAAATAGAAAAGAAGATAGTCATAAAGGTAAAGTTATTTTTATTGACGCAAAAGGAGAGGTATCAAGAAAGAATGCTGAAAGTTATTTAGAAAATACTCACATCCAGAAAATTATTTCTGCTTATGAAAATTTTGAAGATATAGAATATTTTGCAAAAGTTGCTGATATAAATGATATAGATAATAATAAGAGTTTGCTTAGTATACAAAGTTATGTCAAGCAAAAAGGAACAAATGAAATATACATTTTGGATGAATCACTCCCAAAATGGATTGAGGCTTCAAGATCAATGCATATCGAAGTTGCTAATCTTTTAAGTATGCTAAAATATGAGTAGGGTAAAGTTTGGAGATGTCGTTAAAGATGTGAAGATAAATATAGATCGTCTAAATAATCCGTATGAATACTATGTTGCAGGCGATCATATGGATTCGGAGGATTTAACCATACATAGGAAAGGATGTTTTACAACAGATGATGTTGGACCTGCTTTTATTCGTGTATTTAAACCAGGTCAGATTTTGTATGGTTCAAGAAGAACATATCTAAAGAAAATAGCAGTTGCTGATTTTGAAGGAGTATGTGCTAATACTACTTTTGTTTTTGAAACGAAAGATCCTCATGCATTTGAGCAACGTTTGTTGCCGTTCATTATGCTATCAAAGGATTTTACGACTTGGTCGATAGCTAAATCAAAAGGTTCTACAAATCCTTATGTGTTATTTTCTGATTTGGCTGATTTTGAGTTTGAATTACCTCCATTAGAGGAACAAAAAGTTCTTGTTGATAAATTATGGGCAGCCTATCGATTGAAGGAGGCTTATAAGAAACTACTTGTTGCCACTGATGAAATGGTGAAATCGCAATTTATCGAGATGTTTGGGAATCCTCTTTCTTTAAATCAGAAGAATGAGTTGAAAAGATTAGGAGAATGTTGTATTCTAAATCCAAGACGTCCTAACATTGCTCTTTGCGACACCGATAAAGTCTCTTTTATTCCTATGCCGGCGGTAAGTGAGGATGGATATTGGGTAGATATGACTGACGAAGAATATGGAAAAGTAAAAAAAGGCTTTACATATTTTGAGAATAATGATGTCTTGTTTGCCAAAATTACACCTTGTATGGAGAATGGCAAAGGAGCTATTGTACATGGACTTACAAATGGTATAGGAATGGGATCTACAGAATTTCATGTATTGCGGCCAATTAACGGAATATCTAGTCCCTATTGGCTGTTAGCATTAACACGAATGCCTATATTTCGTGAGCGTGCTGCAAAAAATATGTCTGGAACAGGCGGGCAGAAAAGAGTTAGTGCTTCATATCTGGACCATTTTATGGTTGGATTGCCTGCGATGGAGGAACAAAGGCGTTTTGAAGCAATATATAGACAAGCCGACAAATCAAAATTTGAGTTGAAGCAGTGTATTGAAAATATCGATAAAGTCATAAAGAGTTTAATAAACGGATAGAATAAGAGAGATACGTTGATAGCTGCGGCTTAATTGGATAACTAATTTATTAATAATATGATAGAGAATCTGATTAATGACATAGAGCAGGCTATGCTGGGAGTTTTAAACAATGAGCAAATGAGTCAATTACGAAAGGTGCTAGATTATGCCTTTCGTGATATCAACGTGTCGTCTAAGAACAATGAAGAGTGCAGTGGTAATAGTGAATTAATAGATAGTTTTTTGTCGGCTAAACGAGTCGAAGGTTGTTCGGATAAGTCGATGCACTATTATCGAAGTACATTAAATAATGCTATCAGGAAAATAGAAAAAAATATTCGCCATATCACTACTGATGACTTGCGTAATTACTTAAATGATTATCAGCAGACAAGCGGTGCTACAAAGGTTACGGTAGACAATATACGTCGCATTTTGTCAAGTTTCTTTTCATGGCTTGAGGATGAGGATTATATTGTGAAGAGTCCGGTACGTCGGATTCATAAAGTAAAAGTCGGAAAAACAGTCAAAGAAACATACTCCGATGAAGCGTTGGAACAAATGCGTGACCATTGCGAAGGTATTCGCGATTTAGCCTTGATTGATTTGTTGGCCTCTACTGGTATGCGTGTCGGGGAGTTGGTCAAACTCAATCGGAACGATATAGACTTTGAAAACCGGGAATGCATCGTTACCGGTAAAGGAGATAAGCAACGTCGAGTTTATTTCGATGCTCGTACAAAGATACATTTACAACGTTATTTGGCAGAACGGATAGATGACAATCCTGCCCTGTTTGTTTCATTATTAGCACCTTACGATCGCTTACAGATAAGTGGTGTGGAAATACGTTTACGTCGTTTGGGGCGTGAATTGAATATTCCTAAGGTGCATCCTCATAAATTTCGCCGTACGTTGGCGACAATGGCGATAGATAAAGGTATGCCTATAGAGCAGGTCCAGCATCTCTTAGGGCATCAAAGTCTTGATACAACATTGCAATATGCTATGGTGAATCAGACAAATGTAAAAATGTCTCACCGTAAATTTATTGGTTAGTATGTCGCAATTTATCGAGATGTTTGGTAATCCTGTTACGAATACAAAAGGTTGGAAGACTGCTAAGATTAAAGATGTCGCCCCGGAAATGCCTTCTAAAGAGCAACTATCTGGCAAAATCTGGCTATTGAATCTTGATATGATAGAATCAAATACTGGTAGGATAATAGAGAAGGTCTATGAAGATGTTGAGAATGCTTTATCTGTTCAGTCCTTTGATGAAGGGAATGTACTATTCTCAAAATTAAGGCCTTATTTAAACAAGGTTGTGATACCAGATGAGCCTGGAATGGCAACGACAGAACTGGTTCCATTACGTCCAGAGCCTAGTAAATTGCATAAAGTATTTTTGAGTCATCTGTTGCGGGGTAATCAGTTCGTTAATTATGCAAATGATATAGCTGGAGGTACTAAAATGCCACGAATGCCGCTCACTGAGTTAAGAAACTTTGATTGTATCTTACCGCCAATGGACAAACAACTTGAATTCGTTTTCATAGCAGAACAGGTCGATAAATCAAAATTTGGCGACTTCAAATCGCAATTTATCGAGATATTTTATGGCATGGAAACTACTCCTGTAAAAGATTATATTGATGATTCTTTTCCTGGTGAATGGGGTACTGAAGATAAGGATGGTAATGGAGTAAAGGTTATACGTACTACAAACTTCACAAACTCAGGAAAGCTGAATCTTGCAGATGTTGTTACCCGCAGCATTGAAGATAGGAAGGTAGTTAGAAAGCAAATTAAAAAGTACGATACCATACTTGAAAGATCAGGTGGAACTGCTGATAATCCGGTGGGTAGAGTTGTGCTATTTGAAGAAGATAACTTGTTTTTGTGCAATAACTTCACGCAGGTTTTGAGATTCAAAGACGTTGATCCAAGGTTTGCATTCTATGCATTATACTACTTCTATCAGACAAATAGAACTGCAATCAGAAGCATGGGAAGCAAGACGACAGGAATTCAGAATCTCAACATGAGTAAATATTTGGAAATCGGCATTCCAAATGCATCAGATGAGGATCAGAAAGCGTTTGTTACAATTGCAGAACAAGCCGATAAATCAAAATCTGTCATTCAAAAAGCTTTAGTATATTTGAATGACATACAGAGTGACGAATTAGGGAAAATCGCTTAATTATTAAATTGATAACAATAAAAACCATAGATATGTTTAACGAAGACAATACAGTGGAGCAAATGCTCATAGAAGCTGCAACCCAAAGTAGTTGGCAGTATGTAAAGTCACAGGATATACCTCGTAGTTCTGATTCTGTCCTTGTTGAATCATGGCTATTGGAAGCTCTTGTCAGGTTAAATCCAATAACACGTCAACAAGCGGAGCAAGTTATTTATAAACTCCGTGCTGCTATTACTTGTGGAGGTAATTATGATGAATTGGTGACTGCCAATGACCGTTTTCGTACATTATTATTTAATGAAAACACAGAGCCTTTTGGAAAGGATGGTGAATATATACCTATCAGATTCTTTAGCGAAGATGCGGTCGAAGATTATTGTGTAGTGACCAATCAATGGGAGTTTCCACGTAGTTCTGTTGAAGGAGGTAAACGTTTGGATTTGGTTTATCTGATAAATGGAATTCCGGTTTGTGTTGGTGAAGCAAAATCTCCTGTTCGCCCTCAGATAACATGGGCTGACGGAGCCATTGATATGCTGCATTACGAAAAGAGCATTCCAGAAATGTTTGTTCCGAATATATTAACCTTTGCTACAGAAGGTAAAGAACTTCAATATGCCGGCATCTGTGCCCCTGTTGACAAATGGGGACCTTGGTTTAATGATGAAAGTCGTCAGCATGGTACAATAGAGTCGGTTAAAAGTAACGTAATGGGGTTGGTTCAACCAAACCGACTGCTTGATATATATCGTTACTATAGTGTTTTTACAGGAACATCATCAGGCAAAAAAATAAAAATAGTTTGCCGTTATCAACAATATCTAGGTGGTGAAGCTATTGTTCAGCGTGTCTTAAATACATATCGAGAGAAACAAGGTCCGAAGAAAGGTCTTATTTGGCATTTCCAAGGTTCGGGAAAATCATGGTTGATGGTATTTGCTGCCCAAAAATTACGTTTGCAGAACGAATTACATGCTCCCACAGTTGTTATCGTTGATGACCGTATTGATTTGGAAGATCAGATAACGGGCGATTTTACTCGTGCTGATATTCCTAATATAGAATCTGCAAAGACAAAAGATGAGTTAGTTGCATTTTTCAAGCAGGATCAGCGCAAGATTCTGATAACGACAATTTTCAAGTTCGGAGATGTTGATAGTGTACTGAATGAAAGAGATAATATCATTTTATTGGTAGATGAAGCACACCGAACTCAGGAAAAGGATTTAGGACAAAAAATGCGCAATGCATTACCTAATGCATTTTTCTTTGGCCTTACCGGAACGCCTATCAATAAACGAGATAAGAATACTTTTCAATCTTTTGGAGCTGATGAGGATTTAGAGAAAGGTGGATATATTTCAAAATATACTTTCCAAAATTCTGTTGAAGATGGAGCTACGCTTGAATTGAATTTCCAAACAGTGCCGGTAGAGATGCATCTTAACGAAGCTCAATTACAAGAAGAGTTTGATGAACTGACCGATCAAATATCCGAGGACGAAAAGAACGAATTAGTAAAACGAACTTCTGTTGAAGCATTTTTTACAGCAGAGAAGCGAATTAACGATGTCGCACGTTATATTGTAAATCACTTCAAAGAGTATGTAGAGCCCACTGGAATGAAAGCTCAAGTCGTGGTATATAACCGAGACTGCTGTGTGAAATATAAGAAAGCGATTGATGCTCTTTTGGGTTCGGAAGATGCAACCACTATCGTTATGCATACGGCTGGCGATAAAGCTGATGAGTATAAGGCATACCGTCGTGATAGAGAACAAGAAAGAAAACTTCTTGACCAATTCCGTGATCCATTGTCACCGATTAAAATGGTGATTGTCACTTCAAAGCTGTTGACAGGTTTTGATGCTCCAATTTTGCAATGTATGTATCTTGATAAACCAATGAAGGATCATACGTTGTTACAAGCTATTTGCCGTACGAATAGAAAGTACAATGTTGATAAGAAATGTGGTCTGATTGTAGATTTCGTTGGTGTATTTGATAATGTAGCCAAAAGCCTTGCTTTTGATGAGGAGACGGTAAAAACGGTTGTAAAGAATATTGATGAGATAAAAGTGTTGATACCTCAATTTTTGCAAGAGTGTATTGACTTTTTCCCTGGTGTAGACCGGACAATCGGTGGTTGGGAAGGTTTGCAAGCTGCCCAGCAATGTTTACTTGATGAGTCTACAAAAACGAATTTTGCAAAACATTTTTCACGATTGGCTAAAGCTTGGGAAACAGTAAGCCCGGATGCAATGCTGGCTGCTTATCAGGCGGATTATACTTGGCTGGCTCAGGTATATCAAAGTGTACGTCCTGTTAGTACCGGAGGATCACTCATATGGACTTTATTGGGTGCTAAAACCATTGAAATCATTCATCGTAACATTGATACAATTGATATTGGGACTCCACTTGAGGATCTTGTGGTAGATGGAGATGTTATTGATATGGTGTTGGAGCAAGCCAAAGACAATCCTAAAAAGATATTGGAAGTGGAAAAAATGCTTCGTTTGAGGTTAGGAGAGCATCATGGAGACCCCAATTACAAGGCATTTGCTGAGAAGTTGGATGAACTGCGCCGTCATATGGAGGAAAATCTTATAACTAGTATTGATTTCCTCCGAGGATTGCTCACCCTTGCTAAAGAAGTGCTTGAGGAAGAAAAAAACTCAAATCAACCTCTTGACAAGAGGGAACAAGCTAAAGCTGCTCTTACGGAGTTGTTTGAATCAATTAGAACTGAGGATACTCCTATCATTGTAGAACGTGTAGTTGCTGATATAGATGAAAATGTGGTAGCTATTGTACGTAAGTTTAAAGATGCTTTTAAAAGCATTACAGCTCAGCGAGAGATAAAAAAGAAACTACGTTCTATTCTGTGGGTTAACTACCAGATTAAAGATCAAGAAGTTTTTGATAAGGCTTATCAGTATATTGAGATGTATTATTAATTGGTTGATAAAATAAATTTGTTATGGCTGTTGAATCACACGATAAGAAACTTGATGACCTTCTAAAAATGGTTGAAGAAGGTAAGGCTCAATTACCCGACTTTCAACGTAGTTGGGTTTGGGATGACACGAAGATATGTAAACTAATAGAAAGTATCACATCTGGCTTCCCAATGGGTGCAGCGATGTTTTTGGCTAATGGTGGTGAGCATATCCGTTTTAAGTATCGCACATTTGAAGGTGTGGATTCTATATCAGAAGTTACACCTGAGTGGCTTGTGCTCGATGGACAACAGCGACTCACAACCTTATATCAGGTCTTGAAAAGTAAGAAAGCAACTAATACTCGATTAGAGACCAATCGAGATACAATTATCAAACGCTATTATTATCTAGATATTCGTAAATGTCTAGACTCTACTGCGGACAGATTGGAAGCAATCATATCTGTATCAGAGAAGAAACAGCTTACAACAAATATTGGTCGTGATGTAACGCTGGACTTATCCACAAGAGAGAAAGAATTTGAGAACCTGATGTTTCCCTTGAATATTACGTTTTCTCATAATGATACGGAAGATTGGCATTATGATATGGAAGACTATTACAAAGGTGATAGAGAGTATAGAAATTTATTCCGTGATTTCTCACAGCAGATTCTTCGCCCAATTTTAGAGTATAACATACCTATAATTCAGCTTGATAAAGAAACCCCGAAAGAAGCTGTCTGCCAGATTTTTGAGAATGTAAACACTGGTGGTGTACCTCTTACGGTTTTCGAACTCGTCACAGCTACATTTGCTGCTGAAGGACATGAATTGAGAAAAGATTGGGAGACCATTCGTCATATTTTTGCTCAAAAAGTAAATGGCGAGCTATTGAAAGAAATCACTGGCGCTAATTTTTTGGCAGCAATGACTCTGTTGGTATCATATTATAAAAGAGTGGTTTCAGGTGATGATGAGCGTGTGGCTGTAACATGTAAGAAAAAAGACATTCTTAGGCTTGAATTGAAAGATTATTTGAAGTATCATGACGCTTTGATTAAAGGTTTCTGTGATGCAGCTGATTTCTTAGTACATCAGGGGATTTTCCGTTCCAGAGATCTTCCATATTCGTCACAACTTATTCCACTTGCTGCAATCTTTGCATACGACAACGAAAATAAAAAAATGTTGCATCTTGGAAGCAAACAGGAATTATTGTCTCGTTGGTATTGGTGTGGCGTAATGGGTGAACTATATGGGGGTGCCAATGAAGCTAGATTTGCAACTGATATAATGGGCGTATTCCGTTGGATGGAAGGTGGTGAAATGCCAGAGACTGTATATCGTTCCAATATACAACCAACTCGTTTATTGACCATGCAGACTAGGAATAGTGCAGCGTACAAAGGTGTTATGGCACTTATCTTACAAGATTCACCACTTGATTTTATGACAGGTCATCGTATGGATATAGCATCTTACATTGATGAAGATGCTGATATTCATCATATATTCCCTCAAACTTATTGCGAGAAAAATAACCTTCCACGTATAAAATGGAATTCTGTCATTAATAAGACTCCAATTTATGCATCTTCCAATCGTTCAATAGGAGGACATGCACCAAGTACCTATATTGGAACTATGGCAAATAAGGGATTAAAACAAGTTGAGATACAGGAAGCTATAGAGTCACATAAGGTAAGTTATGCTCATCTTGCATTAGATGATTTCAATGCTTATTTCATAGATCGAGCAAAACAATTGCTTGACAGAATAGAGCAAGCGACAGGCAAATCTGTCTCAGGAAGAGATAGCGAAGAAACAATCCGTGAATTTGGTGTTGCTTTAATATAGATAGCAATCTGTAACAAACTAGAAAAATATGATTAATAAATAGCTGAAAATAAATGAACTGGAGATTTTGGAAGAAAATATGTGCAAATAATTCGATGGAGGATGATAAACAAGTATCATTAACTCCTGCTCTGCTTAATCGTGATAGTGAAAGTGATAAGAAGCAGTATAGGAGTGTTTTGAATCTTGCACGAAAACTAGAAGAGAAAGACATATTGAACATTGCTCTTACTGGTCCTTATGGATCCGGTAAGAGTTCCATTCTTCGCTCTTTGATGAAAGACTATCGTAAATACAAATATCTTTCAATATCTCTTGCTACTCTAAAGTCACCATTAGATGATAAAAAGAATAAAATAGATATTGATACGATGAATAATCGTATTGAATACAGCATTCTTCAACAACTTATTTATAAAGAAAAACAAGAGACGCTTTATAACTCCAGATTAAAAAGGATTTATCATAAATCAACTTGGGCTCAATATGCTTTATCTTTTGCAATAATATTTTATATTGTTGCCTTAATTATTGTATTTGAACCATCATTTTTGGAGGTGGATTGGATTTGCAATCGCTTAAGTAATCCAGTATTAAATAAATGGTCTGATATTTTTGCTCTATCATATATATTTGTTGCAACAATAATATTCGTTCAAAAGACTGTCAAATCATTGAGTAATAGTAAACTGAATAAGTTAAATCTAAAGAATGGAGAGATTGAATTAAAAGAAAACAAAGAAGATACATCCGTTTTCAATAAGCACATGGATGAGATTGTCTATTTCTTTGAGGTTACTGATTATAATGTTGTGATTATAGAAGATTTAGATAGATTTGATAATACGGATATTTTTCTTAAGTTAAGAGAGGTAAATCAACTCTTGAATCAGTCAAACTCTGTGGGGCGTAAAGTTACGTTCATTTATGCGGTTAAAGATGATATGTTTTTTGATGAAGAACGTACTAAATTCTTTGATTATATCACAACTGTAATCCCAATAATCAATTCTTCAAACTCGGCAGACAAACTGAAAGAGGAACTAGAGATAAAAGGCTATTCAGATCTTAATGTCGAGGTAATAGACAGTTTGGCTTTTTTCATTGACGATATGAGATTACTGAAGAATATTGTCAATGAATATGCCCAATATAGAGAAAAACTTGATGAGAAACTTGATCAAAACAAACTTCTTGCAATGATTGTATATAAAAACTACCATCCAAAAGATTTTGCTGATCTGCATAAAGGAAAGGGTGTTTTGTATGATTGTTTGCATAAGAAAAGTGAATTATTGGTTGAGCGCAATAGACAGATTGACGAGCGTATTAATGGAATAACTAAAAAACTTCAATCTTTAGAAGCGACACATGCCATACAAGAAAAAGAATTAAGGCTGATTTATATTGAAGGGTATCGTAGAAAATTATCAAAACAAAATGAAAATAATGCCTTTTTGTTTTTTGTCGAAAACAATTTTATACCTCTTGAAGATATCGCAGAAAATGAAACGTTATTTAATTCCTTTATATCGCAATCCTCATTTCGATATCAATGTTTTAAGAGGCATCAAACTAACACATATTATGGTGTTAGATATTATTATGATACATCTGAAGATAGTTGCAATATTCAATTCAGTCAAATAGAGAAAATAGTTAATTCTACCTTTACCTACCATGAGCGATTAGAAGCCTTGCGAGAAGGGGAAAAAAGATATCGTGAACAAATCAAGATACTAGAATTATCTCGTAATAATCATTATGCTACTCCAATACAAGAACTGTTGCTGGATGTTGATATGCAGACGCATAAAATTTTTAGTGAACTCAATGTCTCTAAAATGCTTGAAGTTTTCTTGAAAGAAGGACTTATAAATGAAGATTACTTTGATTATATATCTTTCTTTTTTGGTAAGTCAATTAATAAGCACGACCATGATTTTATCCTTGAATTAAAACTTCGGCATAGTTTGCCGTATGACTATCATATAGATAAAGTAGGGCAGTGCGTAAAAAACATTCCTGATAAATGTTACAACGATGTAAGTATATTGAATATTCAGGTGGTCGATTGTATTTGTCAGCATCTTGAAGAAGCAAATAACTCAAAACTTCATTCGATAGCACAAGTTATTATGCATAATAAAAAGTGGGACTTTTTGATTGACTTCTATAAATCAGTTGAAGATTCAAGCTCGCTTTTCAACCATTTGGGCAGTATCGTTGATGGATTATGGAAGATCTTCGTGAAACAGAATTCCGATGAATTATTCGAGTCTTGGTTACGATTCCTCGAATTGAACCATTCCACCAAAGAAAGTCGTAACTGGTTGAATAAACACTTCGCATTTATATCTCATAGAGTAGATCTCATAGGTTTTGATACAATCAAACAAATAGTGTCGAATGGAAAACTGATTTTTACAGAGATAGATGCAGAGTCTAGGTGTTTGCTTGAGTATGTTGTAGAAAACAAAGCATATATGTTGACACCAGAAAATGTTGTATGCGCATTTGTTCATTATCGAAATGAGAGGGTGGAAACATTGGATAATTATCCTTTAAATGTTACAATACTGAGGAGCTGTAAATCAGCTAAATCTATATCAGATTATATAGATGAATGTTTTGACAATGCACTAAATAATGTATTTATTACAGATACGGCAAAAAAAGAGAGTGTGGGAATTATTCTTGAAATTATTAATTCTGAGGATATAACAGAGGACACAAAACGCAAATACCTTTCTGGGCAACAGAATAAAGTTTCTCTTTCCGATGTTAACAATATACAGTGGGAGTTCGCTATTGAAGTTGATATAGTTATACCAGCATGGCCTGAGATATATGCATTTTATGAGAGTCAGAATAATGTAATGATTTCCAGTTTGCGAATATTCATTACCAAACATATTGATGAATTAACAGATATATCTGAATTGGATGATACTCAGAAAGAACTACTGGCACACAGTGCTTTATTGACATCAGATTTTGAAATTTTGGTATACGATAAACTTGTCAAAATCTTTGATGGAGTTACATTTAAGGATGCGGATATTAACAGTGTAGATAACGCTCATTTTAAGTCGTTACTTTGTGCTGATATGCTTCCATATAGCACATATTATACGACAACAATTAGAGACAATCATAGTGATGTACTTACTTATTATGTAGATAAGTATTTGGATGAGTGTATTATAGAAATAGAGGAGTTGCCTACAGATATGAGGCTATACAAGCATCTTATGAAAAATCCAAGAGTAATCGGTGAAAAAGCTCTAAGTGTAGTTCAACATTTTCTTCCTCATATTGTGTGGGATAACGAATTGGCAAATATCACTCTTCCTGTGTTGAAAAACAATATTGAAAAATTTGATTATGACATAGAGAAGAACATTTTGGTCGCCTCTACTAATTTGCCAGAGCGATTGTCTTTTTTGATAGACTTGGTTGAAAAGTTTAGAGATGATTTTGACATTGTGACAGAATTAATAGAGTCTTTAGGCGATTCTTATCGAAGTATTACAGATAAATCAAAAAAGGCTACTATAGAAAATAATCACATGAATGAAATGCTTTTAGGGAAGCTAAAAACTATTGGATATATCTCATCATATAGAGAAGATGATGATAAACTTCGTGTAAGTCATAAACGTAATCACTAAATCAAATGCAAGAGAATAGAGGAATTTATAACTAAAGTTATGGAAAGAAAAGGGATTGTTTGATAACGAATAAAATAAAGTCTCAACCGATAGCATTCCTATCCGATTGAGACTTTTCGTTTATTTATCCCTGTCCGAAAACTTCTGTATAATTACAGCAATACCAATCCCCAAAACAACCATAAGAATACAACCAATAACAGCCTTCCAAATCAATCCGGAATGCAAAATCTCTGCATTAGCTACTATCATGCACACGAAAAAAGAAGATAGAGCAACTACAATGGTAATCAAAATGTAGAATGCCGTATCTGGGATGGGGATGGCATTGCTGGCTTTCTTTATTCTTCGCTCGGCTTCCTTGCATTTGCTCTCAATCTGACTAAGAAAATTGCAGA
>ERZ773252.2339-NODE-2339-length-16571-cov-4.547166_pt1 | contig 16571 bp, 18 predicted proteins | sample MGYA00580517_ERZ773252 | MGnify/ENA primary metagenome ERZ773252 (study PRJEB29015, sample SAMEA2737766) | human gut metagenome | biome: human gut; feature: human-associated habitat; material: faeces | place: China | collected 2012 ... | reverse complement strand
AATCGGGACATTTTCATCAAAAGAGGAACCTGCTTTATCTTCCCGCTGATTGTTGACAAATACATTTCCTTCCATAATCATTGCTTTTGCCTTTTCTCTGGAAGGAGCCAGATTTCTTTTTACCAGTAATATATCCAGTCTTTCTTTCATCTTCATTTTTTATATCCTTTAATCCTAATTTTTTATCCTAAATGGTTTTGTATGTCTCAATAATTTTCTCTGCCATGCTCTGTGCATCCAGACCGATCCGCTCATGTAACTGGGAAACCGTTCCATGCTGTACGAACTGATCGTCAATGCCGAAATGAAGTACTTTTGTATTCACATTTGACGCACTTAAGAAAGCTGCTGCTGCATAACCGAAACCACCACGCAAAACGTTTTCCTCCATGGTGACGATCAACAAATGCTCCTTTGCTGCTTTCAGAAGTGTTTCCTGATCCAGCGGTTTTACAAAACGGACATTAATCAGCGAACAGTCATAGCCTCTCTCATGAAGGATCTCATGTACCTTCACAGCTTCTTCTACCATGTTTCCAACGGCAAAGATCACAATCCGCATTTCTTCACAGAGCCATTCACTCTTTCCATAACAGATCGGTGCACGGTGCTCTTTCAGACCGTCATAGGCAGTTCCACGCGGATACCGCACTGCCACCGGTCCATTCTGCCGGAATGCAAACCGAAGCATATCTGCAAGCTCCCATTTATTTTTCGGAGCCATAATGGTCATATTCGGAATACCGGACAGGTAGGACAGATCAAAAATGCCCTGATGGGTCTCACCGTCGCTTCCGACCAGCCCCGCCCGGTCAATTGCAAAGATTACCGGAACATTCTGCAGACAGACATCGTGTAAAATCTGGTCGTAGGCACGCTGCAAAAACGAAGAATAAATCGCCACAACCGGATGCAGTCCGCCAACCGCCAGACCTGCCGCAAAGGTCACGGCGTGCTGCTCTGCCATGCCTACGTCAAAGAACCGCTCCGGCGCACTGTGGGAAAAGAACTGCAGCCCGGTGCCATATTTCATGGCCGCAGTAATGGCGCAGATGCGGCTGTTCTGTGCCGCTTCCCGCGCAAGCGCCTGCCCGAAGGTCGTTGAGAACGATTCCTTGGGAGCCACCTCCGGGTCGGGCATCCCGTCCGGGTCAAAGGCCGATACCCCGTGGTAGTTGCCCGGGTTCATCTCGGCCGGCTGATATCCTTTGCCCTTTTTGGTCACAACATGCAGAAAGTGCGGGCCGGGCCGCTGACTGATGGTGCTCAGGGTCCGCTCCAGTTCTTCCTCATTGTGACCATCCACTGGCCCAATGTACTGGAACCCCATGTCCTCAAACATGGTCGAGTGGTACATTGCCCGTCGGAGCAATGTTTTACCCTCGGTCAGGGCTTTTTTCAGCGGGGTGCCCACCACCGGGACACTGTCGAGGAAGCTCCGCACATTGTCCTTGGCGTCAAAATATGCAGTCGTCGTGCGCAGGTGGGTCAGATACCGCGCCAGCGCGCCCACATTGTGGGAAATGGACATCTTGTTGTCATTCAGGATCACAAGCAGGTTGTCCAAGGAGCCGATGTTGTTCATGCCCTCATAGACCATGCCGCCCGTAAAGGCACCATCGCCGATGACCGCAACCACCCAGCCCGGCTCATGCCGGATCTTCTTGGCCCAGGCCATGCCGATGGACAGCGAAAGCGCTGTGTTGCCGTGCCCCGCAATAAAGGCATCGTGCTCGCTCTCGTTCGGGTTCGGAAAACCGGAAATGCCATCCAGCTGGCGCAGTTTTGCAAAGCCGCTGCGTCGGCCGGTGAGCAATTTGTGCGTATAGCACTGATGCCCCACGTCAAAAACGATTTTGTCCATTGGCGTCGTCATCACCCGGTGCAGGGCTACCGTCAGCTCCACTGCGCCGAGGTTGGACGCCAAATGACCGCCTGTGCGGGAAATATTCTGCAGCAAAAACTGACGGATCTCCGCACAGAGCTGGTTTACCTGTTCTTTGTCCAGATTTTTCAGATCGCTGGGTTGATCAATGTTGTCCAGCAGCAACGATTCCATAACCAAATCACACGTCCTTCATGCAATGTTTCCTGCCCTGCTGGCATGTCTCACAGGCCCAGCGGGTACAGCAGGCCGACCACAAGGCCCACCAGAAAGCCTGCGACCACCTGCAGCGGAGTATGGCCGACCATCTCCTTCAGATGCATGTTCTGCAGGAACGGGGCGTTCTTTTCGCTGACCTCGATCCACTGGTCGATCATCTGGTTCAGCACCTTTGCCTGCTCGCCGGTCTCATGGCGCACGCCCATGGCGTCGTGCATGGTGATGATGGCCACCACACAGGCCACTGCAAAAATGGCAGAGTCAATGCCTTCACACCGTGCCGTGGCAATGACCATTGCGCAGACGGTGGCGCTGTGGGCGCTGGGCATACCGCCGTCGCCCCACATGCGCTCCAGCTGGAATTTGCCCAGCAGGATGAAGTTGATCAGGGTCTTGAGCACCTGCGCCACGAACCATGCCAGGAGCGACACGGTCAGGATGCGGTTGAATGAAAGGATCTCATAAATGAACTGCATAGCGTTTCCTTTTGCTTTCCCGGACGATGATCCGTTTTAGTTTTTGCGTGTCAGGAGCTGCTGCGCAAGCTGCTCCAGAAAGGCCGATTTTTCGCCGAATGTTTCGCGCAGAGCGCTGCAGGTCTTTTCGTTTACGCGCTGTGCAAGAGCCATTGCGCCCTCCACGCCATACAGCGTTGCAAACGTTGTTTTTCCGTTTTCACTGTCGCTGCCAATGGGCTTGCCCAGCTGTTCCGGCGTGCTGGTCACATCCAGCACATCGTCCACGATCTGGAACACCAGACCAATACCGTAGGCGTATGCTTCCAGTGCTCGGCACTGGTCGGCGTCGGCACCGGCGGCAGCTGCCCCCATCTGGACGGCTGCGTTGATCAGAGCACCGGTCTTATTGCGGTGGATCAGCCGCAGCTGTTCCTCGGTCGCTGCCAGTGCTTCGTATTTCAGGTCCAGCTCCTGCCCATACACCATGCCGCGGCTGCCGGCACCAAGGCCCAGCGCCTTTGCGGCCTGCACACATGCCTGCGGGCAAGCCGGTGCATTGGCGATTGCTTCAAAGGCTTCGGTCAGGAGCACATCTCCTGCCAGCATGGCCGTTGCCTCTCCGAATGCCTTGTGGCAGGAGGGGCGGCCGCGCCGCAGATCATCGTTGTCCATGCAGGGCAGGTCATCGTGGATCAGCGAATAGCAGTGCAGCATTTCCACCGCAGCGCTGAAAGCTCTGGCCGTCTGCGGATCACCGCCCAGCATATCACAGACGCTGAGCACCAGCACGGCCCGGATGCGTTTTCCGCCGCCCAGCAGGCTGTACCGTGCCGCACGGCATACCTCCGATTCCTCCGGAAGAAACTTTGCACAGGCGTCTTCCAGCGCGGCAGAAGCCTGCGACAGATACATCTGATATTGTGTTTTGTAATCCATCAGTTTTCCTCCCGCTGTTCCTGTATGGTCTGCGTGATCTTCGCGTCGATCTCCTCGATTTGGAGCGACGTTTTTTCCAGCGCAGTATGGCAGTATTCCATCAGAGATGCTGCCTCCGCATACAACTTGACAGCTTCTGCAAGAGTCGTCTGCTCGTCCTGCATTTTGGCCAGAATGGCATTCAGGCGCTCCATGCCCTCTTCATAGCTTTTGGGTGCTTTCATCAATTTCCTCCACGGCCTCCACCCGGCACTTTGCCCGGCGGGAAGCGCTGCGAATGTAGATGGTCTTGTCCGGCTCCAGTTGGTCTGCCGGAAGGATCTGTCCTCTGCCCGTGGTGATCATTGCATAGCCTCGGGCAAGGACCCGGTACGGGCTCAGAGAGGCTGTCAGTGCTGCGGCATGTTCCAACTGCATATTTGCAGCCTGCATCCGGCGCTGTATCTGGATCTGAAGCATCTGCCCAGCCTGTTCCAGCTGGTCAAAATCCCTCTTCCAGATGTGATGCGCAGGCTTGCGTTCCAACGCTAAGTTGTATTGCTCCAGCTCATTATAGCACAACTTGAGCCGTTTTTGCATATTTTCAGAAATATTTTGTTGTAAATTTTGCAAAATATTCCATTGTTCTTCCCGGTCTGGCACCGCAAGCTCTGCCGCCGCCGAGGGCGTCGGGGCTCTCTGGTCTGCCACGAAGTCCAGGATCGTGTAGTCGATCTCGTGTCCAATGGCGCTGATCAGCGGTGTTTTGCAGGCAAAGGCTGCCCGCGCGATCACCTCAGCGTTGAACACCCACAGATCCTCCCGGCTGCCGCCGCCGCGGGCCACGATGATCACATCTGCCCTGCCGCTGCGGTCCAGCGTCCGGATGGCCGCCGCGATCTGCGGAGCCGCTTCAAACCCCTGCACCATGACCGGGCAGAGCAGCAGCCGGATACCCGGCCAGCGGCGGCTGATCACATTGCGGATGTCCTGTAAAGCCGCGCCGGTCTTGCTGGTCACCAGCCCAATGCATCGGGGATATTGCGGCAGCGGCTTTTTGTGTGCCGCATCAAACAGGCCCTCCTGTTCCAGCCGGGCCTTGAGCTGCTCCAATGCCAGCTGTGCTGCACCGATTCCGTCCGGGAACATCTCATTGACATACAACTGGAATGCGCCATCCCGCTCATAGAGCGTTGCACGGCAGCGCACGACCACACGCATCCCCTCTTCCGGACAGAACGCAAGCCGCCGCGCATCCGAGCGGAACATCACCGCTTTTACGCTGGCCTGCTCATCCCGCAGGGTGAAATAGCAATGTCCGCTGCGCGCGTTCTGCACAAAATTCGCCACCTCGCCGCGCAATGCCAGATCAAACAATCGGTCGTTTGCATCAAAAAGAGATTTGACATAGCGGTTCAGCGCCGAAACCGTGATCACTTCAGCCATAAACCGGCCTCCCGTGCCGCAAGAATGGACACGCCAATGGCATTGTCACTGGAATACTGTCCCGGCACAAAATACACCTGAGGCAGGCGTTTCTGCACCCATTGGCGGATCACATCGCTGCTCATCACGCCGCCGGCGCATACCACCGGCAGACCCGGGTATTCCTTCTGCGCAGCCTTTGTCATTTTGACCACCGTATCGGCCACACAGAGCAGGCAGTACTTGCACACATATTCCGGGCTTTTGCCCGCAGCAAGCAGGGCATTGCACTGATTTTCCAGGCCGGAAAGGCTGCACTGCATGCCCCTCACGCTAGATTTCGGCCGGATCTCTTCCGGGCACGCTGCAGCAAGGCGAGACACCTCTGCACCCGCCGGGAAGGCAAACCCGAGCTTGACGCCCACGCGGTCCACAGCCTGTCCGGCGTAAAGGTCCGTGCTCGTGCCAAGTTGGGTGATCGTGCGTACCTCATCACACAGCAGCAGATCCGTCGTGCCGCCGGAAATATGAAACAGCAGGACTTTCTGCGTAAAAAAGTCTGCGCCGCGGGCTGCAAACAGCGCCGCAGCGGCATGGCCCTGCTGGTGGGTCGTATAAATCAGCGGGATGCTCCGCGCCGCTGCAAATGCCGTCGCCGCGTTCACACCGGCCAGAAAGCACGGCATATAACTGCCCTCTGCCGGGCGCGGCTTCTGGGAGACACCCACAGCGTCGATGCGGGTCAGATCAAACTCCTGCGCAAGCTCGTGCAGCATTTCCGGCAGTGCCGTGGTGTGGTGGAACAGTGCATCGCTCTGCCGCAGGCCCAGCTGCCCGGGTTTGACCGGAAGAAACCGCTTTTTTGCACAAACAACCTCTCCGGCTGTATCAAAAACTGCCAGAGAGGTTGCATAGTTGCTTGTATCGACCCCGAGCGTATAACGGCTCACTGTTCAGCCGGCTCCACAGCGGCTTCTTCATTCAGGCCGTGATCCCGTGCCACTGCGCCGAGCAGGCCGTTCACAAACTGATAGTCCTCATCGGCACCATACTTTTTGGTCAGCTCCACTGCCTCGTTGATGGCAACGCCGGGCTTGTTCTCGCCGCCGAACAGCATCTCTGCAATGGCCAGGCGCAGCACGGTCAGACTGACGCGCGGCAGACGTTCCATGGTCCAATTGCGCAGATGAGCACGGATCTCGTCATCCACCTCTGCGGAATGGTCGTAATAAGCATTCAGCAGCAGCTTGCTGAAGCCATCCACCGGGTGCTCTTCGTCGTTTTCCGCATGGTTGGTCAGAGCCTCTGCCAGCGGGACGTCGCCAAAGGTCTGCGAAAATGCCAGCAAAAATGCATTCTCGCGAGCTTCTCTACGGGGCAAAATGTTTTCCATAATATTCCTTTCATAACAGGAGCTCTCCCCGCCGGGAAACCCCGGCAGAGAGAACGCGTTCTATCCATTCTTTTGTACGGCTGCAAGTGCTCTTACTGCTCCGCAGCAAGACCCGCGATCACCAGATTCACACGGCTCACCGTGACACTGGTCATGTTCTGCACGGCCGACTTGACATTTTCCTGCACCTTTTCCGCCACTGCAGGGATGCGTGCACCGGACGCCATGATCAGATGCAGCGTAAGCTCTGCCGTGCCGTCGCGCATTTCCACGGCCACCGGCGGCTGGATGCTGGCTTCCAGCAGATCCTTCAGCTTTTTGTTCTGGGTCCCGCAGGAAACTTCTGCCACGCCTTCCACTTCCAGCGCAGCGCACCGTGCGATCTTTGCAATGACTTCGGTCGAAATCTGAAGGCTGCCGCCCTGAAGATCCATATTCTGTAAATCCATTGTGCTGTCCTCCATTGAAAAGCAGCAGAACTGCCGCTTTTTTTCGGTTCAAAACGGCTTTGCAGCTGCCGCCGCCGAATGGCCGGGCAGCACACCGTTCCTGTTTTCTGATGGTGTTATTATACCATCAATGCGGGGTTGATTTCAATACTTGTTTGGAAAACTCTGTCGGACCACACAACGGGTTCTTTTTCCAGCCCGATTCCTTCCGGTCGGAGGGAAACACTTTTTATTTTACTTCCACCACCGTGATGTTCTGGGCCGTCACACTGCTCTTGCTGAGCACGACGTCCCGGATCTGCGCCACCTGCGCTGCCGTCAGCGGGTCACCGGATGTCATGACGGTCAGATCGGCGCGGCCGGACTGCAGAAAGCACAGGCAGTCCGCAAAGCCTTTGGCTTTGATGAGGGTCTCGATCTCATTTTCAGCGTGCAGATCTTCCAACCCGGCTGTCAGCTGGGCGGTGCAGTCCTTCTTTTCCTCCGCAGAGAGCGAAGAGGACTTCATGGTTTTTTGCAGGGTGTCCATGGCTTCATCGTGCGCCTTTTCCCGTTTCAGGCGTGCCTCTTCAAAGAACTTTGCGCCGCTGTCGCTTGCCACGCTGACCAGCTGTGCTTCCCCGTAGTTTTTGTTCGCGGCCGACACTGTTTCGGCTTCCGTGGGCAGGCCGTCCAGGACCGTGTCCGACTGCACAGGCTCGGCCGAAACGACCTGGGCTTCCTCGTCCGCTGCAATGCCGGTATCGGTGCGGGCATACTGCCAGTTCAGATAAACGGCAATGACAAGGGCAGCGGCCAGCGTAAGCGCAGTCACCCGCCGGGTATTTCTGGAAAGTGCTCTCATCTTGAATCCTCCTTGTTCTGGGTCAGATCATGGCTTGCGCTGTTCCACACAGATCCGGTTGGATGGCAGATCCAGCAGCGCTCCCACCATCTCCGTGATGCGTGCTGCCACGCGGACATCTCCCCCGCCGTCGCACAGCACGGCCACGCCGCGGATCTGCGGCTGATAGATCGTCTCTGCCAGGGCGGAGCCATCTTCCAGCAGAACATGCGTCTGCTGTTCCTGCATCTGCCCGGACTGCGTATCCAGTGCATAGATCGTTTCCTCCCCCGTTTCCAGTGTGAGCATCACCGTCGTCTTTCCCGCTCCGTCCATCTGAGCGATCAGTGTTTCAAGCCGGTTTTCCAGCTGGGTCTGATACGCAGCGGTTTTCTGTGGGGCTGTGCTGGCGGCAGCAGACTTCGTCCCGGTCGGCATCAACTCCGACAGCAGCAACAGCAGCATGGCCACCCCGCCAATGAGCACCGCAAGTCTTGTGCGCCCCTGCGGGCCTTTGCATCCCTGAAGAACAGTTGTGATCGTTGCTTTTTTCATGGTTCCGCCTCTTCCGCTGCGGTGACAGCGTCGGTGCTAAGTTCTTTTTGCAGAAACTGCACAAGCTGTGTCTGCACCTGTGCCGGGCTGTCCGGCGGCATCCACAGGATCGCGCGAGCTGCGCGGATGCCGTCCGGCGTCTGTTCCAATTCCGTTTCCACCCGGACCGGGATGCCTGTCTGTGCCTCGCATTCCGCTGCCAACATCTCATTCAAGCGCTTCGCCGCCTCCGTGAGGATCGTGGTTTCCACGCCCTCGATGGAGGCAGATGCCTGCACCGGCTGAAGCCACTGTGCGGTCCGTGCAGGCAGTGCAGAAATTGCACGGAGCAGAACTGTTAGAATATATAGCCCCGCAACCACTTTTATGCATCGGCGCGCCCAGCCCGCTTCCACCAGCTGCACCAGCAGCTCCGCGCAGACACATGCAAGGCAGAATGCCGTTACGACCCGCATTTCACCCTCCGTTCATCATTGTCATCAACGCAACACCGACCATTGTCAGCGAAAAGAACAGTGCCGTGACCGCCGCCATGCACCGGACCGCCTCCGTCAGACAGTCAAACAGCGCCCTGCACCGGTCGATACCGGCAAAGCTGCACAGAAGCCTGCACCCGGACAGAACTGCCAGGTGGAACAACAGTCCCAGATACAGCGGAACAAATTCCGCGCCAAGGATCACCAGTGCCGCGATTCCAAGAGAGCTTTTGAGCAGCTGCAGCCCGGCCAATACGGTATCGGCCGCACCGCTCAATGCCTGCCCGATCACCGGGACACTGCCCGTCAGCATCTGGCCCAGACGGGATGTCGTGTGGTCCAATTGCAGTGTGATCACTCGCTGTACGCCAAGCAGAAGCGCAAACAGTTTTCCGCCCGCCGAAATGCTTTTTCGCAGCAGCTGCCCGCTCATCCTGCAGGCTTCCGGGAGACCCGTCTGCGTGTGGATGCAGCAGGCCATGCTGATGGCCAGATAGCTTTGCAGCAGCGGCCGGATGCACAGCGCGATCCCCTGTGCCAGCAGAGCCAGCACGCTCAGCAGAAATCCGCTGGCCACAGCTCCGGCGTTTCCCTCTCCACCTGCCGTCAGGACTGCGCCGCACACCGGCAGAAATCCCGTGAGGAACAGCCGCCAGCTGTCCATGCGTTCACCGATAGACTGTGCCAGTGTCAGCAGATCACCCCAGATGAGCACCCCGCAGCCACCGACTGCCGCAAGGTCCAGCAAGGTACCGTCCGCTGCATCGCCAACGAGAAATGACAAAGCTGTGAGCAGCAGCAGAAACAGCAAAAGATCTGCGTAGCTGTGCAGGGTATCGACCAGAAGCCGCACGGGTGAACTCGGCAGCAGGCTCAGCAATGCCGACACCGGGTCCCGGGCAAAATCCGCTGCACCCTGTGCACTTTGGGTCAGGTAGGGCTGCCACAATTCCCGGCCGGGCAGGCTTTCCAGTGCGAAAGCCCGCACCGTTCCAAAAGGCATTGCGGCCAGAAACGCCAACCCTGCCAGAAGCCCCCGGTATTTTTTGCCGCTCATCCTGCCAGCCCCCAGATCCGTTGACACACTTCTTCCAGCAGTGGGAACACCGCCGCCAGCACCAGACAGCGGCCCGCAAGCCCTGCACACCAGCCAAGCGCCTCGGCTCCGCTCTCTTTGCAGAGGGTGCGGGTATAGTCGGCAAGCAACAGAATGCCCGTGCTGCGCAGCAGGCATTGGAACGCCTGCTTGTCCGTTTGCTGTCCCAGCAGCGCGACACCCTCCAGAACACTGCGGAAGGTGCCGCCCAGCCGCACCAGCAGAAGGACGATCGCTCCCAGTGAAAGCAGGAGCGCATAGGCCGGAAGCTCCTTTTGCAAAAGTGCATGCATCGCTGCCAGCACTGCCACCAGCCCCAGCGTGACCCAGGCGGAGCTCACAGCGAAAACAGCGCCTTGATGGTAACAAACAGGGTGCTGATCTGCTTGACCAGAATGGATAGGACCACCACAAGGCCGGCAAGGGTCGTCATCATGGCCTGATCCTCCCGCCCGGAGCGGATCAAGAGCTGATTGAGCACCGCCACAATGATGCCGATGGCTGCAATTTTGAACACCAGATCAATTTCCATCTGCGCTGTTTCCTCCAAGATTTCCGAATTCAGATGAGCAGCAGTGCCATTGCCATCCCGGCTGCAAGGCCCAGTTTGCGGGGCAGACCGGCCTGCCGCCGGGCAGCGTGTTCTGCCGTTTGCTGCAAAGCCTGCAGGCGGGCCCGGTAGTAGTCCAGCTGTTCGCACTCCTGCCGCGCTTCCGCACGGCCAAGGCCGGACATGCACGTCCGGAAGCACTGCTGTTCTTCCCGCGTCAGGCCCTCCGGCGGTGGGGCCTCCTGTAAGCAGCGGGCGCCGGATTCCAGTATGCCTTCCCGGCAGAGCTCTGCGTAAAGCTGCTGCAGGTCTGCCCGGCGGAACGCGACCTCCTGCCGGATGCGTTCCAGAAGCGCAAGGCATTTCTGTAATGCAGCAAGGTGCTGTACCGTACGGGCCTGTATGGCATCCCCGGCCAGCCAGCCGCACAACGGCAACAGCAGAGCACCCAGAATGTGCAGCATCATAGCAGCGGAAGCTGCCGGATCTCCCGGATCCGGCCCGGTGCACAGCGTCCTTCCAGCAGGACAAGAAACCGCAGTGCTCCCTGCTGCTGTAAAACCCGCACCTGCGGCCTTTGCAGAGCATCCTCCAGCGTGGCGGCATGGACGCTGGCCACAAACTCCACCCCGCTGAAAAAGCCCTGTTCCAGTGCGGCGACCTCGGTCAGGTCCCCCAGCTCGTCCAGCAGGATCACCTGCGGGGCCAACGTCCGCAGCGCCATCTGGACCGCACGGCCTTTGGGCAGGCCGCTGATGCAGTCAAGGGCATCGCCATTCTGCCGCTCCGGCGGAAAAAGTTCCCCTCGCTCGTCGATCACAGCCACGGCCCGTTTCTGTGCAGCCAGTTCCCGGGCGATCTGCCGCAGAAGGGTGGTCTTGCCGCTGTCCGGTTCTCCCACCAGCAGTGCCCCGATGAAATGTCCCTGCAAAAGGGTGCACAGCTCCGCCGGAAGTTCCGTACAAATTGGACGCGCAATGCGGAAATTCAGCGACAAAAGACGCTGCAGCACAACATCCTCCGGGCCGCGCAATACGAACCGACCGCCCACCCCCACACGGCAGCCGGATGCCGTGGTCAGGTAGCCCTGCGCCAGTTCGGCCTGATGGGTATGTACTGAACCGCCGCAGAGCACATAAAGGATCTCGTCCATCTGCAGGGCATCCAGCGTCCTGCCGCGCAGGGTCTGCGGGCATTCCGGCAGCTCGTCCAACGTCGTCTGCTGCCCGGCAATGGACAGGCAAATCCCACAGCCTGTCCGCAGCCGCAGTTCGTGCACTTTTTCGGCGGTATTCTGCGGCAGCCGGGCAAGCGGCTGCGCCAGCCATGCAGGCAACAGACGGATTGCGCGGTAATACTCGTCCACAATGGGCACTTCCTTTCAACGAAACTTGTGTTACCAGTGTATGCAGCCCCTACCCGCTTAGAACCGCACACAAACAAAAAAGCCCCTGCGGCCCGAAACGCCGCAGAGGCTATGCAAAATTGTAATTATTCTTCTTTGAGCAGATCAAGGAATTCAGCTTCGGTCAGCACCGGAACGCCCAACGCCTGCGCTTTGGTCAGCTTAGAACCGGCTGCTGTACCGGCGACCACATAGGAAGTCTTTTTGGAGACCGATCCGCTGGCCTTGCCGCCGTTTTTGACGATGAGGGTTTCTGCCTCGCTGCGGGAGAGTGTTTCCAGCGTACCGGTAACCACCAGCGTTTTACCGGCCAGCTTGTCGCCCTTGGGCTCGCCCTTCCACTGCATGTTGACCCCGGCATCTGCCAGACGGTGCACAAGGTCTGTGGTGCCTTCCTTTGCAAAGAATTCCACTACGCTCTGGGCCATCACACCGCCAAAGCCGTCGATCTCGCTGATGGCAGCGGCATCTGCTTCCCGGATGGCCTGCAACGAACCGAAATGTTCTGCCAGCAATGCCGCCGCCTTGTCGCCGATGTTGCGAATGCCAAAGCCAAACAGCAGCTTGTCCAGATTGTTCTCTTTTGAGCGCTGGATGGCGTTCAGCAGATTGTCCGCGCTTTTCTCCTTGAATTTGTCCAGCGTCAGCAGCTGTTCCCGGCTAAGCGCATAGATGTCTGCCGCCGAATGCACCATGCCTTTCTCCACCAGCTGCGTTGCCACAGCCGTGCCCAGACCGTCGATGTCCATGGCATCCCGGGACGCAAAATGAATGATGTTGCGCAAAGCCTGTGCCGGACACTCCGGGTTCACGCAGCGCAGCGCCGCCTCGTCCTCCAGATGCACCACCGGTGCGCCGCAGGACGGACAAACCGTCGGCATCTCGTAGGGCTGAGCGTCCTCGGCGCGGCGGGTGACCCCGATCACTTCCGGGATGATATCGCCGGCCTTGCGCACCTGAATAGTGTCACCGATGCACAGACCAAATTGCCGGATAAAGTCCTCATTATGGAGGGTGGCGCGCGCCACGGTCGTGCCGGCCAGAAAGACCGGATCAAAGCAGGCCGTGGGGGTCAGGACACCGGTGCGGCCCACGGCCACCTCGATGCTGCGCAGGGTGGTCTCCTTGACCTCCGGCGGGGACTTGAAGGCGATGGCCCAGCGCGGGAATTTGTTGGTGGAACCCATCTGTTCCCGCTGGGCAAAATCGTTTACCTTGATGACCGCACCGTCCATATCAAAATCCAGCTTGGAACGGTTCTGTCCGATCTGCTCGATCTCTGCAATGGCCTGCTCAATGTCGTGTACCACATGGTAGCGCGGCGAGACCGGCAGACCAAGGCTCTTGAGGTAGTCCAGGCTGTCCGAATGGCGGGTCAGTTCCTTCCCGCGGATCTGCTGGACGTTGAACACAAAAATGGACAGGCCGCGGCTTCCGGTGATCTTTGCATCCTTTTGCCGCAGGGAACCTGCCGCCGCATTGCGCGGGTTCTTGAAGGGAGCAGCCCCCTGCAGTTCCTGCTCCGCACACAGCTTCTGGAAAGCCTCGTGCGGCATATAGACCTCGCCGCGCACCTCCAGAAACTCCGGCGCATTTTTCAGCGTCTTGGGGATGCGGTTGATTGCCCGGACGTTCTGGGTCACATCCTCGCCTACCACGCCGTCGCCGCGGGTGGACGCCCGGACGAGTTCTCCGTTCTCATACTCCAGACTGCAGGAAAGGCCGTCGATCTTGATCTCGACCACATATTCCGGTTCGATGCCTGCATCCCGTACGCGGCGGTCAAAGTCGCGCAGCTCATCATACGAAAATGCATCCAACAAACTTTCCATCTTGACCGCATGGGTCACCTTGGTAAAGCGCCCGCTGGGGGTCCCGCCCACTTTCTGGGTCGGCGAAGTCGGCGTGATCAGCTGCGGGAACTGCGCTTCCAACGCTTTCAGTTCCCGGGTCAATGCATCGTATTCAAAATCCTCCAGCTCCGGGGCATCCTGGTCATAATAGAGCCGGTTGTTCTTTTCAATGACAGCGCGCAGCTCCTCCACACGCTTCTGGGCCTGTTCCAGTTCCAAACAAATCACTCTCCTGCCGGGTGACCTGTGTCGGGAGACCGCTCCCACAGGACACCGTTTTTGTACGGTTCTAGTATACCACACCAAGCGGCACTCTGCAAAGCAAAGGGGAAAATACAAATCGTATTTTTCATGCATGAAATCGGTATCATACCGTATTTGCGAGTTGATTTTAAATCAATTCCGAAAGATACTCTCTGTTTATGTCATTAAAATTTTATCGATTTGACGTTAATATCCGGATTGATTCTTGCCGCATTCAAAGAAATTTCAATGCAGACGCTACGGCCCTCCCGGCAAAGCCAAAAGAAAAAGAGCCTGCACTTTCCGTGTGCAAGCTCTTCTCTCTATGCCGGTCCGGCTGTTCTGCGCTCGGCTTTTACTTTAGCCGATCAGGGGTCTGATAGCGCCGTTCCAGCACCTCAAACTGTGCATCGTCCACAGGCACAGTCACGAGAAACTCCATCTTTCCCTTCTCGTTTTTCGCGCTCAGATGCCAATGGTCTTTGCAACCATCGAAACGACGTGTGCAACACCATTATACCCCAACAAAAAAGGAGCCGTCCTCTCAGCCTGGCCAAGAGAACAGCTCCAGAAATGCAATGCAGGAAATCAGATAGAAATGGTGTTGCAGACGTCGATCAGGACAGGGTCCAATGTCTTCGTCATTTCGAGTGCTTCATCCACCGGGTAGTCCACCAGCTTCTCGCCCTTCATGCCGACGATGCGGTTGTACTTGCCCTGCTCCAGCAGGCACACGGCCTGGTAGCCCATGGCAGATGCGTTCACGCGGTCACGCAGCGTGGGAGAGCCGCCGCGCTGGACATGGCCCAGAATGGTGGCACGGGAGTCGATGCCGGTGCGGGCCTGGATCTCGTTTGCGATCTCCTGTGCGTGGCCCACGCCCTCGGCAACGATGATGATGAAGTGACGCTTGCCGGTCTTCTGAGTCTCAGCGATCTTGTCCAGAATGTCGTGCTGCATGTCGAATTCCTTCTCCGGCAGCAGGACAGCCATAGCACCGGAGGCGATGGCAACGTTCAGGGCAATGTAACCGGCGTTGCGGCCCATGACCTCGACCACACTGCAGCGGTCGTGGCTCTGGGTGGTGTCGCGCAGCTTGTCGATCATTTCCAGAGCGGTGTTCATGGCTGTATCATAGCCGATGGTGTACTCGGTGCAGGCGATATCGTTGTCGATGGTGCCGGGCAGACCGATCATCGGGATGCCGCGGTGTGCCAGCTCACGTGCGCCGCGGTAAGAACCATCGCCGCCAATGACGACCAGTGCGTCAATGCCCAGCTCACGACACTTGGCAGCACCGCGGTCCTGGCCTTCCTTGGTCTTGAACTCCAGGCAGCGGGCAGTGTACAGAATGGTACCGCCGGCCGAAATGATGTTCGAGACGCTGCGCAGGTTCATTTCAAAGCATTCGCCGTTCAGCAGGCCGTTGTAACCACGCTGAATGCCGATCATGCGGTAACCTTTGTGCAAGCCGGTACGGACCACAGCGCGCACGGCAGCATTCATGCCAGGAGCATCGCCGCCGCTTGTGAGCACGCCAATCGTTTTGATTTGCTTTTCCATACGAGAGATTCCCTCCAATTTGTTTCTTCATTCACCCATGAGCCAGCGCCCTTCTTCATTACGCCGCTCAGTGTTTGCATCGTAAAGAATTGTTAAGACTTGCCTTTCAACATTATAACACATTCTCAGCCATTTGAAAATATTTTGGACCCATTTTGAGCCCTTCCGACCTATAGAGATTCGTGCACAGAAATGTCATTTTGTTGCAATGTTCTCTGCGCCCACCAGTCTTTCCAGTTCTTCAAAGAAGAGCGGATGCCCGGAAGTGTACAGATGCCGGGGGGCCGCCAGCTTCTGTTTTGTGTCTTCCAGATACAGGATCACCGGCATATTGCCGTCAAAGATGCCCAGCAGATTGATCACCTTGGCATACTGCGGGCAGCTGCGGGACGGCAGACGGATATACAGCCGCTTTGCCGCCGCCTTGACCGGGTCCGGGCGGCCGTTCTGCGGGCGGGTGGGATCGTAGCTGTCAATGGGCACGATGCTGTCTGCCAGCAGCTTGGAGGCTTCGTCCTCCCGCACCGACAGGCGTCCGTCGATGACCACGACCGCATTTTCGCGGATAGCATCGCGGAAGGTGTCCAGCACTTTGGGGAACACGATCACTTCCATGGTGCCAGTCAGATCTTCCACGCTGGTAAAGGCCATCATGCTGTTGGACTTGGTGGTCATCATGCGGTTCTTGACCACCGCACAGACCACACGCACCCGCTCGCCGTCCGTCACATGGGCGTCCTCGCCGGTGAGGTCCTTGATGGTATGGGAACCGATGCGAGCCGATTTTTCCCGGTAAGCATCCAGCGGATGACCGGACAGATACAGGCCGCTGACCTCTTTTTCCTGCTGGAGCAGCTCGGTGTGACTGTACTCCGGCAGCTGGCGGATCTCATAGCGGTCCTCCTGTGCGGCATCCTGCTCTCCCCCGCTCATCACCGAAAACAGGTCCAGCTGGCCGTCCAGATTGCGGCGGGTGTCGGTCTCGATGCTTTTCAGGATGCCCTCCACGGCTTCCACATGGCTGTGACGGTTGTTGCCCAACCGGTCAAAGGCGCCGGCCTTGATCAGGCACTCCACCGCCCGGCGGTTCAATTCGTTGCCGTGCATCCGCTTGCAGAAGTCATACAGGCTGGTATAGGGCTTGTTCCGACGTTCCCGCACCACATTCTCGATCAGGTTACGGCCAACGTTCTTGACCGCGTTCAGGCCGAAGCGGATCTGGCCGTTCTCGTCCGCCGTAAAGCCGCCGCCCGAAACATTCAC